>Ga0256834_1001398_pt1 | contig 16442 bp, 13 predicted proteins | sample 4281140metaG_FD_190536 | JGI IMG/M metagenome (GOLD analysis project Ga0256834, IMG submission 190536) | Hydrothermal vent microbial communities from East Pacific Rise, Pacific Ocean - 4281-140 | ecosystem: Environmental > Aquatic > Marine > Hydrothermal vents | place: Pacific Ocean: East...
ATGCATCTATTCATCCGATAATACGTATTGCAGGAAGTTTCTCAAACTTCTCTAGTGCGTACTCTACGAGTTCATGCTCTATCTTCTCAAGTTCATTATACCCTCATATAGATCCCACATATTCAAAGGCCTTCAGAAGACTCACAGCTCCGCTGAGGTTTGGGGTTCCTGGTTCAAATTTGTCTGGGAGTTTTTCACTATGAGTAAACTCATCCTTTCTTACATATCCTATAGCTCCTCCTCCAGAAAAAATAGGTTTGAGTTCATGGAGAAGTTCTTCCTTCGCCCACAAAACTCCTATTCCACTATCAGCAAATATCTTGTGTCCCGTAAAAAACATCGCGTCACATCCTATCTGTTTTACATCTACCTGAAAGTGTGGAACACTCTGAGAGCTATCTACAATAAAAAGAGGTTTTGAGTAGTTGCGTCATCCTGAACCTGTTTCAGGATCTTTCGAAGAACGAGATTCCGGATCGAGCCCGGAATGACAGGTCATAGGGTATTTCTCTTCCAACATCTTTCCAACTTTCTCGAGTTCAAAAACTTGTCCTGTAGTATTACTTACATGAGTAAGGGAAACGATTTTAACACTCTCATCAAGCTTTGATTCTAGGTCTTCCATATCCAAACTATAGTCTTCTTTTACGTCTATAAACTCAACATTCACTCCATAATCATCTCTCAGTATAAACCAAGGAATCATATTTGCGTGGTGTTCCACGATACTCAAAAGTATCGTATCTCCTTTTTTCAGGATCCCCGTTCTCCAAATACTTTGAGCCAAGATGTTCAGAGCATAAGTAGAGTTTGCTGTATAAATAACTTCTCTCCAATTCTCTGCTCCTATATTTTTTGCAACTATTTTTTTACTATCTTCATACAACCTCTCTGAGATTTCTGAGATTTCATAACTTCCTCTATGGATATTTGCGTAACTCGATGATAAATACTCAGCTACTCCAGCAATTACCATCTTTGGTTTTTGACTTGTTGCGGTACTATCCAGATACACAAGCTCTGGATGATTTTGAAATATTGGGAAATTTTTTTTTATATTTGACATACTATATATATATGGATAAAATTTTTTTACTTAATGAAGCATCGCATAATGCTGATGTGAATAAGTTAGGAGAACAGTAGCCATGGAACTTAATTTGAGATTCAAGAATCCGTTTGTAATATTCCTGCTGATAGCAGGAATATATAGTCTGTTAGCAGCTTTTCTGTTGAATACTAGCAATATCGAGTCTACATTAATATTCAGATTTATCCCATTTTTAATGGGATTAGGGATATTCGTAGTAGCAATATATGTATCTAACCTATTAAAGAAGATTGATTCTGGTGGATAAAGAAAACTCTTGCCCGAGTATAATGGGCTTTTTTTATTTGTGTTTTATTCGCCCTAAAATCCTTGCTTTTATATCATTGTACAGTTCTTCATAATCTCTTTCTAGATCTCAAAATATCTTTGCAATATACCCCTCAAGCATCAACACAGCTGCATCCTCTCTTGGGATTCCACGACTCCTGAGATAGAAGAGCTTATCATCACTGATACGTTCCATATGGCACGCATGGCTTGCTTTGACATCGTTACTGTGAACCAGAAGTGTTGGGAGTCCTCTTACTTTCCCGGTTTCTCAGAGAAATATATTTTCTTCTACAAGATATCCTTCTACTTTCTGAACTCATTCCACTATATTCACTATTCCATCTAAATCAATCACTCCATCATCCGAAACAAAACTCACGATTTTCATATCGAGATACGCTCCACTTGCTGCAAGTTCTCACTCTATTTTTGCCACTATCTTTTCTCCTCTCGAACTCAGGAGTCCATCTATCAAAAAGTATTTTTTAAAACTCTTCTCTGTTTCAAAATACCCAAAATACTTTAAACTCGCTCATTTCCCAAAAGTTACTTTCTTCAAAGTGTCAGACTCATCATAGATCATAACTAACGTTCAGTCTGCAATATGAACTTCTGATTCTAGTTCAGTACTCATATAGAGTTTATTTTCTGTAAGGTTCATATTTAATTATTTTTATTCTTAAAATTCTCTCTCATCTTCTTGAGTTTTTCCAGATCTATCTTGGGAACAGGTTTTTCAAAAGCGAAACTCGTTCCACAACCACATCTATCTTCTATTTCATCGCTCGAAAATATATATCTCGTTTTTTCTTCTCCCGTATGATCAGCTTTCACTACTCTGGTAATATTTGCGTTTTCGAGATATTTGAAGTCAGTTTTTGGAACATAGAGTCAAAATCAATACTCTGTCTTGAGTTCCTGTATTTCCGAAGTTATCTCAAACTCTGTTTCCATATTTATCTTTGTTCCAGAACACCCAGCTTCATAGAAAAACACCTTGAGTTTCTTCACTCCAGCTTCTTCAAATTCGGTTATTGTTTTTTTATCGAGTTGTAGCATATATTTTATTTACCCTATACTTCCTTCCATTTCCATACTAATAAGCACATTCATCTCACTTGCGTATTCCAAAGGCAATTCCTTTACTATCGGAGAGATAAATCCATTAACGATCATCGCTGCTGCTTGATCTTCTGATATACCACGAGATTGTAGATAGAAAAGGTCCTCTTCATTTATCTTTCCTGCACTGGCTTCATGAGCAACAATACTGGAAGTATTGTCGACGCGAATATCTGGAATCGTATCACTTTTGGAATCCGTATCGAGAAGAAGCGCGTCACACTCTATCTTTGATACCGAGCCTGTTGCTCACGACTTGATGTCTACTAAACCTCTATATGTCGATATTCCCCCTGCTTTAGAGATAGATTTAGAAACGATAGAGCTTGAAGTGTTCTTCCCGAGATGTATGACTTTTGCTCCCGTATCTTGGTTTTGTCCAGCATTAGCAAAGGCTATCCCGAGATGATCAGCTCTTGCATTGTCTCATTTGAGAACAGAACATGGATAGAGCATAGTAGTATTGCTTCCCATATTTCCCCCTACCCATTCCATATATCCAGATTCTTCTACTATTGCTCTTTTTGTATTGAGATTATAGGTATCCAGTGACCAGTTCTCGACAGAGCTATATCTCATGTGAGCATTTTTTCCGACAAATATCTCTACTCCTCCAGCATGAAGAGAATTCTCGTCATACTTTGGAGCAGAACATCCCTCGATATAATGAGCTTCTGCATCGTCCTCAATAATAATCATCGTATGCTCAAACTGTCCACCTTTTTTTACATTCATTCTGAAATACGACTGAAGAGGTTCGTTTATTTTTACTCCTTTGGGAACATAGAGAAATGTTCCTCCAGACCAAACAGCATAGTGCAAACTTGCAAATTTATGATCTGTCAGAGGAATAGATTTTGCAAAGTATTTTTTAATGATTTTTTCGTACTCAGGTTTTTTGAGTGCATGTGATAGGTCATCAAATATAACTCCCATATCAGCTATCTCTTCCTTGAGGCTATGATACACTGTTTCACTATCATACTGAGCTCATACTCCCGCAAGTGCTTGTTTTTCTGCTTCTGGAATTCCCAGTCTATCAAAAGTATTTTTTATCTCTTCTGGAACATCATCCCAACTCTTGTTGTCCCCAGCTCCTTCTGGTTGTGCAAAATAATAAATACTCTGCAAATCAAGATTTGATAGGTCAGGGCCCCAAGATGGCATAGGCTTTGCTTCATAAAGTTTCAAAGCTTTCAAACGAAGTTCCAACATCCATTCTGGTTCTTCATTCGCTGCTGATATCTGACGAACAACGGTTTCATTTATTCCTTGAATTGCTGTTCCTTTATAGGTGACTTCATCAGAGAAGTCCCAAGTTCATGAAGTTGTTACTGTTTGTGATTTTTTATTTGACATATTATATATATATAATTAAAGTAATTTTGACTATTATTTTAGGTTCACAAAATTGCTCGTTCTGAGTAATGCCTATGAATTTTAGCAAAAGTAAGGAAAAGATAATGGGAAAACTAGACACTATACTTGTCTATCTCTATTACTCTGGGCTAGTATCTAGCCTTATAGCAGCAATAGGAATAGGGCTGGCAATGTGAAATACACTACCCTATCTTGCAATGCGAGATAGGGCACAATTTTTATCAAGAACATATTTACTTCTCAGGTGAGAGGTATTTTTTTTATTTGTGTTTTCCGTAGAGTACGAATATCTTCGTACCTTTTTTATATATTCTCCACTTTTTTGAAATGAAAATATTCATTCCCTACATTCTTCCTATATTCCTTCAAAACCCTTCTCACTGATCTCTTTTGCTAGTTCTTTTCACCCTTCCTTTACTATCTCTCCCTCTTTTATAACAAAGACTTTGTCTACATCGATATAATCGAGTATCGTAAAGTAGTGAGTGATGATAATAATAGAGTTGTGCTCGTTGCTCATAGACTTAAGCATTGTTGCAACCGTCTTGAAAGCATCGAGGTCAAGCCCGCTGTCTATTTCATCAAGGATAATATACTTTGGTTCTATGAGCTTCATCTGAAGTATCTCTATTTTCCTCTTTTCCCCTCCACTAAATCATACATTGAGATCTCTGTCGAGAAACTTCCCATCTATGTCGAGTTCTTCTAGATGCTTTTTTATAAACCTCTTAAATATAAATGGAGATATATCTTTGAAGTCTGTCTTATCTTTCTTCATCGCTATATTGTAGATAGTTCTCAGGTACTCCGAGAGTTTCACTCAAACTATCTCTGGAACATTTTGAAAACTCAGAAATACACCAGATTTACTTCTCTCGTCTGGTCACATCTCAAGTAAGTTTGTAGCTTCTCCTTCTCCTTTAGAAGGAGAGGGTTGGGGTGAGGTAATTGTTGCCATTCCTCCAGTAACTTCATATTTTGGGTGCCCCATAAGAACACTTGAGAGAGTGGATTTTCCACTTCCGTTTTTTCCGAGAAGACAATAATTTTTCCCGAGCTCAAAATCAAGAGTCACTCATTTAAGAATATCTTTCTCACCAGCTCGAACTTGAAGGTTTTGTATTTGTATCATATTGATGGTTTCTTAGATATATTTTTCTAAACATTAGTATTTTATTAATATTTAAAATAATACAAGCTTTTTAGTACTTTTTATATATACCCAAAATATACACTTTTGCTTACAGGAGCGAGTTGTGAACAAAATGTGAAAAACTCTCATTTTTTGTTTTAAAATAGACAAAGTATGATTCATTGATTTGTCTAGTTGTTTCTATAGAGATATGTTTGACATATATCTAAAAAAGAATAAAAATATTATAAGTTTCTTTTATTTAAAGGGATAAAAATGAGATATTCACATTCTTTTAACAAAAGCAACTCATAATGGAAGTAAAAAAAGATGAAAATCTCCATACTTCTGTTCTCCTACAGGAACTCATAGACGGAGTAGCAGTAAAAGAGGATAGAAAAAACGTCATTGTCGATTGTACCCTTGGACTTGCTGGACACGCAAGTGAGATAATCAAGATGATGAATCCAGGAGATATATTTGTGGGATTTGATGCTGATGAGAGAAACCTCAAACTTGCCAAACAAAAACTCAAACAAACCCAAACAAAAACACAATCCTCTCCGGAGATAATACTCATTCATAGTAATTTTCTCTATCTAAAGAGAGAACTCCAAAACCATGGAATAGACTCTATAACGGGAATATATTACGACCTCTGAGTTTCTTCTGTCCATTTTGATGAAGCTGATAGATGATTTAGTTTTCGTATGGAAGGACCTCTTGATATGCGCTTTGATACAAATACTGGAAAAACTGCTGCTGACATACTCAACTATAGCGAAGAAACAGAGTTATTCAGGATACTTCGAGAATATGGCGAAGAACCCCACAGTAGAAAGATAGCAGCAAGAGTAATATCATCTCGCAAAGAAAAGAAGTTCCAGACCACGACTGATCTCAAAGACTTTCTTGATACAGAGATAAACTCTCATATCAAGACAAAGATGCGAGTATTCCAAGCTCTCAGGATAGCTGTAAACGGAGAACTGGAGAATCTAGAGACAAGTCTGAGAGATGCTATAGACTTGATAGAATCATGAGGAAGAGTATGTGCTATCAGTTTTCATTCACTCGAAGATAGGATAGTCAAACAAACGCTTAAAAGAGAAACCAGAGACTGTATATGCCGAGACATGATTTGCTCCTGCTGACATACAAGGTCCCTCAAAGTATTAACAAAAAAACCACTACTCCCAACCGAAGAAGAACAAAATAAGAATCCCAGAAGTCGAAGTGCAAAAATGAGAATTGCTGAAAAAATATAAACTACTAACCCCTCATAGACGTGAATCCAAAGATTATACTCAAAGAACCTTCTACTCGTTTCTTCTCCAAAAGAAAAAACGAGAAAGAAAAGGTCAAAATCGGATTTACCTCTACCTACATCTTCATCGTTTGTATCATATCCAGTCTCCTACTCTACTACGTCTGGATTACCAACGTCAATGCAACGAAAGGACACGATATCATGAAACTAGATGATATAACTAGGAGTCTCCAAGTAGAGTTCGAAAAACTCAACGTAAAAATTGCCGAACTCGAAAGTCTCGACAATATCATAGAAAGCTGAAATGCAGAAAATATGGAAGATGTGGAAGATCCTGACTATCTTGTGATACGAGAAGGAGTACAGTATGTGTATAATAATTAGAGATTTTCTAACTTTTTTTAAGTCTTAAGATATCTGCAAAAGGAATATATCTTGCAAACTCAAATCTCGGTTTCGGATGAAATAACTGCTCCTTAGAAACGAGTGAAAATCATGATTCACCAATAGCATCTTCGTAGTCTGAAGGAGAGTGTAATATAAGTTTTACTTTTATCCCAGCTCAGATAATCTCATGTGTAACCTCATCTCAATAACTAATATCCTTTAGCCCATTGACTTGTCTTTGCTTTTCTAAGGTATATTCTGGATTAAGAGTAACTACAAAATATTCTCCGTCTTGTTTAATAATTCTTGAAACTTCTGAAAAATGAAATCATAAATCTTCTAAATACATAATCATAAATTTTGAAACACAAAGTAAAAATTCACTATCTTTATAATCTATTCATAACTCAATATCGTTTTTCTTCACAGAAAAACGTTGGTCCTGAACTTGTTTAGGGAAAGGGAAAAGTTTATCTACTCAGTAAAGAGAAAAATCCGGAAGTATGTATGCTAATTCAGAAAGAAATGTTCAGGTTCAACATCCTATATCAAGTACATTTCATGCAACTCCTGAATATTGAGATGAGATTTCTCGCAAAAGATGTTCATTTACATCTACCTGAGTAGCCTTTCTTTGGCGACTACCTTCGTATTTTCACCAAGGAATTCTATGTTCGTTTCAGTACATAAGTATTGACTACTGGTTAATTAATTTAATTATATATAAATAGGTTGTTTTGTAAAATATTCTTGCTCTCACCCTGAATCTCCCTACAATCACTTTATATAACTTGATAAAGCCTCTCTTCTCTCAAAAGATTCTAAAATCAAGTTCAGAATGACATAACTTCATTCGTAGTTTATAATTCACTATTGATTTTGCCAGAAGCCCTCAAACGTCTTATCCAGAACATCTCTCTCTTGCCAGGAATAGGGGAAAATCGAGCAACAAAACTTGCATTTTTTTTGTTATCTGCAAACGAAAACTATCTCAAGGACTTCAGAAACAACATCGCAGATATAAAAGAAAATACGGACATCTGTAAGAACTGTGGAGCTATAACTGATAAATGAAAAATAGAATGTAGCACTTGTCTTGATAGAACAAGAAATCATACGAGTATCTGTATAGTAGAAGAATACCTCGATATGTTGACTATCGAGCAATCTGGTGGATATGGTGGTGTGTACCATATACTCTGAGGGGCTATTTCCCCTATAAATGGAGTCTTTGTGGGAGACCTCAATTTTTCGAAACTCTTTGAAAGAATACAAGAATCCGATTCAAAACTCGAACTCATCATCGCAACAAATCCAAATATAGAAGGAGAAGCCACTACAGCATTTCTCACTGAGGAGATAGAAAAACGCAAACTCAAACACAAGGTTACTATGACACGTTTGAGCCGTGGAATCAGTTCAGGATACATCGAGTATGCTGACAATCTCTCTCTGGTAAATGCCATTAAAGAACGTAAAGAAATATAAAACTATGAGTGAATTTGCCCCACCTCCCAGAAAAAAAAGAGTTACCAAAAGACAGCTCAAAAAGATCCAGCAAAACTACGCAAGAGCCCAAGAAATGGCTCAAGATTTTAGTGAACAAGAAGCTGAAGAAAAGGAGTGAGAGATAGAAAAACTCGAGGATAAGTTAGATGATGTATTTTAGAAGAAGAGAAGTATCAAACAAACAATAATCCCCCCAACTCCTATCATTTTTTTATTATCAATCGAATCTCCAAAAAATACTGCTGATAAAAGGGTTACCAAACCTATAGAACCAGCATTTGCAGCGTTGATATACCCAGGGTTAGGAGCCACGAGATACCCGTACACCATAGACTGTTGAAATACTATAAAAAACACAGCTATCAGAACAAGATGTATGACTTCATACTTACTCTGAGGAGTATACTTTCTTTTTTTAAGAAGTATCTCTCAAACTAGAAATAGAGTTACAAACCCAAGAAGATAGAGATTCATTAAACTTGCTGGAATCCCTTTCTGAGAAAGGTATGTCAAAACAAGAGCCAGGTTTCCCCATGCAAAAAACGTATATATGGTAGGAATAAGCCAAGAAGAGATGTTACTCTTTGTGAGAGACTTTTTCTCTAAAACGATAAGTGATGAAAAAAAGATAATCCCCACTATGAGTAAAATTTTGTACAATGAAAATTCTGCTTGAAGAAAAAACACAGAAAAGAGCGTGGTATAGATAACATAACTTTTTCCGATTATAAGAGGATATCCAGGGTTTGGGGCATTTTCTAATGCCTTCAAAGAAGCCATATTTGCAAACCAACTTAAGAATACGGCTGAAAAGAAGAGTATCACTATATCTCCTATTGGGAGTCTCAAAGAGATTCAAGAATACATGTTATAAAAAAGAAACGGAAGCAATGGAGATGCAAACATTGCAAGACTCTTAATTTTGAGTGGAGTTTTATATCTCTCTATACTTCTTAATGTGAGGTACAATCCAGTTGAGGAAACTATCAGTATACAAGAAACCAGTATCCAATTCATGGCTGTGAGATTATATTATATTCTCCCTTCTATAAATTCTTCTATCACTCCTGCTATCTTCGTTGGAGAATGACGTACGAGATCATTATCATTAACCAAGTTTCTCTCAAGAACTTTATATTTCTTTCACTCAAAGTTCATTTCTGGTTTGAGTTTCACTGGTTTTTTTCATTCTTTTTCCTTGTAAAGAGAAACGGCATTTTTATCGATATGGCCCGAATTTACAATAACATAGTCTACGACTTCTCCTGCATATTTCTCAATATTATCTATAAAATCTGGGAGCTCGTAAGTGGTAGTTTCTCCTCTATCTGCCATGATATTACAAACGTATATAATCTTTGCATCTGTCTGAGTGAGAGCCTCTTTCATTCATTTTGAGAGGAGGTTTGGAATGATACTTGTATAGAAATCTCCAGGTCCGAGGATGATATAGTCTGATTCTAAAATAGCTTTCTCTGCTCTTGGATTAAGACTTCATTCACCTCCAACAAGAAACGCTTCACTCACATTTTGGTCTGCGTTATGAGTTTTTTCTCCTGGATTGGTATCACTGACATCTATGTTTTTCTCTCCTATAACTTCTGTTCCATCTTCCATACGAACTCCTAGATGAACATTTTCTAGTGTCACAGGAATGACTTTTCCTTGAACATCAAACATCTTACAAGCCTGATCAAGTCCAGCCTCAAAACTTCCAGTAATATCACCTAGTGCTGTAAGAAGTATATTTCCTATCTTGTTTCCTCAGATAACCCCTTCTTCATCAAATTTATATTCAAAAAGTTGTCTCACCATTCCTGTATCCTTAGCAAGAGCTGCTATTCCCCTTCTGATATCTCCAGGAGGTAGAACTCCATACTCATCACGAATACGTCCTGTTGTTCCTCACGAATCTGTCATCGCAATGATTGCAGAAAGATGAAGACTCTCTTTCATCTTCAAATTCTTTAAACCATACAAAACATTAAAGGTTCCAGAACCTCACCCTATAACGGTGATATTTGTTTTATTTTTCATTTTTTTATCTTTTACTAAGCTTGTAGATTCTAACAAAAAGGACACCGAAAGCAATTATTATTGACAGTCCTCACAGAATTATTATATTCTATATATGTATATCTTCTATCTACTCAAAAATGGGAAATGTATTAGATTTTTCTAGTGGTAATGAATTAAAAAAGGGAGACACCTACACACCCCTCTCTCATGGGATCATATGAGATGCCCTTGTCTACCCATGAGAGGAAAGAGGGGAAAGTATTACAATACTAAAAATAAGAGATGGTTATATAGAAGTACAATTTCAATGATGAATCATAAGAACAACCAAAGAAGTAATATTTAACATATTATCCTGAAAGAAATATATTTCCCAAGAAGAAAGCCTTGCAGCCTAGCAGGGTCTTTTTTTGTTTGTAAATAAAAAGATTTCTTCTTACAAGAATATATATTCTTTATTTGACAAATACTATTTTTATGTGTTATAGTAAATATATATTCTATTTACTTATCTATTTTTTATGAATTCTGTTGAACAACTTATTACTATTGAAGAAATATCTGCTAACCAAATTTCTGGAACCGAAGAAGATTTTTGGAAAAAAGTTACCAGTATTCTTGGAGAAGAAATGATGTACTAAGCCTCTACTTTTGTAGAACTGCTTTTATTCTCCTCACTCCTCGGCTACTTGCCTGTTCTTTCTTGATTTTAAAAGCTCCCATATCTTTTGACGTTTCTACGTGTGGCCCTCCACAGAGCTCCGTAGAAAATATTTCATCATCACTTTTCATTGTGTAGACCTTTACAACGTCTGGGTATTTTTCCCAGAAACTTCCTACTACCCCGGCATCTATTGCAGATTGCTTTGGCATCTCTTCTACTCACACCTTCATTCCTGATTGTATCGCGTGGTTTACAAATACTTCTACTTCATCAAGTTGCTCTCTTGTAACTTTTTCTCCGTGAGAAAAATCAAAACGAAGTCTTTCTGCTGTGATATTGGATCCTTTTTGAAATACGTGATCTCCCAAAACTTTTCTAAGTCATGCAAGCAATAGGTGTGTTGCTGTGTGGAGTTCAGTTGTCGCAACAGAGTCGTCAGCTAGTCCTCACTTGAACTTTTGTTCCGCTCCTTTTCGAGAAAGGGCTTTATGTTCCTCAAATGCCTTCTCAAATCCTACTCTATCAACTGTAAGTCCTTGTTCTAGAGCGAGGTCCTCTGTAAGTTCTATCGGAAAACCGTATGTATCATAGAGTTTAAAAGCTTTCGTTCCAGCTACTTGGGTTATTCTCTTTCCACTTCTTTCAAATGCTATTTCAAATCCTTTCAAGAGTTTCTGGAATTCTTTAAGTCATTTTTCTAAAGTTGTAAGAAACTGTTTTTCTTCTGCCTCTATTTCCTTGAGTATAAAGTCTCTTTGTCATGCAAGTTCCGTATAATGGTCTTTATACTCTTCTATCACTTCCTTTGCCACTTCTACTGAAAGTCCTGACTCTATCCCGAGATCACGAGCAAAGCGAATAGCACGTCTGAGCATTCTACGAGTAAAATACCCTTGATCCTTGTTGCTTGGAACAGCTCCATCTCCTATGAGAAACGTTACTACTCTGAGGTGATCCATAATAACACGAAATGCTTTTGTTTCGGTCTCATCTGCTCCATATTTCTTCCCTGAGAATGTTTCTATTTGGTTTCTAATTCCATCAAATAGATCTCACTTGAAGACATCTGGTTCATCAGTTATCGCAACTGCAAGTCTCTCCAGTCCTCCTCAGAAATCTATATTTTTATTTTCGAGTTCTTCAAATCCATTTTCTGTTTTTTTATATTGCATGAAAACATTGTTTCCAAACTCAAGAAATCTCCCACAGTCACAAGCTGGATGACATGGTTGGTCTGACCATTCAGATTTCTCGTGAAATCCATGATGTTCTCCAAAATCCCAAAACATTTCCGAATCTGGTCCTCATGGTTCTCCTACAGGCATTTTTTCGGGAAGTCCAGCCCTACTCCACCAGTTTTCTCCTTCGTCGAAATAGAATATCCTTCCTCCTTGCATTCATTTTTCTTTTGCGTGTTCTACAGCTGGAGCTTCTACTCATTTTTCTGCAAAAAGCTTTTGCCACATTTTCACAGCCTCCTCATCTTTGGGAATTCACAGCTCAGTATTTCCTCTATAAACCGTGATATATAATTTCTCAGGGTTCAGTCCAAGTTCATTGACGTAAAAATCAAAAGCCCACTGTATCTGTTCTTCCTTGAAATAATCTCCGAGTGACCAGTTTCCCAGCATCTCAAAAAATGTCGTATGTCTATTATCTCCGACATCATCTATATCTGCAGCGCGAAAACACTTCTGAGAATCTACGATACGTGTTCCTAAAGGGTGTTTTTCTCCAAGTAGATACGGAACCATAGGTTGCATACCACTTCCTGTAAAGAGCGTTGTTGGATCATTTTCTGGAATAAGCGAAGCTGAAGGAACCCTTTTATGTCACTTTTCTTCAAAAAATTTGAGATATTTCTCACGAATTTGTTTGCTACTGAGTTTCATAATATTTTTCTGTTCAATGGTATATGATTGTCCCTTTATTATAGAGAAAATCTCTTTTTTTCAAGACAGAGTCTCATTTTTGCAAAAAACTGAGATATATGATATTTTTAAGAGGTATTATAAAAAAGAAAAATGTCCACTACAGATAAAAATCTCGATTGACTGCTAGAAAATACAGAAAAGAAAATACGTGAAGAGACTTTAAAAATTCTTGATGAGGCTAAGTCCGTCCTCAGAAAAATAGCAGAAATCGACTCCGAGAGTTCTAAGAGGTATATATTTGCTCTTTCAGAATACGAAGATCTCAGAAAGAATATCATAGAAAACTTTCTACAAGATCAGAAAATAACAGAAACGGAACTCACAGAGATAAGAAAAGATTTTGAAGGAAATTTTTACACTAAAGCTATAAATATAATAAAAGTATATAAGGAAAGAGGGAGTTTTTCTGCTATGTCTCGCAAAGAAAAAGAAGCTCTTTCAGATTCTTCTGATGAGTCTTTATTTTTCATAAAATCAAAACAAGACATACTTGATTTTTATGACACATTTCCAAAGCATAAGGAACCTAAAGAATTGACAAAACTTCATCCATCTCTTAAAACAGACAAAGAAGTTATACAGAAGATACTACTAGAGTCCGATCAACCATTTGATGAGAATATAGCAAAATATATTCCAAGAGAGTTCTTTCAAACAAAAGAAAATGTAGATTTTCTCATAAAAAACTCTAAGTTTCAAGAATCCCATATAAAAAACCTTTTTTTAACATCAATATTAAGAAAATGTAGAGATAATCTCCCTCTTATCAAAGAAATCATCAATGATAAGAATATATTTTCTAATAAAGAGGAGAGTATATATTTTATTCCCGTAAGTATTTCAAAAGATAGAGGAATTTTACTAGAGTTATGATATAATCAAAGTAATATTGAGACTCTCTTGAAATCACAAGGTGAAAATCAAGAGACAGCCAAGAGAGTTATATTTAAAATCCAGAAAAATCTTCCCTTAAATGAAAGAGAGTTATGAGTTCTCTCAACTTATATTGAGTTACATGGGACTAAAAAAATAGAGGGTGAATTGCTGATGCTCTTCTCTAAGAGGAACAATGCATCTCTATTTTTAGATCTTGAGGTTCTTCATGATGACCTAGATTTTATGAAGAAGCTCATAGAGAGAAATCCTGATTTTGGGTATCAGGAATATGTTTCTGTAGATGTTGCTGAAAATAAAGATTTTCAACAGAAAAGAAAGAGAGGATTAAGAAGGATTGAAAGAGAAGAAAGGGAAAAGCAGAAAGAAGGAAAAAGCGAAGAAAACAAGAAAGATATTTTCATTCCTGAAGAAGCAAAAGAAAGCAATAATATTATTTCTTCTCTCAATCTTACTTCTGAAGAAGCAAAAACACTCACTTCTGATGAACTCACTATCATACAAAACTCTCCCAAAGAAAAAGATAACTTCTTACGCTTCAAGGATACACTCAGAGACTTGAATATGGAAGATATATGGATGTATAGAAATAGTATCTTCAAAGTTATATGAGGAAGTAATACTCTTGGTTTTAGTACCAGTGATGGAGATTATTTATCCATAAATGAAATAAAAATATTTCTCGGAAGTGTTATTTATAGTATCAAAGATAAACTTGATAAAAGCGAGCAAGGTACCGTACAACAATTGAAATGAGGAAAACTCAGTTTTGAAGAAACAACAGCCATTATAAAACAAATCAATAGAGTGAGTCCGTTAATTGGGGAAAAAAACAATGGAAAACTCGTAAATGCGAGAAGTCGAATCTGAGGTTTTTTTCAGGAAAAATTTATAACTCTTGGAGGATCTATTCCTTTTAAAAAAGATGAATTCGAAGAATCTCTTAAAAAATAAAAAACTCCCTTTCGGGAGTTTTTTATTTTCTTTTACACTACAGCACTATCATCATCTTCAGATTCTCTAATAATAGAAGCTCTGATTATCTCATCTGATTTGTTCTTGAGCTTTGTAAGTATCACTCCTTGTGTGACTCTTGAAGTCGTCCTTACTCACTTGAGATTGATACGAATCGTTTGTCCTGATTTACTAATCAAGATAACATCACTTTCTTTTTTATCTTCTTCTGTAAGTATTTTTGCTGAAACGAGCCTCCCTGTTTTCTTCGTAACGGCCATAGCCTTAACCCCAGCTCCTCCTCTTTTTTGATTTCTATATTCTTCTATTTTCGTAATTTTCCCGAGCCCATTCTCCGTTGCTATAAATACAAATTTATTTTCTTCTCCAACTATTGCGACTTCTATAACTCTATCATCTCACTTGAGGTTGATTCCTCTTACCCCAGCAGCAGCTCTTCCCATTGGACGAACATCTGTTTCATTAAACTGAATAGCTTTTCCTTGACGGGTTGCGATAAATATATTGTCTTCTCAAGTAGTAGTTTTTACCCAGCTGAGTTCGTCTCCATCTCTCACTCCTACAACTTTGAGTCCATTTGCGCGGATGTTTTTTACTTGATCCATATCAAGTTTCTTCACCACTCAGCCTTTACTTACAAAGAAAAGAAATTTCTTCTCTTCCCTAGAAATATCAAGAATTGCAGCTATCTCTTCTCCTTTTTGGAGGTTAAGAAGATTCACAACTGGTTGTCATTTTGCTATCCTTGTTGTTTCTGGTATCTCATAAGCTGGGATAGTAAACACTCTCCCTTGGGTTGTAAAAAAGAGTAAATCGCTATGATTTTGTGTTGGGACTACAAGATATATCTCGTCATTCTCTTTCGTTGCTGTTGTGATTCATTTTCCTCCTCTTCTTTGAGTCCTAAAAGAACTTGCTTTAAGTCTCTTAATATAGCTATTTTTCGTATACACAATAACCACATCTTCGTTTGGAATCGTGTCTTTCGCGTTGAACTCTCCTACTTTCCCAGAATGAACCTGTGTTCTTCTCTCGTCTCCAAATGATGTTTTTACATCTGCAAGCTCTTCTCCGATAATAGCAACAATCCTCTCTGGTTTTGCCAAGATATCCTTGAGATCAGCAATGAGAAGAAGTTTATCTTTGAGTTCGTCTTCTATCTTTTGTCTTTCAAGTCCTGCAAGTTTCTGGAGTTTCATTTCGAGAATTGCGTCAGCCTGAATAACTGAGAAATCCCATTTCTTCATCAGATTCGTTCTCGCGTCGTCTTTGGTACTACTTGCCTTTATCGTTTTGATTATTTCATCAATATGATCAAGAGCCTTTTTGAGTCACTCAAGTATATGTGCTCTCGCTTCTGCTATCTGGAGTTCGTACTGAGTTCTTCTCGTTACTACTTCTTTTCTATGTACGATAAATTCCCAGAGAAGTTCTTTAAGATTAAACAACTTTGGTTGCGTTCCTCTTTCTCCCAAACCTATCATATTAAAACCAAAACTTGTTTGGAGTGGAGTCATCTTGTAGAGTTGGTTGAGTATTTTCTTTGGAAAGCTATCTTTTTTGAGTTCTACTACTACTCTCACACTGTCTTTGTTTGATTCATCTCTAATATCACTGATACCCACTATTTTTTTCTCACGAACGAGATCAGCCATCTTGAGAACCATATTTGCTTTATTGAGTCCGTATGGAATCTCTGAGATCAAGATAAACTTTCTTCCCTTGTTGTTTTCTTCTATGCTCGCAATACCTCTCATGATAACCGAACCACGCCC
>Ga0256834_1001399_pt1 | contig 16429 bp, 18 predicted proteins | sample 4281140metaG_FD_190536 | JGI IMG/M metagenome (GOLD analysis project Ga0256834, IMG submission 190536) | Hydrothermal vent microbial communities from East Pacific Rise, Pacific Ocean - 4281-140 | ecosystem: Environmental > Aquatic > Marine > Hydrothermal vents | place: Pacific Ocean: East...
TTTTCTAATCGTTTTACATTATAGATACGACCTTGCACAAGCAGAGCATTACTTGGTTTGTCATTGAGTGAAAATTCAAAAAAGAAACTCCCTTGTTTTATCTGTGTAGAGAGTGCAATACCAAAGAAAATATGATGATTAAATTTTTTTACAACTAAAACAGGTCTTGAAAATATTTTACCTTTACCATCTTGTTCATAGCCTATATTTACACCTATACTTATCCAAAATATATCTCTTTGTTTAAAAATAATCTCTTTTTTACTATTATGAAGCTTTTGTTTTAAGCTATTCCATTTATTAAACTCTTTATTCATCAGTTATAACCCTCGCCATCAAAAAATACTCCAACACTAAGTCTTTTTTCAATCCTTTCAAGTCGTTCAAACATAAGGGTATTTGAAACTATAGCTTTTCTCATACTTACAAATGGTTCTATTATCTTTATGCTCACATCTATTGCTATATCACTTTTTAGGATAGCACTAAGCATAGAAATACCTTGTTCTGTAAAAGCATAAGGGTTACTTCCTCCTGGATGTTGTTTTGGTGGTATCACATTTTGTGATACCATAAAGTTTATCTCATCATCCGATAATTCAAACATAAAATCTTTTGGAAATTTATCTATATTTCTTTTTACTGCTTGTTTTAGTGCTCTGTTTTCTACTTGATAAAGCTGTGCTAAATCTCTATCTAATATTGTTTGTATATTACGCAAAGTATAAATTTTGTTTTCTATATCGTAAACCACTAAGTTGTTCATGCTACTTTTAAACTCCAATTATTATTTTTACTTGCTTCTTTAGTTCTAAGTTCTTGAGTTTGTAAGCCTTGTTGTATGGTTTTGTTTAGTTCATCTTCTTTTTGTTGTTGTAATCTCTCTTTATTAATAACATAATCTTTAAAAATATACTCTTTAAGTATATTAGTTGCCCAAATACGAAACTTAGTTGCTTTTTTACTATTTACTCTATACCCTATTGATATGATGGTATCAAGATTATAAAATTTTGTTTTTTTAATCTGTTTTTTACCCTCTATTGCTCTATATTGAGTGGTGTGTTCCAAAATGGAACATACCATTTTTTCATCCAATTCACCACTTTTAAATATATTACTCAAATGCTTTGTAATAGCTGGTCTTTGTACTTCAAAGAGTTCAGCTATTTGTCTCTGATTAAGCCAAATAGTTTCATTTTCAACCATTGTTTTTAACTCAACATTTCCAGTTTCATAGATAACTATATCGCTCATAATACAACCTTTGCCAAGTTCTTATTTATTTGTTTTAAGTTCGAGTTCCTCTTCTATCTGCTCTTGCAACTCTTTTTAAAGCTTTCCATATTATTCCAAATATTAAAATTTATTTTTAATTATTATAGCTAAATTTAAAAAAATATACGAGTACATAATTTCAAGTACCAGGGCTGTTTCATACTAACAAGTTTTTCTGTTTCGTCACCCTGAACTTGCACCACATGGGCATGATAATTCAGGGTCTAGTTTTTACTGTATTTTATATTAGATTCCCAGTCAAGCTGAGAATGACTGTACTAATAAGCTTAGTATGAAACAGCCGTGTTTCAAGTACTGCAATCTCTTAAGAGTTTTCTATTTTACATATTTTTTTTATATTTTTTTGATAAAATAATAATACCAATCACCATTAAAAGGTAGGATATCTATGTCTAAAAATAAAAAAATAGCTATTATTGGTGCAGGGGCATCTGGTCTTTTTTGCGCTATTGAGTGTGCTAAAAATAGATTTCAAGTTGATATTTATGAGCAAAATTCTAAATGTGCTAAAAAGATTCTTGTTTCTGGAAATGGGCGATGCAATATCACAAACACAACTTTTACTCAAGATGATTACTTTACTCAAAATCCATCTTTTGTAAAGTATGCTTTAGATAAACTTTCTTTTAAAGAGTTTGAAAAATTTGCCTCATCTGTTGGACTACTTTTAGATATTAAAAATGATGGTAAAGTTTATCCACTGAGTAATGAAGCAAAAAGTGTAACAAATTTATTTATAAGTCATGCCAAAAATCTAGGTGTTAATTTTTTTATGGATACCAAAATAACAGATATAAAAAAACTCTTTAAAGATTATGATGGCGTAGTTATAGCAACAGGCTCTGAGGCAGCTCCTCATCTTGGTGGAAATGCTGATGGACAAAAATTTGCAAAAGAGTTTGGACACAATATAATACCTACATACCCATCTTTAGTTCAATTACACCTAAATTCATCCCTTACAACCAATATGAGCGGAGCTAAAATTGATGGAGAGGTTACACTTTTTATAAATAACTCTAAAACACTACAAACACAAGGAGATATACTCTTTACAGATTATGGAGTATCAGGTTTTGCAATTTTAGATATCTCTCAAATGGCATCTGAATCTTTGATGAACTATCAAGCTGTTGATATTGTTATAAACTTGCTTCCATCTTTTACAACACAAAAATTATCATCACATATTATGAAACTCTCTAATATAAATTCTAATATGACAATACTAAATATTTTACATGGTTTAATCCCTATTAAAATCGCTAAAGTAGTTTTAAATTTACTAGAATTATCACACTCCATGAAAGCTAAAGAGTTAAATACTAAAGATTCTAAAAAATTAGCAAACAAAATATTAAACTGGAAATTTGAGGTTAATGATACTCACGGATTTCGTCATGCAGAGGTATCTGGTGGTGGAGTTGATGTAGATGAAATAAATCCACATACAATGGAATCATTAAAACAACCAAACTTATACTTTTGTGGTGAAGTTTTAGATGTAGTTGGTAGACGTGGAGGATATAACTTTGCTTGGGCTTGGGCTAGTGCTTTTGTGGTTGCTAAAAAACTTACAAATAAACACCTATGAAAACAATCATTATTTATTGAGTAAATTGTTAAAGATTAATTAATTTAAGATAGTGTATGATATACGAAATAAAGGAAAAAGAATGAAAATAATTTTACTATTTAGCTTACTATTTACATCACTATTAGCAGCTCAAACACAAAATGAAAATTTTGTAACTCTATATTTTAAAGAAATTATCGGTTTTATCATAATATTAACTTTATTTATAATCTTTTTAATTACAAGAAAAAACAAACATGCTAAAAAACAAAATTTAGATGTTTTTAGTAATGATACTAGAAATATTAAAACTAAAGAGGTTAAACCAAAAGTAGAAAAAAATATCAATCAAGTCAACAATAATAAAACTCAAAACAATGAGCCAATAATTATAAATAAAGTTGATGAACCTAAAAATACTGAATCTATTGTTATAGAAAAAGTTGCGGATGTTAAAGAGAAAAATCAAAATACTAGCTCAATTGAAATTAAAAAAATAAAACAATATACTAAAAAGAAAAAAGATGATTTTAAAGATTTTAAAGATTCTAGAATTATGATAGCTGAAGATAATATGATTAACCAAAAAGTTGTAAGTGGTTTATTATCAACTTCTGGTATACATATCGTAATAGTAGATGATGGATTAGAAGCTATAAATTATTTAAAAAAAGATAATGATTTTTGTATAATACTGATGGATGCTCATATGCCAAATATGGATGGCTATGAAGCAACAAAACTAATTCGTCAAGAAGAAAAATATCAACATATTACAGTTGTAGCACTAAGCGGTGATACTGCTACAGATGATATTAGAAAGATGAAAGAAGCAGGTATGCAAGAACACCTTGAGAAGCCCCTAAGAATAAATGCACTATATAGTGTACTAGCTGCATATTCTTTTAACAGAAAAGATGGTGTAGATTTAAATAAAAAAATACTTAGCAACAATAATAGTGGGCAGGAGTTATCTACAGAACTCGGTATCGAGATTTGTGGTGGAGATGAAGGTTTTTATAAAGAGATTTTAAAAGATTTTATAAATGATTATTCAGACTCAATAACAAAGATTCAAAACTTTTTAAATAATAACAAATTTTCAAAGGTAGATGAACTGCTCTTAGACATTAGTGGTGTTGTAGCAAATATTGGAGCTACAAATATTGAAAACTTAGTTAAAGGTTTCAAGCTATCTCTTAAAACCCCAGATGATGAAAAATATATACTGCTATTTAAGCAATACGCAAAACATCATAGAGCTTTAGAGAATGAAATAAGAAAATATTTAGCTCAATAATTATAAAAACCATTTTAAGCTATCTCTAAGTTCAACCACTTTCCCAACCACTATGAGTGCAGGTGTTGGAATATTTTTAGCTTTTAGCGATATATTTGCAAGAGTCCCAACAATAACTTGTTGCTCTTTTGTAGTCCCTTTTGATATCACAGCAACTGGATAATTTTCACCTTTACCAATTCCAATAAGTTTATTACTAATTTTATCAAGATTATGAAGCCCCATTAAAAAAACAATTGTTTCATCACTCTTTAACTCATCCCAATCGATACTAGAAAAATTTCTATTTGAAGCTTCATGCCCAGTTACTACTCTAAAACTTTTAGATATACCTCTATGTGTGACAGGAATTCCAGCGTATGCTGGTACGGATATAGCAGAGGTTATCCCTGGAATAATTTCAAACTCTACCTCTCTTTTAAAAAGATAAAGTGCTTCCTCCCCTCCTCTACCAAAGACAAATGGATCGCCACCTTTTAAACGAACAACATTTTCATATTTTAGTGAACTTTTATAAATCACTTCATTTATATCATCTTGTGGCATGATATGACGACCATCTTCTTTGCCAACATATATAAACTCACAACCATTTTTTGCTTTTTTCAAAATTTCTGGATTAGCTAAACGATCATAAATAATCACATCAGCCTCTTGAATAATTCGTAATGCTTTAATAGTTAATAATTCTATATCACCTGGTCCTGCACCAGTTAAATATACTTTACTCAAATTTTCTCCTCAAAGAAAAACTAAATCAAGAATCAAGTATTGCCTGATTTTAGTTTTTTAAGTGCCATTTCTTCATTGTCTGTACGCATTAAAGATTCACCAACCAAAAAAGCATCAACACCAGCTTTACTCAAATCTTCTAGTTGCCCATGCTCATAAATTCCACTCTCAGCTATAATGATTTTTCCATTTGGTATCATAGGTATCAAATCATAACAGAGGTTCATATCCATCTCAAAAGTTTTTAGATTTCTATGGTTAATTCCAATTATATCACTTCCAGCATAGATAGCTTTAATTAAGTCTGATTTATCATGAACTTCAACTAAAGCCTCCATACCTAAATGACGTGTATAAGCAAGTAGCTCTTTTAACTCTTTTTTGCTAAGTGCAGCAGCTATCAGTAAAATAAAATCAGCACCATGAACCATAGCTTCTAATATTTGATATTTTGATACTATAAAATCTTTTCTAAGCAGGGGGATAGATACATATCTTCTAATTCCACCAAGGTAGTCTAAGTTACCTTGAAAAAAATGTGGCTCAGTTAAAACAGAGATAGCACTAGCTCCACCTCTTTCATAAGCTTGTGCAATCTCTAATGGATCAAAATCTTCACGAATAACACCTTTTGATGGAGAAGCTTTTTTAACCTCTGCAATTATTCTATATGGATCTTTTTGTGTAGCTTTAAGGAATGGTATTACATCACGAGGTACTCTTGCATTATATGCTAAAGAACGACCTAACCAGTCAAGAGAGAACTCTTTTTCCCTTTTTTTTAAATCTTCTTTTGTTTTTTTTATAATATCGTCTAAAATCATTTTATTATAGTTAGAATCTCTTTAACGAGCATATTTACCTTGTTAAATGTAGCCGGAAAAGAAATAGATTCTTACTGTTTTCCTTTATTTTTAATTTGTTTACATTTTTTAATTTTTTCGTAATGCTCTAAAACTTCAGGTTCATTACCACCCTCTAATTTCATAACTTTAAGTATCAATTTTTCAGCTTTTGAACATTTACCTAATTTATAATAACCCCAAGCCATAGAATCAAGATAATAAGAGGAATCTGGTTGCTGTTTTAATGCTTTTTGTATATATGTCATCCCAAGTTTAACATCTATTTCATGATCAATTAAAAGATATCCAAGATAGTTAAGATATAAAGCATTATCATCATCTATCTGAAGTACTCTTTTTAATTTATTTATAACTCTACTTTGCATCCCAATATCATTTTTATCTTTAGCTGATTCATATTTAAAAATAGCGTTTTGACCTAAGTAGTCTATCTCGGCTGTATCATTATAAATCTTCATCGCTTGCTTAGTTGCTTTGTCGTAGTTTTTTAATTGTATATAAAGCTGCAAAAGTAATTTATCATCACTAGAACTATCTTCTAAAAAAGTCATAAGCTTTATATAATCTTTTTTATATCCATAAATTTGAATAATTTTTTTAGTTACCTCTTCATCTTTGTCAATTTCATATAATCTTAAATAGGTTGATAATAAACCATCTATATCGTTCTCATCACTATAAAAACTAAGCAATCTGTTACATATCAATTTTGAGCATCCATAGATCAAAGAGTGAGACTCTAGTTGAGCTATTGCATCTTTTTTTCTATCCATATTAACATAAAGAATTACAGAGAGTCTATCTAAAACTTTTTCATTAAAATCTTTTGCATAGGCACTCTCTAAATATTTTAAAGCAGTGTCATACTTTTGAAGTTTTACATATATTTCACTAGCTAGTATATAATCGTTAACCTCTTGTGATTCTTGAACTAAAAGTATCGATATTGTTTTAGCTAGTTCAAGCTCATTTAAACTAATTAAAGCTACTATTTTTATCCGTATGAGATTAAAATCTTTAAATTCACCTAAAGTAATTTCATCTACTCTTTTTACAATTTTTTCATATTGTTTATCTGATAAATCATTTTTTAAAGAGCGGTATAGATACTCTTTTTTATCAGATTTTATATACAATATATTAAAAATATCAGATGCTATAGTGTAATTTCTTAGTTCTTCTGCTCTTAGAGCTATAAGAATCATCTTATCTTCTTGCTCAAAAGCTTTTTCATTGTTTGCTACTTGAAAATTCGGCGATGTGCTACACCCACCAAATGCAAATAGTAAAAAAAGTATAACTAAATAGTTATACATTAATAATCCCGGGACATTCATCTTTTAATTCACCAATTCTTGTTTTATAATAGTCCCAAAATGGAAATGTTTTACACTGAGTAGGTCTAACATCATAAATTTTGCAACCATTTAACTCTTTATTATAAAAAATACATTCATAACTACCATCAACTTTATTCTCTTTTATTGAGTACTTGAAACCCTTTTTAAAAAGGTATTTTGACACAAGTTGTTTAATATCAATAAACAAAACCTCACTTATTGCTAAAGCTTCATTTTTTGTGACATATATATAACCACTCTCTCCTGTACAACACTTCCCCTCACACTCCTTGCATGCTAGAGGATTAAAGGTGAAGTTGTAGCCATCTTTTTTTATTAGATTTGACATTTTATACTTTGTGTATTTGCTTTTTTATAGATATTTTGTGCCCTTTTTGAGATTTTATCACCATCAAAACTAATAAATGGTTTATGAATTTTCATCAAGGAGTTAGAACCATTTCTAGCATGTACTAACACCAATGAAGCTACTCTATCTATCTTTGGATGAACAAATTGAACATCTACAATTTTCATCTTTACTTTTGCCAACTCTGCACAAATCTCGCCAAAATATATAGCATCATAACAAAAGACAAAATGAGATTTTGGTTTTAAAAGCTGTGATACTTTTTTAAAAAAATCACCAATTGGCAAATTTATATTGTACCTTGCATTAAACAACATCTCATCTTCACTTTTTGTACTCTCAGAGTGATAAAATGGTGGATTTGAAACTATATAATCATACTTTTTTTCAAACTGATACGTTAACATATCTCCTGAGTGTATCTTATAATCAATACTATTTACTCTTGCATTATTTGTAGCGTATGACACAAAAATATCTTGCTTTTCTATAGCTTCAATATTTACTTTTTTATTGTCTCTAGCAACTAAAAGTCCTACAATCCCACATCCTGCTCCAACATCAAGCATATCCCCACGAGGGTTAAAAGATGAAATGAAGTCATATAAAAACAAAGAATCACTATTATAGCAATAACCTGATTCTGGTTGATAAAGTAACATCATTATCCTTAATTTTATTTCATAAAATAAAGGTAACCTTTATCTTTTTTAAAACGGTATCGGAAATAATTCCGTTACCTACGCTAACACTTGGTTCTCTTTGGCAGAGAGCCCAAAGCACTAGTGCTTTTATTTAAAGAATTCCTTTAATAGATTTGATTATAATAATGATATTATATCTTAAAGGCTTTAAATTATGATAATTATACCAGCTAGGCTTGCATCAACAAGGTTCCCACAAAAAGTTTTAGCAAAGATTGGTGGTCTGCCAATGGTTGTAAGGACGGCAAAAGCAGTTGAGCATTTAGATAAGGTTGTAGTAGCTGCTGATGATGAAGTAATCATATCAACTTGTAGAAAACATGGTATTGAAGCTATGTTAACTTCCACTACACATAAAAGTGGCACAGATAGAATCAATGAATGTGCTAATATTTTAAATCTTAAGGATGATGAGATAATTATAAATGTTCAAGCAGATGAACCTTTTATAGAACCAGAAGTTGTAGAGTTACTTATAAATAAACTCCAAGAGCTACAAAATGCAAAAGAGCCATTTGTTATGGGTAGTTGTTATAACTCTATAAATGCCGACTCAGCAGAGGATCCAAACCTTGTAAAAGTTGTTTTAGATAGTGATAATAATGCCATATACTTTTCACGCTCTTTAATTCCATACAACAGAAGTGGAAGAGCAAATTATTTTGGGCATATTGGCATATATGGATTTTCTAAAAAAAGTTTAAAAGAGTTTTGTAATTTAGATGATGCCCCAATAGAAGATATAGAGGGACTAGAACAACTCCGTGCCATCCATCATCAAAAAAAGATAACTATGCTTAAAGTTGCAAGCACTAGTTTTGGGATTGACACTAAAGAAGATTTAGAGCGTGCTATAGAAATTTTTTTATAAATTTATAGTTATACCAATCCTCATTAAAAGGTAGGTATTAATACCAAGTATTTATTAGACTTCTTGCATAACCTAGATTCTGAATCAAGTTCAGAATGACGGAATTTCGAGCATGTCGTCATTCCAAACTTGATTTGGAATCTAGTTTTTAAAGTTTTGCAAGAAGTCTATTAATTAAGTTCTTGGTTTTATTATGATAGTATAATCACCAAACTGTTCATTCATAGCAAATTCATGTTTTTTACAAAATGTCTCTTGCATATGTTTTATCATTATTTCAGCTTCATTTTTAGCATCATCTTTTAGATCAAACTCATTCACCTCTGCTAATCCACTTTTGAAAAAACATCTACATGCATTTTGAACTTTTACTTTATACGCCATTACTAACTCCTAATTTTAATTTAATTTTTAATATAATGAAAATTAATTTATGCTAATTCTTTGGGCTCCATATTTTTACAAAATAAGGGCTCCAAGAATTAGAAATTTTCATCAAAAATCAAATATGTCATCCATATCTCCTGCATCATCTGATGTAGTATTTTGCATTGTTAACATTGAAGATATTGTTTGACAATTAACAACAATAGTATCATTCATAAAATCAATACTTGGTGCACCACTTGTAAAACTCATATCAATCCACGAACTCATATCATTTGCAAAAGCTTTACACATTGGACCGAGTGACTCAGAGTTTTGAATAAACTCATCTTTATGGTTTGACATATCAGATGCTAAGGAACTTAACGCCACAGAGATAGAGTAAACTTCAGGATAAGAAGAAAGCAATGCCCCTATTTTCTCTAAATAGCCATATATCTCATCAACTTCTTCATCATTTAAATCACCACCACCTGCAATTAACATTAGTGAATTTAAATTTGAAGCATACTCTTTTAAATCTATCATATCTTCAGGTTCTATATAATCAAATACTACTAGATTTTTTTTAGATTTTTTAAATTTAGTAGATGTTACTTGATTAACCTCTTTTAAAGCTATAGGTTTACTTTTTGTCTCTGTATTTGATTCTATTTCATATTCTTCATCTCTTATTGTGTTTATTTTATAGAGTTTAAAAGAGAGAGTATCTCCCTCAATTTTGTAATCTAAATCAGAATCACTTCTTGAGATGATAAGTTTAACAACTTTTTTTGGCATTTTTTCCATATTTTTAATCGAAAAATATTGAAATTGTTCTGATTCTTCTACATATATATCACAATGTTTAAAAAATTTCAACTGGGTCTCTGCAATACTAAAAGCAGTACGAACCACATCACTTAAACCATCATATTTTTTATTTGTAGCAAACAAAAAACATTCCCAAAATTCAGCTAGTGCATTTTCTGAAGTTATCATAAATCTGGTATATTTACTAAATACTTTTGATGTGTATACATTGATTTTATTTATATTATGCATCAAATGTTCACGATAATTATTAATAGCAATATAATTAGAAAGCCTACTTATAAATATATCTGTATTTATTGGTTTTGGTATATAGTCCTCTGCTCCATTATTTAAAATTAGTTTCATTCTATCTACATCATCAACAGCTGAAACAGCAATAATCATCATCTTAGGAAATTTTTCTTTTATAATTTTTGTAGCTTCAATTCCATCTACATTAGGCATCATAATATCCATATATACTATATCAAAATGGTTGTTTTGACATATATCTATAGCTTCTTGACCATCAGTTGCTTCTTTAATATCAAAAGAAATATTTTCATTTTCTTGATAATCTTCTAAAACAAGCTTTATCATCATTCTATTATTTGAATTATCATCAACTATAAGTATATTCATCTCTTCTCCTGTAGTTTTTTAAGTAGCTCTTCTACACACCTTTTATAATCTTTCATACCTTTTGAACGCTTTTCATTCAAAACAATAGGACGACCCTGCTCAAACTGACGAGCAAGTTTTATATCAACTCCAATTGGACTTAATAATTTTTCTTTACCAAAAGATGTTTCAACTTTTAATAAAGACTCTTTATGCTCATTAATATGAGGGTTATACATAACTGGTAATATTGATACATCAACTATATCTCTACCAAGTTGAGATGCACTTTGAAACACTGCTCTTAACATCTGACCAACTGCTACTACACCTAAATGATGTGGTATAAATGGAATTAATACACTATCAGCTACCTCTAATGAATTTTTTAATTGCGCATCTAATGTTGGCGGTGTATCTATTACACAATAATCAAAAAAATCAGAAATATTTTCTTTTTTAAAACGATTTTTTAAAACACCTCGTAAATCTGAATATTCATATACATCAAAAATTGCTAAAGCTGGAGATAATGTAAGATTATCATGACATGTTGGAATAAAAGTTTCACTCAATGTTTTTCCCTCAAATATAGAGTGAACACCAAGAGTCTCACTTGGTTCACATCCAACACCAATGCTTGCATGACCTTGTGTATCAAAATCAAGCAATAGTACCTGACCTTTTTTAGCTAAAGAGCTAGCTATATTTACAGCAGTGGTAGTTTTAGCACTACCACCCTTACGATTACTAACTACAATGGTTTTCACTAGCAACAAATCCTTTTAAAACACTTTCATATATCTTCTTTGAATCTCCAAACTCATAAGAAGCAGTATAACTTTTTTTATAAGCTAAGACAAGCTGAAGCACTGCTAAGTGTATATCATTACAACTCTTAAAATCAAAAACAACCTCATCTCCAGCCTTTTCTTGTAAAAAATCCCTTAATGAACTTATCTCATCTTCATATATAACTTCAGAAAATTTTACTATATTATTATCATATGTTATAGCCATATTAACTCCCTTATTTTGGTAATCTTAGTTCTGAAATAACATTTATTAAAACTTTATTAATATCTAAAATTCCTTCTATATCTAGTAGCTCACTTGTTTTATTTTCATTTTCACTACTCATAATATCACTCTTTGTTATATGTGCAATATCATCAATATTGTCAATTTTAATTGCAAAAGTATCCCCTGCATTTTCATATATTAATAATTTTTGCAACGAATTTGCTACACTTTGTATCTCTAAAACAAAAACATCTAAAGAATCAATAGTTTGTGTGTATATATCTTCTAAACTATTCTTAAAAATATCTTTAGCCATAGCTTTATCTTTTTTATATATTTCTAACACTTCACCACCTAAAAGATGAAGTTTTTTATGATATTCAATCAATTTTGTTAATTTTTTAGCTACTTTATCATCATTTGGAGTAAAATTATCTACCCAAATTCCAAGTTCACAAATATGTGGATTGGTGGTGTCGTTAAATTCAGAATCCTCAAATATTGCACCCTTTAACTTAGTAACCCAATCTAAATGATCATATTTTAATTTTTTAAATAACTCAGATAGCTCTAGTTCATAATCTTTAATTCCTATCAATTTTCTAAAATTTAGTACTTTTATAATTTTATCTTCATAAGACATGATTCCATCAATCATATGGTGTGATGTAGGTATATTAGTCAATTCTGGAACTTGAATAATCCTTTGAATATTATCAATTCTTAAAGCATATTTATTATTAATTACACTAAAAACTATTAAATCAATCATTTTTTTTGCCTTTATGCAACTGCTTCATCTTTTTTAAGATGTTGTGAAATTCCTAATAAACCAAGTGGATCTATAGACATAATTATTTGACCATTACCCAACAAAGCAGTACCACTAAACAATGGATGATTTTCCATTATACCAACCAATGGTTTTTGAACAACATCCAGTTGGCCAAGGAACTCATTTACAACAACAGCTAATAGATTGTCTTTAATATTTAAAACAACTATTGAGAGTGGTTTATCATCCATATCATCTTCATTTAACATAGATTTTATAAATAACAATGGTATAACTTCACCACGAATATAGATAAATGGCTCATTGTGTAAGTATTCAATTTCAGATTTTTCTATCTTTACAGTTTCATTTACACTATCCATTGGAATTCCATAATGGATATTATTCATTTGAATATGAAGTAGTGATGTAACAGCTAAAGACATAGGTATTATTAATGATATTGTAGTACCAATGTTAGCTTTTGTAGTTATATTTATATTACCGCCAAAAGCATCAACTGATTTTTTAACAACATCCATACCAACACCTCGTCCACTAAACTCTGTAATCTCTTCTACTGTTGAGAGACCTGGCAAAAGAACAAGTTCAGCCATCTCATCTTCACTTAAGGCATCTATCTCCTCTGGTGTCATAAGACCTTTTTCTAGTACTTTACTAGCAACCCTTTCAACATTAATTCCAGCACCATCATCAATAATTTTAATAACAATCTTATCTGATTGTGCATAAGCATTTAAAGTAACTGTTCCGCTAGGATTTTTACCTTTTTGCTCACGAACATCAGGCATCTCAATACCGTGATCAAGAGAATTACGCATAATATGAATCATAGGATCAGCTAACATCTCAATCATATTTTTATCAAGCTTAGTCTCTCCACCACTCATATCTAGTTTCACTTTTTTACCAAGTTTTTTTGATATATCACGAACAAGTTTAGGATATCTATCAAACACATAAGAGATAGGTAACATTCTCATACCCATAATCAAATCTTGAAGTTGCTCTGATAAACGGTTTATAAATATATATTTTTCCATAATTTCACGCTTAATCATATCATGTGACATACTTATGACATTGTCAGCCAAATAAGGAAGTGAATTTTTAGCAACTAATAATTCTCCAACAACATTCATTAAACTATCAATAGATTCTTGCTCTATTTTAACTGTTTTGCCAACTACTGGTTTTTTATCTTCTTTTTTAATTTCTACTACTGATGGTTTTTTATTTTCTTTAACTACTACTTTTTGTTCTTGCTCCGGTTCTACTTCTATCTCTACTTTAGTTTCAACTACTTGATTTTGTGTAGTATCAGATTTTACTTCATCTTTACCAAGCTTTTTAGATAAAAAGTTCACTAAATCATCTTTAGAATTAAATTCTGTTGGTATATCTGGAATATATTGTCTCATCTTTAATAATATTTCACTTACTCTAGCAATATCTTCATCATTATTTACAAACTCTAAAGCACTGTATTGTTGCTCTAACATACCATCTAATATAGCTTGAGTAACCTCATCAGCTTCTTTTACCTCATCTACTTTAACACTAGTGGTCTCTTTAGTTATGCTTTGGTCTTGTACCTCTTGTGAATCATCTATATTTATATCATTAGCTGAATAGACTTCACCTTTATATATATTTTTAAAAAATGGTTTTAACTTTGTTTTATCTTCATCTTTAATAAGTCCACAAATGTCTAAAAATCTTTGTAGTTGTGCATATTGTAATGAATCTTTACCTATCAACTCCAACGATTTAGATACTTTTTCACTTATAGCATCTAAATCATGTTCATCTACAATATCACTTAACTCTTTAAGTGAATCTATCTGGTGACCTCTATCACCACTATCTATTTGAAGAAGTGTTGCAATATCTAATGGTAATACCTCCATCTCATCGCTAAAATTAAATAATGACTCTTCAATCTCATCATACACCCCATAAACAAATGCAACCAAATATGTTTTAAGCAACAAACCCTCTTCATCAACAGTCCCACTAAGAACTGCTTTTGAACTATCCTCACTCATACAAGCATATACTCCAAGTACATTATCTCCAAGTAAAGAAAGTGCATATAGGGGATCATTTCCATAAACCATACAAGATTCATCTATATCTAAGATAATTCCATAAAAATTTTCATTGTTACAAAAATCTTGATTTAGCTCATCTAAATTAAAATCAATTTTTTTAAAATTTACTCCATTTAATGTTTTTAAAGACAAATCAACTATACTAGATTTATCCTCAACAATTATAAAAGGTGAACTCCACTCTGTATCTTCATCTTCAAGACTTTTACCCATTAATAAATTTAAAGATATCACAATAGAATTTACTTTTTCTTCATCAGCATCTACTATTTCACCACTCTCCTCAGCAGCCTCTACAAGATTTAATACCTCATCAAAAGCATCATAAAGAACTTCAGTCATCCCATCTACCAACTCTAATCTACCATCACGAAGCATATCTAGTAAATCTTCAGCATGGTGAGTAATATCTCTTATAGAATCAAACCCAACAATTCCACTTCCACCTTTTAAAGTATGGGCTGCACGAAATACAGAGTTAAGTAGCTCTGGATCAGCACCACCAATATCTTCAATATTTTGATCGATAAATGCTAAATTTTCTCTCGCTTCACCTAAAAACTGTTCTAATAACTGATCCATAATATCTCCTAAGTCTCTACTAATATATCTACATAAGCTTTTAATTGCTCTGGACGAATTGGCTTTGTTTCAAATAAATTTGCACCAACTTTATATGCTGATCTTTTATCTTCATCCTTAGCTTGGGTAGTAATCATAATCACTGGAACTGTTTTATTTTTTTTCATTTTTCTAAGTTCAACAATAAATGAATATCCATCCATTATAGGCATATTTACATCTACTAAATACAAATCAATATCAGTATCTAAACTCTTCTCAAGTGCTTCCATACCATTTTCTGCTTCTATAATATCTAAACCAAATGATTTAAGGATAGCTCTATGATAATTTCTAACTGTTTTTGAATCATCTACAACCATAATATTTGCCATCTTATCTCCTTTAAAAAAACTCTATTTCATCTTCTTTATCATGTGTAAGCTTACCAGAAAAAGCATCTCTTTTTCTTTTTGCATCTTCTAGTGTTTTTGTTAACTTTTTTTGTAATTTTTCTAAACTACCTGTTACCACAATTTCATCAGATTGATATGCACTCTCAAAAATATCTATACTTTTTTCAGTACTCTCTATAGCTTCTATTGTTGCACTCAACTGTTGTGATATGATGTCTTGATATTGTAAAGCTGTTGCAGCATTATCATCTAATTCTATTTTAGAATCCTCTATAAAACGACTAAGCATCATAGTGGAGTCTTGAGATAATTTAATTGTGTCTAGTTGAACCTCTTTAATATGCTCGAGAAGCTCTTTAATTGCACTTAACATCATTATTTGATATCTCCTATGGAAGTCTTAATACTCTAGTAATAGCTTGTTTTAATTGCGCAGGATTAAATGGTTTTACTATCCATCCTGTCAAACCTAAAGCTTTACCTTGTTGTTTTAACTCAGGTTTTGTCTCAGTTGTAAGCATCAAACAAGGTGTCCTGCTAGTTGCTGGAACTCCCCTTAAACCCTCTAAAAACTCAAATCCATTCATAACTGGCATATTTAAGTCAGTTATAATTAAATCAGGTGTCATTCCAGCTTTTATCTCCTCTAAAGCTACTT
>Ga0256834_1001400_pt1 | contig 16423 bp, 12 predicted proteins | sample 4281140metaG_FD_190536 | JGI IMG/M metagenome (GOLD analysis project Ga0256834, IMG submission 190536) | Hydrothermal vent microbial communities from East Pacific Rise, Pacific Ocean - 4281-140 | ecosystem: Environmental > Aquatic > Marine > Hydrothermal vents | place: Pacific Ocean: East...
AAAACAGGATGGCGACAAAACATTGCAAATTGCTTATTTTAGGAACAGGCCCTGCTGGCTACACGGCCGCCGTTTATGCCGCGCGTGCCAACTTAGAGCCTGTAATGATTACGGGATTGCAACAAGGCGGCCAACTGACCACCACAACCGAAGTGGATAATTGGCCTGGCGATCCCGAAGGATTAACGGGGCCAGATTTAATGCAACGCATGCAAAAACACGCGGAACGTTTTGGTACGGACATTATTTTTGACCACATTCACACCACGGAGTTAACGAAAAAACCTTTTAAGTTGATTGGTGATTCAGGTGAGTATACCTGTGATGCGCTTATTATTGCCACGGGTGCATCTGCTAAATATTTAGGGTTGGAGTCTGAAGAAGCGTTTAAAGGCAAAGGCGTTTCAGCTTGTGCAACCTGTGACGGTTTCTTTTACCGCAATCAAAAAGTTGCCGTAATCGGGGGGGGAAATACTGCTGTGGAAGAAGCGCTTTACCTCTCAAACATTGCATCCGAAGTGGTGATTGTGCATCGACGTGATAAATTTTCATGTGAAAAAATTCTTGCCAAACAGTTATTTGAAAAAGCAGAGAATGGCAACATTACCATCGAGTTTAATAGTACTTTAGACGAAGTACTTGGAGACAATATGGGCGTAACAGGCATGCGTTTAAAAAGCATGAAGGACGATACCACCAAAGAAATTGAACTCTCAGGGGTCTTTATTGCCATTGGACACACGCCAAATACGGGCATATTTGATGGACAACTGGAGATGGAACATGGCTATTTACACGTGAACAGTGGACTTAAAGGCAATGCAACACAAACCTCTATTGCGGGAATATTTGCTGCGGGCGATGTTATGGATCAACACTACAAACAAGCCATTACCTCCGCGGGAGCTGGTTGTATGGCAGCATTAGATGCTGAAAAATACCTAGAAAACTTGTAGTTAATTCTTAGTAACAGAAATTTTTAATTTTACATTTTAAGCAAAAACACCTATTATCTTAGTGCTAAAATTTATTTAACCCCTTTTAATTTGGAAACGTTCATGAAAAAAATATTACTGGTCTCTCTTGGCCTTGCCTTAAGCTCATCCGCCTTTGCAAACAAAGAATTAATAACTCTCGAACAAAAAGCCAGCTATACGCTCGGCGCAGACATTGCGAAAAATTTTCGTGCTCAAGGCCTTGAAATTGATGTGAAGTCTTTTTCTCTTGGCTTAGATGATGCATTGCAAAATCGCACGCTTAAACTGACCGAAGAAGAGATGATGTCGGCCATCAATACGGTTAAAGAAAATATGCAAAAGCAACAGCTGGAAAAACAACAGTCTCTTGCCAGAACCAATGTAGACGAAGGAAAAGCCTTTTTAGCTGACAATGCAAAAAAAGAAGGCGTCACCACGTTAGACAGTGGCGTTCAATATAAAGTCCTTACCAAAGGAGAAGGTAACTCACCAACGGCAGAAGATACCATCACCGCTCATTATCGCGGAACCCTACTGGATGGCACTGAATTTGATAGCTCTTACCAACGTGATGAACCTCTAACACTTCAAATGGGCAGCGTAATTAAAGGCTGGGGAGAAGTATTAAAACTCATGAAACCTGGATCTAAATGGGAAGTCTACATTCCTGCTGATATGGCTTACGGCGAAAGAGGTGCTGGAGATGCAATTGGTCCAAATCAAACGCTTATTTTCACGATCGAATTAATCAAGTTTGATCCGCCAGCAGATAAAAAATAGCCTCAATGGTATAAAAACCTAAGTAACAGCCCTTTATTCTTAAGGGCTGTTACACCCTAAACTCCTGTAAAGAGCAAAAAAGATACCGCAATGAATTACGGTTTATCTATTATAAAATCCTCATACTCCAAACCAGACGCTTCTATTTGATGGCTCACAACCACCTCTATGGCTGACAATCCTACTCCTGCCTTTTTTAAACTCTCTGACGAACCCGATACCAGTGGATGCCAATCTGCAAGTGCTTGCCCTCGGTAGAGCATTCGGTAAGCGCAAGTGTCGGGCAACCAGTCAAACTCGGCAACGCGTGCTTTAGTGAGCTGAACACAAGTAGGCACATTGATACTTCGGTTAGCGTAATCGCCACACCGTCCTGTTTTTGCATCGGAATAGTCGCAAACAATGCGTGTATACACAATCTCTTCGGTGTCTTCGTCTTGCAACTTGGTTAGGCAGCACAAACCGCAGCCATCGCAAATGGATTCCCACTCGGCTTGGCTCATTTCATCTAATGTTTTTTGCTCCCAAAATGGAATCGATTTAGATCTGTTTTGTTGTTCTTTCATTTCAAACTCTTACATATCAAAGGGGGGGGGAAATTTAAAAGCATGTCCATGGTTGCTGCCATGTCTGAACAATGGCTTCACAATTTGAGTTTAAAAATTCTTTACCTCCCTCCCCTGCTTGGGTTAGTGATTGTACAAATTGATACGTTTGCTGATACAACGTAAATTGAATGGCAAAGGCATGCAAATAACCTCTGTCCAGCTGTTTTGCGGCATTAGCTTCGGCGTATCGTACATCCCCTAAAATGGGGGCACCAATGCTTTTTAATGCCACTCGAATTTGATGGGTTTTTCCTGTAATAGGTTTGACCAAATACAGTCGTTTTTTAGGTTCAATGAGCGCACTGATAAATTGTGTTTTGGCGGGGTTATTTTGACTTTTTGCCAGCTTCCAACTGCCGCGCCGTGCGCTGAGCATGTCGCCAATAATCCAGCCCTGTTTTTTCTTGGGCTTTTTATCGGAGATGGCCAAGTAGTATTTTTGAATTTGATGTTGTTCAAATAGAACTTGAAATGCTTGTGCGCTGATTTTATTGAGGGCAAAAATCACTAAACCAGAGGTCATTTTATCTAAACGATGTACGGGGTACAGCTCGGCAACACTTTGCTGTTGTTTTACCAACACCACCAGCCCCGCTTGAGTTGTATTGGTAGCATCCGCTTCGCTGTGAAAGTTAAGCCCAGCCGGTTTATTTACCACCATAAAATCTTCATTTTGAAAAACAACGTCAATATTTTTACGACTCATACTCTACTCATTAAACGGTTGTCAAAAAACTGTCTTTCACGTTAAAGACAAACAAGTTTTTTTATTTAAATTCAATCAGTTATAACACCACTGCCTTTAACTGGCATAAACATTGATATAACCTGTCAAAAACCCGTTATCTATTTTATTCCTAACTTGGAGAACAATCATGGCTCAAATGAATACCACTCAAAAAGTACAAACTTGCTTAGAGTTTATTGACCAACGTTTAGAAACCACGTCTGAGCAAACCATTCGCATTGCCGAAATGATTATTGCCGACATTAAACAGCTCACCGAAGGCTATCAAGCGGCACTCAAAAAAGGCTGTTTGCATCAGCACTCCGAGCAGGTTCGCAACACGCAAATGAACTGGGTAAACCAGTTGCATGACATTATTTTAGAACAGACCAACCGTGACTTAAACGGTCAAGTGATTCAAGCTTTACAAAATTTTGCCACCCGTTTAAATGAACAGCAAGTAAAGTACGCCGATTTTGCTCTACCCAGTGCGGTCGCACGCGAACATAACGATGAACATGAGTATCTAAATCAGGCCGAAATTGAGCAACTGATGGCACAACAAAGTTTATTTGATGTCTCGATTAGACATTAACTAGACATTAAAATTAAACGCGCCAAATTTTTACCCCCTCCTATCAAATCCATTATTAATAAAAAAAGGGGGAAGGAGCATTACAACGTAATCACATCAAACCCTTCATCTGCCAACTGCTCTGCACCGTTGGTATTGGTTAAAACAGCTGATGAAGCGTTGTCTGCACTTAGATAACGCTCTGCGACCACTCTTAATTCATCCAATGTGGTTGAGATAACGCCGTGCCTAAACTGCATTCGAATTTCATGGGTACGGCCGTGTAGGGTTTGATAGAAGGCTTTTTTAACTTCGCCAGCAGGTGAACCAGGTTTGTCCATAGAACTAATAACGTTCAAAATGGCTTCGTCTACTTTGGCTTGCGTGGCATCGTTGCTCATTAACCAATCCATGGCTTTGTTAAAATCCGCGTAGGTTTCTAATAAGCGAGGATCACGATACGAATAGAAAACAAACGCACTGGCTTCGCCATTATAATTTGCCCCCCCCCCGTACGCACCGCCTTTTTCACGAATAATGGCGTGCAAAAATCCATTACGTAAACACGCTCCCAGCACGGAAAGTTTGGGCGCATCTTCATGGTCGGACATTACGGCAGGAAATGCCTGCGCACAAAAGTTAACTTGGGTACTGGTCACCCATGCTTGCTTAACGGGCTGTTGTGAAGCCGCTTCTGAAAATTGATTGCCTTGCGTTGGCGAGTTAGGCGCGGTGTTCCAAGTCGCTTCTAATCCCTTCAGTGCAGAAGGCAAGCCTTTTTCATCGCTGACAACCAAGGCTTGTTTAGGTGCTTGGCATAGTTTTGCTTGAATGCCTGCCATCTGCTCTGCAAACACTTCAACCGCTTGATCGGATGCTTGAAGCGAGTCATGCAAGCGTTTAATACTTTGAATGCCTGCAAACCCAGAACACTGAAACTGCCAGTGTGCAATGGGAGTAAAATTTTGTGTTGCGGCCATCATCGCCAATCCATGACCATTGCCTGTAATGCCATGATCAACGGAGGCACGAATCTGTCCCACCAAATCTTTTAAGCGAGCAAGCTCATCAAAACGTGCGGTGTAGAGTGTGTCTTCAATTAAGCCTGCCACGTTGTTTTGATTACGATTCAACCCGTTAGAGGAGACAATAAAGTGGCTGTGGCAATCAGTAGGTGCTTGCAGTTTTGAGTGCACACGAGAGCGTGCCGAAATGCCACCCGATACCTCAGCATGATACGACTGTGTTTCAAGATAGTCTCGCCCTGCACTCCCTACCTCGGTAAGACAGCTATTAAACAGCGGTAAAATTTCTTTTTCCGTTTCATTTAATTCAGGTAAATCAATAATTAACTGCTCATAGGTTAAGCCATTACTACCACATTGATAAGCGGTGACAGGTACATTTCCTACCTGTGTGTGCTGTGCCGTATAAGTTTTAATGGTTTCAGGAATGTCTTTTTTAGTCACCTCTGGCAAGATACTCGGATCATCTTCTTGCGATTGGCGTTGTTCCAATGCCACCGCTTGATCAATAATCGCCTGTTTTTCTGATTCACTCAACGTAGCTTGAATGGTTGCCAATTTTTCTTTTTCCGCTTGCTCTTTTTGAGCAGATAACTCAGTATCTGGTGCCATGGTTAAGCGCACGCGATGCGAATTATCCAGTAACCATGTTTGTACTAAGTTTGGAATAAACTGCGAATCTTTAACCTCTTTTTCTAATACTTTTAGGGCTTGATCGCTGTCCAACAACGCGATGGGGTCACCCTCATGCAGTGCGCCAGGCAGTGCGTGTAAAATCAGTTGCAGCCCGTAAGGGTAGCTGTCGCCACCCACTTCGCGTTGCGATAACTCCAACTGGTGCAACATTGCATCCACTTGGGATTGATCCACGCCCTCGTCTACAATACGTTGTAGCTCTGTTAAAATAAGCTGTTCAATCGCTTCGGCGTGTTCAGGCTCTGAGCCTTGCACACCGACGACAAACACCATCTCTTTATTGGACTCTTCCAAGCCACACAACGGCGAAGGAGCGGTTGCCAAGGGCGTGTTTTCCAGCACTTGTCGCAAAGGGGATGCGCTGTTGTCCAGCAAGACCGAAGAGAGCAAATGCCCTTTTAACACTTCAATCGGGTCTTTGTTCTCACCCAGTAACCAACCTAACACAATGTGTGTTTTCTCTTCCACACTCTCTTCATCCAACGCATAGCGGCTACTTACCGCTTTAGGCTCACTAAAGCGTTGCTCTAACCCCACATGCACTTGAGGAACGGTGTTTTTAAACTGCGCTAACGCCAACGTTTCAAATTGCGATTGATGCTCAAACGCAGGAATGTCGCCATAGGTCATAAACACCGCATTGGATGGATGGTAGTGATTTTTATGAAAATCCAGCAATTGTTGATGAGTTAAGTCTGGAATGTCTTCTGGCTCGCCACCACTGTTGTAGTGGTAAGTGTTGGTTGGATACAGCTCACTTGAAAACACTTGCCACAAGGTTGAAATAGGCGAACTCATCGCTCCTTTCATCTCATTAAATACCACGCCTTTATAGGTTAAAGGCGACTCTGAATTGGTCATCTCTTCAAACTCAAAACGGTGACCTTCTTGAGCAAAATCGAGCGCATCTAAATTCGGAAAAAACACCGCATCCATATAGACTTGCAATAGATTTTGAAAATCTTTTTTGTTTTCCGTTGCAAACGGATACGCCGTCCAATCACTGGAGGTAAAGGCGTTCATAAAGGTGTTTAATGAACGTCTAATCATCATAAAAAACGGGTCACGAACGGGGTATTTTTGACTGCCGCACAAGGTGGTATGTTCTAAAATATGCGCCACACCCGTTGAATCCATCGGTACGGTTCTTAACGCCACCAAAAACACATTTTGAGGATCGTCTGCCGCTAAATGATAATGCGTTGCCCCCGTTAGTTTATGCTGATAATGCTCTACGGTTAAGTTGAGTGAGTCAATGGTTTGTTGACCAATGTATTCAAATGCTGGGTGTATTTTTAACATATTTTTTTATATTCCAAAAGGTATAATTCAATTCTATAAAAAAGGCCATTCAAAAGAATGACCTCATTTTTCTATCGTGAGTTACGCGTAAAAAGGGTTATACTTCAACCGCTTTAATCGACAACTTAACACGACCTTGCTTATCCACTTCGGTCAGTTTCACGCGAATTTCTTGACCTTCTTTTAAGTAATCAGATACATTTTCAACACGCTCTTGTGCAATTTGAGACACATGCACTAAGCCTTCTTTGCCTGGCATATAAGCGACAAATGCACCAAAATCGACAATCTTTTTCACCACAGCATCGTACGTTTTACCAATTTCAGGTTCTGCGGTAATTTCATTAATACGCGCAATGGCCATCGCGGAAGCGGTTTCATCGGAAGAGGATATTTTAACATTCCCTTCATCATCCACTTCAATCACACAGCCCGTCTCTTCGGTTAAGGCGCGAATGGTGGAGCCACCTTTTCCAATTATTTCACGTACTTTTTCAGGTTTGACTTTAATCATGGTGTAACGCGGTGCAGTAGAGGCAACATCGGTATTTGAGCTATTAATCGCTTCGGCCATCGATGCTAAAATCATTAAACGCCCTGCCTTCGCTTGAGTTAACGCCAGCTGCATAATATCTTCGGTAATACCGGTGATTTTAATGTCCATTTGCAGTGCGGTAATGCCTTGTTCGGTACCCGCCACTTTAAAGTCCATATCACCTAGATGATCTTCGTCGCCTAAAATATCGGATAGAACGGCAAATCCTGCATCTTCTTTGATTAATCCCATGGCGATTCCTGCAATAGGCGCTTCTATTGGCACACCTGCATGCATTAGCGATAATGAGGTACCACAGACGGATGCCATCGAACTTGACCCATTAGATTCGGTAATTTCAGACACCACGCGAATGGTATACGGAAACTCTTCGGCCGTTGGCAGTAACGCCGCTACACCACGACGTGCTAACATGCCGTGACCAATTTCACGTCTACCCGGACTGCCCACACGACCACACTCCCCCACTGAATACGGAGGAAAGTTGTAGTGCAACATAAAACGATCATGGTAAGCACCCGTTAAATCATCCACCATTTTGGCATCACGTTCGGTACCCAGCGTGGTCACGACCAGCGCCTGTGTTTCACCACGGGTAAACAGTGCCGAACCATGCACTTCTGGTAGTACGCCTACTTTACAAGTCACTTGACGCACGGTTTGGGTGTCTCGTCCATCAATGCGTGGCTCGCCCGCAATCACACGACCGCGCACAATTTCTTTTTGCAATTTACCAAATGCGGCTTCTAACTCTTTGGCATCAAACCCTGCTGTATTGTTCTCTGATGCGGCCAACTCAACTTGCATTTTTGCTTTGGCAGTATCCAACGCATCGTAGCGATCCATTTTATCGGCAATGCTGTAAGCAGCTTCAACATCAGAACGAAGTAATGAAAATACGGCGTCTTTTAATTCAATATTTTCTGGCTCTGCTTGCCAATCCCAAACGGGCTTGGCGGCTTCGGCTGCAAACTCGGCAATGGCATCAATGGCGGTTTGCATTTGAGCGTGACCAAACATCACCGCACCGAGCATAATTTCTTCTGATAATTCAGACGCTTCGGACTCCACCATCAATACGGCATCTTTGGTTCCTGCCACGCTCAATTCTAAATCTGAGGTTTGCAGTGCATCCGCTGTTGGGTTCAGCATATATTGATCATTGGAATACCCAACAATCGCCGCCCCGAAAGGGCCTGAAAATGGTACACCCGAAATAGCTAACGCGGCAGATGTTCCTAACATTGCGGCAACCTCAGTTCCCACTTCGGCATCCAGCGCCACCACGGTTGCAATCACTTGCACTTCGTTTTTAAAGCCTTTTGGAAACAACGGGCGAATCGGACGATCAATCAAACGAGAGGTTAAGGTCTCTTTTTCCGAAGGACGCCCTTCTCGCTTTAAAAAGCCACCAGGAATTTTTCCTGCGGCATAGGCTTTTTCTTGATAGTTTACGGTTAAGGGAAAAAAGTCTTGTCCTTCTTTCGCCGTTCTTGCGGCCACAACTGTTACCAATATACGGGTATTTCCCATACCAATCATCACCGCACCATCCGCTTGACGCGCTATTTCACCTGTTTCTAGCGTTACTTGATGATTGCCATATTGAAATGACTTTGTAATCTTAGCCATAAAAAATTCCTTTAAAGTTTCAGTTGTGTACAGTTGAGCCTTCTGTCATATGAAATTCGCATCATGAAATTCACAGAAAAAAGTACCCTATAAAATTAATCCCGTTATTCTACTCTTAAATGATGATATGAGTGAGTAGTTTTCTTTCTCTATCTCCTGTTATCTCCAGATAAAAATCAACTTTTTTAAAGCTCATGTATCTTTTTAACCAGAGCTAAGTTTAAAAAGGTATGTCCAGCCGCCTCACCTGCCAACACGTTAAATCCACGGTTTGAATCCCCCATGCTGTCTAATACCAGTTGTGCTTGGCTAAAATCATCATCTTTGGTGTAATCATTAATGGTAATGATGGTTTTTAGATTGGCCGCGGCTGAAGATTTAATGCCGTTTAAAGAGTCCTCAAAGGCAATGGCATCCCCCGCGGTTAAGTTCATTTTTTCAAGCGCCCAAAGATAGATATCGGGTGCAGGTTTTTTAGCTGGCACAATGTCTCCTGCGGCAATTACTTCAAACCATGATTCCGAATCAGCACCCAGCGTACTTTTTAACAGTGCGGTAACATTTTCTGGCGTGGTGGTGGTCACAATCGCCATACGCATCCCTTCGGCTCTGGCTTCATTGATTAACCGCTCAACCCCAACACGTAATGGAATTTTGCCTTCCGCCATCAACTGTGTATAAAACTGTGTTTTCGAAGCGTGTAAGTTTTTTACAAACTCATCAAATGGTTCTGGCTTAATAAAACTAGGGTTAAATTTTTCCAAGTAGTATCGAATGCGCTCTTTCCCGCCCGTTACGGCTAAAAGTTCACCATAGAGTGTTTCATCCCAGTTCCAATCTAAGCCTGCGGCTTTAAACGCCATATTAAATGCGGGTCGATGCCCATCTCTTTCGGTATCCGCTAATGTTCCATCTACATCAAATAACAGTGCTTGCAGTGTTGCCATGAATTGGCTCCTTTTTTAAATTTGTGTGGATTCTGCGTAATCCCCCTTAAAATTACAAGAAAAATTATCCTTCTGCCGTACTTTTCTCCTGTTTTTTTAAACGATTTAGCTTGTTGATGTGTGTTAAACCTGATATAAATCCCCACTAAAAATAATAAGCGATCAAAATAAATACATTACCGTTCATACAAATGAATTAAAATAACAAGCTATTCTTTTAGAGAAGAAAAGGTTAGGAGCAACAAATGGAATACGAAGTGGATTTTATTGAAAACTACCCCCCATATAAGCCAGCGAAAGATGAAGAGTATATGAGCCCTGAAATGCTTGAACACTTCAAAAACAAATTACTGGCATGGAAAGAACAATTATTGGCCGAAGCCAACAGCACTGTAAACCATTTACAATCCGACTCTGAAACCCCAGCAGACCCTAGTGACCGTGCCTCTCAAGAAGAAGAGTTTGCATTAGAGTTACGTACCCGAGACCGTGAGCGTAAACTGATTGCTAAAATTGATAAATCCCTGCGTACCATCGAAAGCGGTGAATACGGCTATTGCAAAATGAGCGGGGAAGAGATTGGCTTACCGCGCATGGAAGCTCGTCCTACGGCGGATTTAACGGTGGAGATGAAACGCAAACAAGAGATACGTGAAAAACAAGGCGTTGCGTAGCCCTCAAATAGTTCTACAATAGAACTAAAATTGAATTTCAATTTCAAGCGGATTTCAAAAGCGTCTTTTTAAGACACACTAAAGTCCGTTTTTAGTCCCCCCCTAATCACCGTATAGATTAAGGTTTCGACCATTGAAAACGTCTGATCTTATTAACCTTCTTTGCTTACCCCAAAGCTACCCCCATTCGGTTGAGGTAATTACCACCATCGAAACCCATATTTCCGTGGTTTTTTTAACGGGGCCTTATGCCTACAAACTCAAAAAACCAGTCGATTTTGGCTTTTTAAATTTCAGCACGCTTCAACATCGTAAACAATACTGTGGACTGGAACTACAACTTAACCAGCGTTATTCACCACAGCTCTATTTAGATGTGGTGGCGGTTTACTTAGATTCGCACAATCAAATTTCATGGCAACCTACAACGAGCCACCCACAGCCCATTGAATACTTGGTTAAAATGAAGCAGTTTGACCCCAATGAGGTCTTAGGCAAAAAATTACAAAAAGAGACTTTACGCCCAGAGCAAGTGGAAGCACTGGCTCATTTAATTGCCAACTTTCATCAATCTTCTGAGGCCATTTTGCCCAATACGCCATTGGCACAAAGTAAATTAGGCACGCCTTTAACATTACTGGAACCGATGCAGGATAATTTTCCAACCCTATACGCTCACTTTAAAAAAAAAGACACCCACACACTTAAACAACTCGAAAATTGGACACAACAGCAATTTGAACATTTATCCAGTGTGATGCACTTGCGTAGAGAATCGGGTCATATTAAAGCCTGCCACGGAGACCTGCATACCGATAACATGACGCTCATTAATCAACAACCCGTTCTCTTTGATGGCATTGAGTTCAACGAGGCGTTTCGTTGGATTGACACCATCAGCGATCTGGCTTTTTTATTAATTGATTTAGACTTTAAAAAACAGAGAGCACTCTCAAGCAATATTTTATCGCTTTATTTAAGCCAGACCGCCGACTATCCTGCTTTACAGTTATTAAAATTTTATCAAGTATACCGTGCGCTGGTTCGCGCCAAAATCACTACCTTACGTGCCACTCAACTGCCCGATAATCACCTTGAAAAAAACCACTTAATGTCCACTGCCCGCAACTACATGCACTTGGCCACCACTTATATTCAACCAAATACCACTCCTAAACTGATTTTATTACAAGGGGTATCAGGCTCGGGTAAGAGTTACTTTGCCGACCAACTGCTTACTTTAATGCCCGCCATTATCTTAAGCTCAGACCGAATTCGTAAACAGCTTTATGGAATCGATCCTTTGCACCGTGTAAGCGAATCTGAAAAAATAGCGCTGTACAGTGCAAAAATGAACCGAAAGGTTTATCAAACCCTACTTGAACAAGCCAAACAAGTACTCTCTTTTGGTTTTAATGTTATTGTGGATGCGACCTTTTTACAAACCAAACATCGCACACCGTTTTATGAAATGTGTCAATCTTTTGGTCACCACAACCTTTCGATTTTTAGTGGTGTCATCTACATTCAAACCAGCAAAGCACTTGCCTCCCTCGCAATTCAATCAAGAACACACAAAAACAACAACCCTTCCGATGCCAATGTCACCGTCATGCTCAATCAACATAAACAACTTGAGCCACCCACCCCCTTTGAGAATGCATTAAACTTAGAAGCTCAGCAGTTACGTCAATTTTTTCCTACCCCATTAATTCAAGATTTTTTAACCTAAGCCGTTATCTTTAAATGAAACCTTTACACAAGTAAGAGTACCTTTCCATGATTTTGAATAAACGATTGCCATTGATCTTCTGTTTAATTTTCTCCCCCCCCCTTCTTTATTCGGCAGAGAGCACGACAACGAGCAATATAAAAGTGCTGGGCATTAATCTCATTCAAGCCGATATTACCTCCGTACGCAGTCAGTTATGGAGTATTGGCGGCTACTTACAGGCTAAAGATTCCGTCAAACAACATAATTACGATAAGTTTTTTCCATGGTCCACCATGCGCGACAGTTATTACATTATTTTTCGTTACAATCATGTAGGCAAAATCACCTCTGTTAAGCGACTTTATCGCCCCTACTCCATTAAACAAAGTAATCGAAGAACCGCCATTACCACGCGTGAAGTGGCTCGCTCTTTAATTCAAGAGTTGGGTACACCGACCAAAATTCAAACCAAAGGCTGGGGGGGCAGCCTAGGGTATCGAGCCTATATTTGGCAGAACGAAAAAATAACCATTACTGTCGATCGTGAGGGGGGAGAAAAACTAGGCAATATTTTTGTACAGTACACGGTGAAAACTCATAACCCGTATGAAGTCGTACAAAAAAACATTGGGGCTAACAACCAAGGAGCTTAGTTACCCCCCCTAATACCTTCATACAAAACAAGGGAGGGGAGAAAATTTAAAAGGGATTTGGGTTAAGGATTTTGATGCCAGAAAGGTGAATCAATGGTAGGAGTACTGGGGCTGGCGGTGCTTCTTTCGGTCATGGTGCCTGCTAAATAGGCATCACGCCCTGCTTCAATGGCTTTGGTAAAGGCTTGTGCCATTAATACGGGATGATTGGCGTGTGCCACGGCGGTGTTGAGTAGAATGGCATCCACCCCCATCTCCATCGCTTGTGTGGCGTGAGAGGGTTTTCCGATGCCTGAATCGACAATAATGGTGGTGTCTGGAAAGCGATCTCGAATCGCTTGCAGGGCGTAGGGATTTAAGATGCCTTTTCCTGTGCCAATGGGTGATCCCCAAGGCATGAGTACTTCGCATCCTAAGTCGACTAAATGCCGTGCGATGACTAAATCGTCGGTGCAATAGGGCAGCACTTTAAAGCCGTCTTTTATTAACAATTCGGTGGCTTTTACCAGTGCAATGGGGTCTGGCTGTAGGTTGTAGTCGTCTCCCACCAGCTCCAGTTTTATCCAATCGGTTTGAAACAGCTCACGGCTCATTTTGGCCATGTTGACCGCGTCATTAACGGTATGACATCCTGCGGTATTGGGTAATAAGTGTAACCCAAGTGACTGAATTAACTGCCAAAAATCTTGCCCACCACTTGCACCATTGGTTTTTGGATTTTGACGACTTAATGAGAGCGTAACGATTTGCGCCTTCGATTCTAAAATGGCTTCTTTCATTATGTGGGGCGATGGGTAGAGCGCACTGCCAATCAGCAAACGGCTCTGTAATTTTGTACCGTAAATGGTAACGCAATCGTCACTTGTTAAATCATGCATTGTGTATGTTGCCTCTGTATTTCAATTTTTTACCCCCCCTGTATGGCAGAAATCACTTCCAGTTGGTCGCCATTGACTAAATAAGTTTTGGAGTAGAGTGAATTGGATAAAAATTGGCCGTTTAATAAAACGGCATAAGGTGGTTTGGCCTTAAACTCGGTTAACGCCTGCTCAACGGTGCTCTCTTTTGCCACTTGAAAAGGAGTGGCGTTAATCGCTATTTGAATTTGATTTGATTTGCTCAATTTATTTTACCCCTCAAGGGAGTACTAAAAAGAGCCCCTCCCCCTGCTTTTGGTTTAGACGAGGTTTGAATTAAGTTTGGCATGATCGTTAATACCTTCTTTAACCGTATTTGAGTTTGCTCCGTTGAGTTAGGATGAACATTCATTAACCCTAAGCAGGCATCGACCATAGCAGGAGCCAATAAAAAGCCGTGCCGAAACAGACCGTTTACATTGATGACGTTCTCTTCAACGACAATTTTGGGTTCATTGTCTAGGTAGGCGGGTCGAATACCAGAGGCGATTTCCAAAATCTCCGCCTCGGCAAAGCCCGCGTGCACACTAAAGCAGGCCGATAACAACTCCAGTGCCGAACGCACGGTGGGTTGTCGGTCATCTTCGGTCTCTATTTGGGTCGCGCCCACCACAAAAATGCCGTTCTCTTTAGGGGTGATGTAGATGGGGTAACGGGGGTGCATTAAGCGTACGGGACGATTCAACTGAACATCAGGGGCACGTAATCGAAGCACCTCTCCCCGTACGCCTCTTAATTTAGGCAAAGAGTAATCATTTGAACAGTCTAAACTAACCGACTGATCTTGTTCTTTTTTTTGCCCAAATCCTCGGCAATCAATCACCCAGTCAAATACACTTAAATCCAGTGGTTGATCATTGTGTAACACGGTATTTCCTGCACGTGTAATGTGTGCATTCGTGTGCCAAGTAACCTGACAGGCCTCTTTTAAGGTCTGCCCAAGCGCGGCCAACAGTTCACGATTGTCTAATTGACCTTCGTGTGGAAGGTACACGCCACGGGTTAAACGCGGATTGATTCCCGATTCTAAGTCATGAATTTGGGTTTCAGAAACCGCGTGAAAATCATCCCCTTTTAAGCGTTGTTTAAACTGTTCTAGGTTGCCCAAGTCTTGTTCAAACGCCACCACCAAACTGCCCGTTTGTTGAAAAAAAATAGGCGTATCCAGTTTTTTTAACACACTGGGCCAACGGGTTAGCGCCCATTCACCCAGTTGCATCACCTCTTGAGTCGCATCCGCAGATTCAGACAAGGGTGCCAACATCGCAGCAGCTAAATGCGCCGCGCTTTGTTCGCCTTTGCCATCGTCTTGGTCAAACAGTTCAATCGCACAGTCGTCTTTAAGCGAAAGCGCCAACAGTCGCCCGACCAAACCCGCGCCTAAGATGGCAATCTTAGGCGACGCTGTTTTGTCTAAAGCGGACATATTACGCTTCCTTCTGGTAGATCTCACTGCCGGATTTAATAAACTCTTTGGACTTCTCTTTCATGCCTTGTTGAATGCTTTCTAAAGAAATTTCAGTGATTTGACCCGCGGCAGCGGCTTTATCTTGTGCGGCCGCATAGTCACGCACTTCTTGCGAAATTTTCATCGAGCAGAACTTAGGCCCACACATGGAACAGAAATGTGCGACTTTTCCAGACGCTTGCGGAATGGTTTCATCGTGGTACGAACGCGCTCTTTCAGGATCAAGTCCTAAATTGAACTGATCTTCCCAACGGAACTCAAAACGTGCTTTAGACAGCGCGTTGTCTCGGATTTGTGACCCAGGATGCCCTTTGGCTAAATCGCCCGCGTGTGCCGCGATTTTGTAGGTCATTAATCCCTCTTTTACATCCTCTTTGTTTGGCAAGCCCAAATGCTCTTTAGGCGTTACATAACAGAGCATCGCACAACCGTACCAACCGATATTGGCGGCACCAATGCCCGAGGTAATATGATCGTAACCTGGTGCGATATCGGTGGTAAGCGGCCCTAAAGTATAAAAAGGAGCTTCGCCACACACTTCAAGTTGTTTGTCTACATTCTCTTTAATCATGTGCAATGGAATGTGGCCTGGCCCTTCGATAATCACTTGAATGTCGTGTTTCCATGCAATTTGGGTCAACTCACCTAATGTTTCCAGTTCAGCAAATTGCGCTTCATCATTGGCATCGGCTATCGAACCTGGGCGCAAACCATCGCCTAATGAGAAACTGACATCATAGGCTTTCATGATCTCGCAAATATCTTCAAAATGCGTATACAAAAAACTCTCTTCGTGATGCGCTAAACACCATTTGGCCATAATAGAACCACCACGTGACACTATGCCTGTTAAACGTTTAGCGGTCATCGGCACGTAACGCAATAGTACGCCCGCGTGAATGGTAAAGTAATCCACGCCCTGCTCGGCTTGTTCAATCAGGGTATCTCTAAAAATTTCCCACGTTAAGTCTTCGGCAATGCCGTTTACTTTTTCCAACGCTTGATAGATCGGAACCGTTCCGATTGGCACAGGTGAATTACGCATGATCCACTCACGGGTTTCGTGAATATTACGCCCTGTAGACAGATCCATTACGGTATCCGCGCCCCACTTGGTTGACCACACCAGTTTTTCAACTTCCTCTGGAATAGACGACCCAACCGAGGAGTTAC
>Ga0256834_1001401_pt1 | contig 16418 bp, 20 predicted proteins | sample 4281140metaG_FD_190536 | JGI IMG/M metagenome (GOLD analysis project Ga0256834, IMG submission 190536) | Hydrothermal vent microbial communities from East Pacific Rise, Pacific Ocean - 4281-140 | ecosystem: Environmental > Aquatic > Marine > Hydrothermal vents | place: Pacific Ocean: East...
AGACAACAGGACTAGCTTGAAGCCTTTTTTGGCTTCACTCCTAACCTTTTACCCTAAGTAACATCAATCTTCTAATAAATAAAACCAATAAACCAACAGCTAATATTTTAAAATCAATCTCACTTGCAGTATGGATAGTTGCAAATGTATCACTTTGTGTTGCTTCTCGACCCATATCTTGCATAGCTAAAATTTTAGGTGCATATACACCACTAAACATTAAAGATGCAAAAACTACAAGAAATGAACCAACAAATATATATCTATCTCTTTGACCCATTTTATACATCAGTGCCTCATAGGTAAGAACTACAAATGCAACAATATAAAGCCATGTAGCAAATCGACTAAATATTTCTGCCATTATCATCCCTGCATTATATCTATCAAGAACTACATCTACAATAATGGTATCAGTATTAAAAATAACGGGTGCAACTAATACACCAAGAACCATAACTCCGCCAAATGTTGCAGCCAATATAATCAAATATGTAAAATCAACATAAATATTTTGTTTCAACTATTATAACCTTAATGTAAAACCTCTATAAAAATTTGCTAAATCTTTATAAAACTCTAAACTTTGAATTTGTATATTTTTTAGATATAACGCAATTTTACCCTTTTGGTCATAACCTATCTCACAGGAAAAAAACTTAATTTTTCTATTTAAGACTTCAGCAAGTAACTCTTTTATTATCTCATCACCACTCTCTCCACCAAAAAGTGCATTTTGTGGTTCATAATCTAAGTTTGATTCTAATTTTACACCATTCCTAATATATGGAGGGTTTGATACTAAATAATCTATATCTTCATCTATTGGCTCTAAAAGTGAGCCTAAGCGTAACTCTATTCTCTCTTGTAAATTAAACTTTTCAATATTTATTTTAGCAATATTTAAAGCATCTTGTGAAATATCAACACCAATTATTTTAACATTTGGAAATTTAAGAGCTAACATGATAGATATAATCCCACTACCAATACCAACTTCTACAATTGTTAGTTTGGCATCTGCATTTGGTATATTTTTTATCACTTCATCGATTAAAATTTCTGTTTCAGGACGGGGAATTAAAGCACCTTTTACAATGTAAAATTCTTCACTATAAAAACTTACTTTATTTGTTATATATTCTAAAGGTTCATTATTTGAGCGACGCGCTACCTTTTTATATAGTTCTTGAGTATTTTTTATCTCTGTATTTTGATTTGTTAAAAGCCAAAGTTCATCTACTTTAAGATGGTGCATTAAAAGAAGTTGAGCCTCTCTTGAGGCTCTTGGAATATGTGGATTTAACATCTTGGTTATAGTAGCTAAAATATCTTTTACAATGATGCTTTTCAAGTTATTTAATTATTTGAGTCCCAACACCCTCTGATGTAAATAACTCTAACAACATTGAGTGCTCTAGCCTCCCATCAATTATATGTGCCTTTGCAACTCCACCATCTATTGCCTCAAGACAAGCTTCAACTTTTGGAACCATTCCACCATGGATTGTTCCGTCATCCTTTAAGGCTTGAACCTCAGCTTTTGTAAGAGTTGTTAACAACTTTTTATTGCTGTCTAATACACCTGGAGTGTCTGTTAAAAAGATTATTTTGTTTGCGCCTATTGCTTTTGCAACTTTAGATGCACATAGATCCGCGTTTATATTAAATCCTGGATGACCCATCTCAGCTCCCGCCGCAATTGGTGCTATAACCGGTACAAATTTTTCATAAATTAGGTTTGAGATAACATCTTCTTTTACCTCTGTAATATTTCCCGTAAGGCCCCACTTAGCAAAATCTTTAGGTTCAGCTGATATAAAATGTGCATCTTTACCACTAATACCAATAGCTTTAGCTCCATGAGAGTTTAATAGCGACACAATCTCTTTGTTTATCTCACCACTTAAAATCATCTCAGCTATACGCATAATCTCTTTAGTAGTTACACGCTGACCCTCTATGAACCTTGTCTCAATATTTAAAGCATCCAACATATCTGTAATTTTTTTACCACCACCATGAACTATAACAGGTTTTATTCCAACTAGATACATAAGTAAAATATCTTCTGCAAATTTTTCTTTTAGTTGTGGTGATGTTTGTGCGCTTCCACCGTATTTTATAACTACAATCTCTTTGTTGAACTCTTTAATAAATGGAAGGGCATCAAGCAGTGTATTTACTGTTTCAATTTTTCTTTGCACGGTAATCCTCTATAATTTTAAATATTTTTTTATCAACTTTAACCTCTAAATCCAAAAGAGAGAGTGGTAAGTTAAATTTTTCTAATTTTACATAGTCTTTATATGTAACTAAAGCACTATCACTTTTATCTCGAGTCAAAATATCTTTGACTTCATCTTTTGTAAAGTTATGATGGTCTTCAAAGTAGTTTTTACTTACAACATTTGGTAAATACTTATCTAACCTTTGTGGTCTTGCTATAGCTGTTATTAGTGACATTTTATCACATCTATCTTTAAGAGATGTTTTTCGCTTAAAATCTATATCTTCTTTTAATACAACTACCTTTTTTGAACTCCAAAGCCTTTCACGAAAGGCTCCTGATGGCAAACATCTATTGTTTGGCGTTTGTACATCTATAAGTAAATCAAGTTTTTTTATATCGTGTTTAGAATAAGCGTCATCCAAAAAAATTATATCTACACCTAACTCTTTTGCTTTTAATATCGCTTTTTTTCTATCTTCACTCACTATAACCTTAGCATGCGGGATTTTTGTTGCATATATCATAGCTTCATCACCACTTATATCTATATCTTGCAATATATTTTTACCATCGCTTATTAGATACAGACCTTGTGATTTACGCCCATATCCACGAAGTATTATTGCTACATTTTCATACCTTAAAGACAAAGCAGTTACCAATGGAGTTTTACCACTACCCCCAACACTAAGATTTCCAACACTGACTATATCTACCCCAAAATCTTCTTGTTTTTTTGTTTTAAATCTAATCCACATACTAAAACAATATATCCAACTAAGTGGTAACAATAAAAATGATAATAATTTTTGAAAAAGATTTGGATTGTAGAGATACTCTTCAATCCAAAATATGAGAGAGTTTTTCACTTACACTCTAGTTAGAGCTACTTTTTTAACACTATCAACAACATATTTAATTTCTTTATCAGTCATACTTGCATAAATTGGAAGTGAAAGCACTTGTTGAAATGAGCGAAGGGCAACTGGAAATGCATTTACTTTTAGTGCATACTTAGCTTTATAATATGTTATTAGATGTAATGGTATAAAATGTACCCCTGTTGATACACCAATATTCTTTAGCTCTAATGCAAATGAATCTCTATTTTTATCAATCTTAACTATATACAATGTATCTGGCGATTCTATATCATCTAATATTGGTAATGTTATATGAGCAGTATCTGCTAGAGAATCACTATATATTTTTGCTATCTCGTGTTGTCTTAATATATTTTTATCTTGTTTTTTTATTTGCACTCGAATATAAGCAGCATCAAGTTGGCTTATAGAGTAATCATTTCCAATATCAATTACATCGTAAATATATTCCAACGCACCTTCATTTTTTACTATTGCATGATTGTTTAATAGTTTAGCGCGTTTTATGATTTTTTCATCATCTGTAACTAACATTCCGCCATTACAAATATTTTTTCTTAGATGTGAAGAAAAATTAAAACATGTGATATCTGCACCTGTTGAGCCAATTTTCTTCCCCTTATATGTAGCGCCCAATGCATCACAAGCATCTTCAACAATTTTTACATCGTACAATTTAGCCATATTGTAAAGTCTATCTAAGTCAACCGTAATACCAGCTATATGAGTGATTAATACAGCTTTTAATTTTTTTGATTTGTTCTCTTGTAAATATTCTTCTAATTTATCAAGATTTATATTATAAAAACTCTCCTCTATATCTATAAAAACTGGTTCAGCATCAAAATGCCTAATAACTTCTGGAACATTAGGGTGTGAATTTACAGAACAAACAACTTTATCTCCACGTTTTAAATCTAATGCTAACATTGCTAAATGAAGTGCAGATGTGCCATGAGAGGTAGCTATGGAGTAATCAGCTCCAATATATTCGCAAAATTCTTTTTCTAATAAATCAATCTGATTATTACTATCACCATCTAGTACATCACTAATGCTTGAATGTTCATCAACTGTATTTTCATATTTATAAAATGGTACTTTCATTTTTTTCCTTTAAAGTCTAATATCTCTTGGGTAATTAAAATCATGGTTTATAGTCCGCGATGTTAATTTTGCGATCACTGGCATCTTTCTTTTAAAGTGATTACGAAATATTCTATCTATAATCATCTCTAACATATCTTTATCGATACCAAATCTAATAATCTCTTCTTTAGTTAGTCTATCTTCCACATAAAGTTTCATAGCTTCATCTAACTTAGCATAAGAATAACCTAAATCATCCTCATCACTTTGATTAGCCCACAAATCTGCTGATGGTGGTTTAGATATGATGCTTTTTGAAACACCTAAATATTTTGCTAAATCATATACTTCACTCTTATATAGATCACCAATAGGATTCACTGCACTAGCTAAATCACCATACAATGTCCCATAACCCAACATAAGCTCACTTTTATTACTAGTGCCAAGAACTAGGGCATTCTCTCTTGCTGATATATCAAAGAGAGTAGCCATCCTCATACGAGATGAAAAATTGCCTTTTCTTAAATTATCCATATTTGAAGTTATTTTTTCATACGCTTTTAACACTGGTTCTATTGATGCTATTTCAGATTTTAAGTTAAAATCACGACATAACTCATCTGCATCATCTAGTGAACTTTGTGATGAATAATGGGAAGGCATTTTTACACAAAGTAATTTATCTTTAAACACCTCTTGAGCTAAAACAGCAACAACAGCAGAGTCTAAACCACCACTTAATCCAATTACTACATTTTCAAGACCTGTCTTATTAACTTCATCTTCTAAAAAATAGTGTAAAAATTTTGTGATTTGACTATATTTACTCAATATCTACCCTTAAAATTATTTGGATTATTATATCTAAATTAATTAAATAAAATAAAATTTATACTTTATAATTTTTTTACATATTTATATATCTTCGATACAATTTGATTTAAAAAGAGGTAAATATGAATATTAAAACAAAACCTATGGGTGATTATCAAACAAATTGTTACATAATAAGTGTAGAAGGTAAAGATTTTATAATTGATCCAGGGATTGGTGCAACTGATTGGGTTATAAAAAATACTACAAATCCAGTAGCTATTTTAAATACACATGGGCATTTTGATCATGTTTGGTCAAATGATGAGTTGCAAAAAAAATTAAATATTCCACTTTACACTCCAGAAGATGATGTAATGCTTTTAAAAGCAAGTGAGTGGATGCCAAATCTACCACCATCAACTCCAGATATATTAGTAAAACCAAATCAAGAATTTGATTTTGATGGTGTAAAAGTGAAATTTTATCACTTTAGTGGGCATTGTCCAGGGTGTTCTATGATAGAGATTGGTGGCGTTATGTTTAGTGGTGATTTTATATTTAATAAATCAATTGGACGATGTGATTTACCATATTCCAACCCTGCTGATATGAAAAAAAGTCTCCAAAGGTTTAAAGAACTTGATTTTGATATGCCTCTATATCCAGGGCATGGAAACCCAACTACAATAAAAGATGAACAACAATATTGTGATTATTGGATACAAAATATATAGATCTTAATAGATAGTCATTTGGCTATTTATTTTCTTCTTCATCTGAAAAAAGTTTAAGCTTTAAAACATGTCTTTCAGTAATTACCGTTTTAAATACTCCCTCAAATACTTTAATATCTAAAACACTACCAATAACATTTACATTTCTTTTTCGACCCTCTTTATGTCTAACAGTAGCTACAAAATTAACATGATCACCCAATTTAACTGGTGATAAAAATTGAGAATCGCTAGCCACAAGGACTACATTTTTTTCATTGACAGCAGCCATCGCCGCATAATCAGCAGCTCCAAAAACAAATCCACCATGAATTAATCCCATCTCATCAGCAAGCATATCTTCCGTTGTTTCTAGTGTTAACTCAGTACGGCCATTTTCTAGTTTTATAATTTTACCACTATAATCACTATTTATTTTGTTATGAGTTTGGAGTATTACTTCATCATCTTTTGTAAGGTACTCATTAAGTTCTAAATCAAGTTCTTCTTCTTTTTGCTCTTGATTTTCATCTTGGTTCTCTTGTGCCATTATTAATCCTTTATTAATCTTACATATACCCTTTGTGGAGCCGGATAACCTTCTACTGTTATAGTATCATCATTTGGATCTAAAAAATCTTCCAAAGATTGCCCCTCTATCCAAGAAGTTTTTCTTTGCTCATTTGAGTCAGTTTTTGAAGTCTCCAACACCTCAAATTCACTAAACCCAGCACGTAAACACCAATTTTTTAAAGCTTTTATTGTTGGTACAAAATATATATTTGGAATTTTTGAGTAAGAAGATTTAGGACAAAGTGCCATCTCATCTTCACCATCTATATAAAAAGTATCTAAAATAATTTCACCTTTTTTATCAAGAGATTTGAACAGTTGTTTTAACATTGCAACTGGATCGCTTCTATGATAAAGCACACCTAAACAAAATATAGTGTCAAATTTCTCTTCATAAAACTGGACATGCTCAACTCCTAAAAGTTCATAAACTATATCACTCTTTACAAAATGATTTATAAAATCAAATTGTGTTTTATACACTGGAGAAGGATCAAAACCAACTATTGATATTGGATTGTCCTCAAGCATTCGAAACATATAGTAACCATTGTTACAACCTATATCGGCAACTCTTTTATCTTTTAAATTAAAATGTTTACGAAGTAGATTATATTTTATGTTACTTTGCCATTCAGCATCTATAAATATATCAAATAACTCAAAAGGTCCTTTTCTCCAAGGCATCAATAACTTAGCTATCTCTAAAACATTTTTTGGTTTATCCCCATTAATAGTTATTTTATCACCTATTTTTACATCCCATGAGCCATCTTCTAAATTATTCAGTGCATCACGAAGCGGTTTAATGTTTTTCCATGTCATCCATTTTTGTCTATCTATTCTTAATTGTTTTAAGTCCATTTTATGCTTTTTATATCTAAATTTTAATATAATTGTATCTAAAAGAATTTATTTCTTTTATCAAGGGGAGATATATTGAGATTAGAAAAAAAAGCTACCGTTGTTTCAACTAGTGTTGCAGCATTACTTGTTTTAATAAAAATGACAGTTGGGGTACTTAGTGGCTCCATAGCTGTTTTGGCATCTGCCATTGATAGTTTTTTAGATTTATTAGTCTCTCTTTTTAACTTCTTTGCTCTAAATACATCAGAAAAAGCACCAGATGAAAATTTTAACTTTGGGAGGGGTAAAATAGAGCCTCTTGCTGCTGTAATTGTTGGAACTGTTATCTCTATCTCAGCACTATTCATCCTCTATGAAGCACTTATAAAAATCTTTCATCCGCGTGAGATGGCATATATGACTGAATCTATTTTAGTTATGCTTGTCTCAATAATTATTACAGCACTTTTAGTGGTGTTTTTAAATCATGTAGCTAAAAAAACTGATAATCTAGTTATTAAAGCTGACGCTCTTCACTATAAGACTGACTTGTACTCAAATGGAGCTGTACTTGTTGCTCTTGGACTTATTTACTATACAGGGGAACAACTAATAGATTCAATTTTAGGTGTAGCTATAGCTATTTATATGATTTATTCAGCAATGCCAATCATTAAAGAGGGTGTTTTAATGCTCTTAGATGCTGCTTTACCAGAAGATGATATAAAAAAGATAGAAAATATTTTAAAAAATGAGAGTGGAATTACAGATTATCATTTTTTACAAACAAGAGAATCTGGATCACATATATTTATAAGTGTACATGCTGTATTTAATATAAGCATATCTCTATATGATGCTCACTTAGTTTCTGACAAACTTGAAGATGCTATGAAAAAATTATTTAATAATAAAAAAGTCCATATTATAATTCATATGGACCCTTATGATGATTCTGAAATAAATGAAGATGAAGCAGGAAATAGATGAAAAATATTTCAAAAAACCAAGCACAACATAGAGCTAATCAAATAGAAGCTTTTGAAAAAGAATTAAAATATATTGAAGATGATAATATTACAACTATCTCTCAAGAGCAAAAAAACTCTATTAAAACTTATCATAAAACAGTTTTAAAAAATCTTATCACTTCCTTTGACATTGATTCAACAAGTAAAAAGAAACAATTGAGTATCGGAATGAAGATAACTTCATTTTTAGCAGCTTTAGGCTTGTCATTTAGTATATATTTAATGTTTTTAAATTTTTGGGGAGACTTTAGTACAAATTCTCAAATAATAATTCTTATAGCTACGCCATTAATATTACTAGCAATTACAATGAAACTCTCACAGATAGAAACTACTAGTTACTATGCAAAAATTACAGGACTTTTAAGTTTTGCAACCTTTGTTTTAAACCTTTCAATGTTAGGTCAAATTTTCAATATAACACAATCACCAAATGCTTTTTTAATCTGGTCCATTTTTGCTTTACTCCTAGCATATGCGATAAATGCCAGGCTCCTACTAGGTATTTCTATAATATTTTTCTCACTTTTTATGTCTGCAAAATTTGCTACATGGAGTGGTGGTTATTGGATAGGATTTGGTGAACATCCTGAAAACTTTTTACCAATTGCATTTATATTATTTTTAATTTCGTTTTTAGAACATAAAAGAGTTTTTGGTTTTGAGGTTATTTATAGAGTATTTGCTATGCTTTTATTCTTCATACCAGTTTTAATCTTATCAAATTTTGGAAATGGGAGCTACTTTGATGTAGATAAAAATTTCATTGAAGGTTTTTATCAAGTTATTGGATTTATTTTTAGTGCTTTAGCAATCTATATTGGTATAAAAAAAGAATTAAAAGAAGTTGTAACTAGTGGAAATATTTTCTTTACTATATTCTTATACACAAAATTTTATGATTGGTTTTGGGAATGGATGCCAAAATATCTTTTCTTTTTAATCATTGGGATCAGTGCAATTTTAATTTTAATTATATTAAAACGATATAGAGATAGGAGTTAATATGAAATTTTTAAAATCATCAAAAAATCTTTTTATTTTATCTTTTTTAATAATTATTTTAACAAATATTTTTATATTTTTAAATATTTATATAAATAGATTTGGAGATACAACCTCTAGTGTAATCTTAAGTGAAAGAGAGTTAACTGTACCATACAACTATAATAAAGAAAATAGTGGAGTTTCTTTAAGAATAAACTATAGGATTGCAGGTGAATATACAAATCAACCATATAATTACAATAAAAAAGCTTATTGGTTAAATGAAAAAAAACTTCAAAAACTAGGATTTGATACAAAGAAATATAAAAAATATAAAAATCGCAATTCATCTCTTGAAAAAGAAGTTTTTATAGTATTAGAACAAAATGCAGAGGCATATAAACGCTCTTTAAAATTGGCTCAAGAAAAGCTTTCTAATTTAGATGATAAACAAACAAGAAATATAAAAAGCATAAAAGAAAACTTACGTAAAGAAAAGGAAGAAAATTCTAGATTATTTGCAATAGATGCAGGAGTTGATTATGCTAAGCTAAGGCAATTATATACTGATAAAACAAAATACATTATTGCTAAAGGTCTAGTAAAATTTAATTTTAGTAATTATGAAAATATAAATGGATATATAGTTAGATTAAGTGTTTCAGATGTTCATGTTGTAGTAAAATATAAAAATTTATTGAAATATAAAAATGCAAAATTCAAGGCTCACGTAAAATATGGAAACCTCTATGAACCTTGGATTAGTGAAATAAACTATTAGTTTAGAACAGTTTAAAATATCTAATGATTATGTGAACCACAGCCACCACCACAACATCCACCCTCAGATGAGTCACTTACGGTAATAACAAAATCATTTTCAACTTCAAGAAGTTTGAAATTGTGTTTAGCACAAAAATCATCATTCATAGTATTTACCATCTCTATACCTTTTAACAAGGCACCATCTTTTGACTTAATTGTTTCATTATTAAGCATATCACTTTTTTTAAAGCAACTACACTCTTTTTCTACTATAATTTTAAACATAATTATCCTTATTTAGTGTAAATTTCTTTGACGAGCAAACTTTATGTAATAAAGTTCAGCTGGAAAAGAATAAAATTTACTCTATTATTTTTGGAAATTATATCTATTAGAGTCAATATATTTCTTATTTGTTTTAACTAATATTTTGATTTTAGTTAATATCTATTATCTACTCAGCAACTCTATATATTAGTTGACCTGCTAGTTCCATATATAGACTCTTTTTTAACTCTTCTATCTTTTGAGGGTTAGCAAAGGCATGATTTTTTACAATTTGATTTAAATCTTCATAATTATGAGTTTTTGAAAGTAGATCTTCCATTACAGCCATTCTCCCTATCAATATATCAAACTCATCTTTTATTAAATCTTCACTTAGTTGTGCTGATATATCCCAATACTTTGAAAGCGGTGAACCTGCAAAAATATCATCTTCATCTTCAAAAAGTGCTTCATATTTATTCATAATAATCCTTTAATAATTTTTAAAATTCTACCTAAAATCTATTAACTTTATTTAGCAAACTCTACAGCCCTACTCTCACGAATAACATTAACTTTTATTTCACCAGGGTATTGAACTTTTTCCTCTATCTCTTTTGCTATCTCTTTTGCAACCAATATAGATTCATCATCATTTATTAGTGTTGCATTTACTATAACTCTAACTTCACGACCAGCATTTATTGCATAAGCTTGTTTTACACCAGTATGTTCTGAAGCTATCTCTTCTATCTCTGTAACTCTTTTTAAGAAGCTTTCTAAGACTTCTCTTCTGGCACCTGGTCTTGCTGCTGAGAGAGCATCTGCTGCACATACTGCTGCACACTCTATTGTCTCCATCTCTGCGTGACCATGGTGAGCATAAATCGCATTTATCACAACAGGATGTTCATTATATCTAGTACAAAGTTCTCCACCTAAATCAACATGATTTCCATCATAATCATGAGTTAACGCTTTTCCAATATCGTGTAAAAGCCCTGCTCTCTTTGCAAGTTTAACATCACCACCCATCTCACCAGCCATAACACCAGCTAGATGTGCAACTTCGAGTGTATGTGCAAGTGAATTTTGACCATAACTTGCACGATACCTTAACTTACCAATTAGCTTCACTAACTCTGGATTCATCACCCCTATATTCATCTCAGAAATTAAATCTTCACCCTCTGTTAATATTGAATCCTCAAACTCTTCACTTACTTTTTTAAATATCTCTTCAATACGAGCAGGTTGAATACGACCATCTTCAATGAGTAATTTTATTGTTTTAATAGCGATTGCACGGCGATATAGATTAAAACTACTTACTAGAATTGCATTTGGGGTATCATCAATAACAACATCAACACCAAGTATATTCTCTAAAGATTTTATATTTCTACCCTCTTTACCAATGATGCGACCTTTTATACTATCATCATCTAAGTGGATTAAACTAGTAAGTTTTTCTTGTGCAAATTCACCTGCGAACTTGCTTGTAGCCTGAGCTATTATATAGTTTGCTTTTTGTTTGGCTGTTTTTTTAGCTTCATTTTCATATTTGCGCACAATGTGAGCTACATCTGATCGAGATTGTTCTTCAACTTTTTCAAGCAATATCTTTTTTGCTTCATCTTTTGTCATACCTGCACTATGCTCCATTGCATGTAGTGCCTCATCTATTTTACGTACATATTTTTGCTTTAATGATTCAAGTGATTTTTCATTTCTTATCAAATCAGTTTTTCTTGCTTTTAAAACAATACTCTCTTCTAAAATTCTTTTTTCTTCATTCTTTTTAAAACGCTTAAAGTTTTGCTCTTTTTGTATAACCTCATCTTCTCTTTGACGCATATCAATTTTAGCTTTTGATTTTGCGTTTTCGTATAGTTTTGTCGCTTTTAGTTCTATCTCTTGAGCTTTTAAATTGCTTTTATTTAAAATATTTTGTGCTTCATGCTCAATAACATTAGCTTTTGCTTTTGCTTGATCTACAAATATATTAAAATTAGCATTACTAATTCTCCTAGAGATAAAAAAACCAACAACTCCACCAACCGTAGCTATAAACCCACCAAGCAGTATCTCTGTCAACATTTCTAATCCTATCTTTTGACAAGCCTTTTTTTTGTACTCAATAGTATGTCACCCTTGATATCATGCGAATCACATATAAACTTTTTTGTAAAACATAAATCCATTTGTATAAAAATTGTGTATGGTTTCTTTTTTAATTTTGCAAAAAAACGATCATACATCCCTTTTCCAAATCCTATTCTTTGTAAATTACCATCAAGTCCTACTATTGGTACTATGGCTATATCAATATTATTATTTTTTCTTAAACTGTTCCCCGCTTCATATATATTAAACTTCTTTTTTCGTAGCGGCAACCTAAATGGTACTACCTTAAAACTTTCATTTTGCATAAATGGCAACAAAACTTCATTGTTTATACGCAATTTAGCAATAGTTTTTCTTATATCTACCTCATTTTTAATTGGAAAATACAAAAGTATTTTTTTATTTTTTATTTTTTTTAGCTCTAATTGAAGTTTGTTATTAAGTAAGTTATTTTTATATACCCTATTAAAAGAGCTGCTTTTTTTCATAATTTTTAGACATTTAGTTCGAAATAATGTTTTTGTAAGAGGCATCTTAAATCTTTATCGCTATAATTTCATTAATTTTACTAAATAAAGGTATATATATGCTTAAAAAAGCTTTATTCTCAATTCTTCTAACATTAAGTGCAATATTTTTTATCTCATGTAACGATAATTCAAACAATCCTAACGATATGGTATCTTCAAACGAATATGTATTAACAACACTTGATGGTACTCAAATAGTTATAAAAAAAGGTGATAAAGGTTTTTATATTGATAAGAAAAAAGATAAAATTGTTATTTTTGATATATTTGCAACTTGGTGTCCACCTTGTCAAGATTCTGCTTCACATCTAAGTTCTCTTCAAGAAAAATACAAAGACGACCTAATTATTATAGCATCTACTATTGAAAAACAAGAGTATGACAAAGAAGGCAAAATTATAAATGACAAATTTATTAACTTTAAGTCAAAATATGATGCAAGATATATTATTGTTAATTCAAAACAAAACAAAGTTTTAAACACAGCAATTACAACAATGCTAGATATGGGTCCTAGGTTTCCAATTCCAACTATTGCTATGTATAAAAATGGGGAATATATCAACCACTATGTTGGCGCAGTTCATGAAGAGTTTATAGAGAGTGATATAAAAAGAGCATTGGGGAAATAAATAATGAAATTATCTTTCTTGCCGAATGGCAAAGCTCTAATGATAGGAATTTTTCAAAGAATTTACTTCTTAGAAAAAGGAGACAAGTAATTGTTTGGCTTTATAAAAAAATCTCTTAGCAAAACTGCTGAAGCACTTAAAGCGATAGTGCCAAAAAAGAAAATCTTCTTTTTAAAAGATGAGATAGAAGATATTTTATTAGAAGCTGATGTTGAATATGCTTTAGTAGAGATTATTTTAAATGATATTCACCATAGAGATATAACCCGTGATATTTTACGCCCACTACTTATAAATACATTTAATTATGCTTCATATAAAGAACCAGAGTTCAAAGCACCATTTGTTGAACTTATTGTTGGAGTTAATGGTGCTGGAAAAACAACAACTATCTCTAAGCTTGCTTCAAGATATAAAAGTGAAGGTAAACAAGTTATACTTGGTGCTGGTGATACTTTTCGTGCAGCAGCAATTGAGCAGCTTACACTTTGGGCAAATAAACTTGATATCCCTATAGTAGCTTCAAAACAAGGTCATGATAGTTCTGCTGTTGCATATGATACTATTGATTCTGCAAAAGCAAAAGGTTTTGATAATGTTATTATAGATACAGCTGGACGATTACATACTCAAACAAACTTATCAAATGAGCTTAAAAAAATCAATCGTATTTGTGACAAAGCTCATCCAGGCTCACCACATAGAACAGTTCTAATTATAGATGGAACTCAAGGAAACTCTGCAATTGCGCAAGCAAAAGCATTTAATGAAATGATAGGAATTGATGGTATTATCATCACAAAATTAGACGGAACAGCCAAAGGTGGCTCAATTTTTTCTATTGCTCACGCATTAGAGCTTCCTATACTTTATGTAGGTACTGGTGAACAACCAGAGAACCTAACGCCATTTGACAAAGATGAATTTGTTGATGGTTTACTTGATGCTATATATGAAGAAGAAAAATAATGACATTTAAAGAACTGGGGCTTATAGAGCCTCTTTTACGCGCTATAAAAGATCAAGGTTATACAAAACCATCACCAATCCAAGAGAGAGCTATTCCTATAGTTTTAAGCAAAAAAGATGTATTAGCTGGTGCTCAAACAGGTACTGGTAAAACTGCTGGATTTACACTTCCACTCCTGCAAAATTTAAGTAAGCATCCTAAAAAAGGCAAAATACATGTTAGAGCATTAGTTTTAACACCTACTCGCGAACTTGCAGCTCAAGTTCAAGAGAGTATTTACACTTACGGTAAATATCTTCCTTTTAAATCAACTGTAATTTTTGGTGGTGTAAAGATAAATCCTCAAATTACTATACTTCGCAAAGGTGTAGATATAGTAGTAGCTACCCCTGGACGTTTACTTGACCATATATCTCAAAAAACGATTGATTTATCACATGTTGAATGTTTAATCCTTGATGAAGCTGATAGAATGTTAGATATGGGATTTATAAATGATATTAAAAAAGTATTAAATGTACTTCCTAAAAATCGTCAAACTTTACTTTTTTCAGCCACTTTTTCAAAAGATATAAAAAAGTTAGCAGATTCATTATTAAATAAACCAAAACTAATTGAAGTCGCACGCTCAAATGCTTCGGCTGAGAGTATCAAACAAATTGTTCATCATGTAGATAAATTACGTAAAAGAGAACTTCTGACTCACCTTATAAATGAGGGTAATTGGTCACAAGTATTGGTTTTTACACGTACAAAACATGGCGCAAATAAACTCACCGCTCAACTAGATAAAGATGAAATTAGTGCAGCTGCAATACATGGAAATAAATCTCAAGCAGCGAGAACAAGGGCATTAAAAGAGTTCAAAGAAAATAAGATTAGAGTTTTAGTAGCTACTGATATTGCAGCTCGTGGTATAGATATAGATCAACTCCCCCATGTCATTAACTTTGAATTACCTAATGTCTCAGAAGACTACGTTCATAGAATAGGACGAACTGGTCGTGCTGGAAACAAGGGTGTAGCATGCTCATTAGTATGTGTAGATGAGTTAGAGTTTTTAAAAGATATTGAAAAACTCATAAATAAAAATATTGAAAAAGTTACAGTTGCTGGGTTTGCGGTAGATAGGTCTATAAAAGCAGAACCAATTAATTTAGGTGGAAATAGACAAAAACAACCACGAAATTCTAATTCTAACTCCAGAAATCGTTCAAAAAACAGAAATAGAAATAGGTCCTAAAAAGTTAGTCCCAATCATCAAATTTAGAGTTTGTATGTTTGTCTTTTTTATATCGCCTTGCATTTTTACTCTTATCTAGTTGATTTGAGCGATATAAAAGATCCTCTTTAATGTCATCAACATTTTTTTCGCTATCTTTATACTCAATCATTTTTTTTACTAATTTTTGTAGATCTTGAAGTTCACCTTTGTAGAGTGGTAGCTCCTCTATTCTATTTAATAATTTTAAAGCACTATCTATCTTTTTGTTATAACCTTTTATAGTTAACTCTGGTGTGTTTAAAAAATACGATACGATACTTTTATGAAATCGCTCTAATGCCCTAATATAACGGAGTCTTTGAGAGTTTTCAACTACTTTATTTGATGCCATTTTAAACCTATTATTTTATTATTGATACTATTATACAATTATTCTTTGGAGATAACTTGAAAAAAATACTATTTATAACCCTTCTTATGTGTGCAGCACTTTTTGCTGAAGTACTAAAAAATGAATACCCAACACAAAAACTTCTTAATGATAAAGTTCCAATTGTTGATATTAGAACATTACCTGAATGGGTAGAAACTGGACTGATACAAGGGGCTATCCCTATCATGTTTTTTAACCAACAAGGTGGCTATAATGTAAATGCTTTTTTAACAGAGTTAAATAAAAAAGTAGATACTACAAAACCCTTTGCAATTATTTGTCGGACTGGTAATC
>Ga0256834_1001402_pt1 | contig 16416 bp, 32 predicted proteins | sample 4281140metaG_FD_190536 | JGI IMG/M metagenome (GOLD analysis project Ga0256834, IMG submission 190536) | Hydrothermal vent microbial communities from East Pacific Rise, Pacific Ocean - 4281-140 | ecosystem: Environmental > Aquatic > Marine > Hydrothermal vents | place: Pacific Ocean: East...
TAAGAAGGATCGCTACGGCAAAAACCTCAGTCCAGTCTTCTTTGTGAGTAGGCAGATATATAGACTTTCTAGCCATAGTCATTTCTCATTAAAATAGAATAAAAAGATTATGTTTTGCAGAATATTGCGTGTATGTGTGATATGTCCATTTTTCCTAGTGCATCCATGTAGATGACGTAGTAGAGTGCACACACGACAATCGCTGTAATTATACCTAACCAGTCCCTGAGTATGTATGAGATTATGCAACCGAAGGCTATGCTAATCACACAAGCTTCAGCAAGATAAATCATAGTGGTTCTGCGGTCTTCTTCGTTTTTATTGTAGAGTGTTTTTACAGTCAGAGGGGATGAGAGAAACGTCGAGAAGAAGTGTTCACTAACCATAACAGTCGTACCAATCGCAAGAGCGTCAATAATTCTGTCGACCTCAGTCATAATCGTGCTTGAGAGAAAATGTTATATAAGTTTTTGAATGTGATTGATTTGGTGGTTAAGATGGGAACTGATTACTATTTGATTGTTGAGGATAAAAAGCAAAAGAAAGTTGGTATATTCTATATTGGTAGGTATTTTATTCCTGAAGTTTTAACGAAGACTGTTGAAGAGATTGATAGAAAACTGTTTGAATTGGAATCTATAGTAGAAGAAGACACGACATTATTAGAACTTGACGAAGAAAAAATAAATGAGATCCAGGTCAAACAATTCATAAAGTTGTATAACATATACAAGATGTTATTAGATTTTGCATCTGCTATTAATTGTGGAGTGACTTTACGCAATATTTTAGAGATATGGGCAATATATAATATTTGTCGGCGTGCATGGATTTCTAAGAAACTCAATGTAGAGATTATTTCAGAGTATGTCTATCCAGAAGTGAAAAAGAAGTTTGAAGAAGAGGGGTACGAGTTAGTGATAATTGATTAGCCGTAGTATATTTATATTTACTCTTTTTACATTTTTTATGGTTTCAAAGTTACCTGACGTCAAAGAGATTCGTAAGGAGTTGATTGAGCATTTTGGAAAGGATTGGTGGTTGGAAGTATTAAAGTGGTTAAAAGAAGAGCTGGAATATCCTGATTATTACGATCTACCTGAAGCCCAATTAGTAGAATATCATCCCGTTTTTAGGCCATATCTCAGGTCTATTTTTAAGATTAGCAATACAGAGAGTGCGAGCAAACGTTTGATAGCATATTCAAGAATGAACCTTTTGAAGCACATGAGGCCATCTCTTCTCCCACAATATCTAGGTATTTTCTGTCCAGTGTATAGGTCGAGATCGATTGGTAACTTTGGGTTAGTAACTATGGTTCCTGATAAAGAAGTGAAAGACGACAAAATTTTTTCAAGAGCGTTTTTCAACTTACCGTGGCCGCTTGAACAGAAGGTAAAAAGGACTGTGATTAGTTGCTACGGCATAACCAAACACGGGAGGAGAATTCAGGACGTCGATCAATATCCTCATGGTGGAGTATTTTTAGTGAATCCAGAGCACGATCTTGTTTATGAGAAATACGCAAAATATACTGATTACGCTTATGTCTGTTTGAATTGGAGATTTCCTAAGAATTACGACGAGTTCATAAAAACGCTTGATGGTTCAGTATTACTATCTAAGTCGGCTGCCAAGAAGTTGAGGTATAAGAAGATTGCATACGCTATTATCGATAATCCTGCTAAAGAGATAAGCGAAAGAAAGTGGCTGTTTATCAAAACAAGTGTACCTAAAGTTGGGGTGAAAGTAGAGTATCAGCAGCCTCTAGTGGACGTAGACGCAGATATTATTCAGATGTCGAGTGCAGTAGGAACAATCACAGAAGTTGAGTGTTTAAATCCTAACGTTGCTGACGATAAAAAGAAGATATGGAAGATTAAGATTGAAGATGAAAGAGATGTTGAAATTGGGTGCAAGATTGAAAGTCCACAGGGTTTAAAACATACAGTAGCAGGTTACACAAACGATAAAGATCCAGTCATAGTTATCAATCCTGACGCGTTTAAAGATAGAGCAATTTATACTGAAGTAAAGAAAACTGGGAAGATTCACTGTTATCCGACAATACCTGGCATGGATGGAAATATTTCTACGAGGAACATTAGAATATCGAGAACACTTGTGCAAGGAATATTTTGCTATCCGCCCAAGGTTCAGAAAGAGCTCATAGAAGCAATATTTAATGAAAGGACTTTAGTAAACCCATTCCCAAGAGAGATATTCAAAATACTGGAGAATATGGAAAAGATTGACCCTGATAAGTTGTACAAGAAGTATCCCGTATTTCATAATTTCTTTTACTATACGCGTATCAAAAAGACGGATAGTGGAACTTACGTTTACGTTGAGCCAACACAGTTGCTGAGAGCGTGGAGAGAGTTGAATAGGGTTAAAGACTATGATAAGCTTAGTAAATTCTACCAGAAAGCAATAGATAGTTTTGTAAATACTATAGTAAAGAGTAATCTTTTATTTGACACTGAGAAAAAGTGTAAGATTAAAATCAGAGGACATATAAGAATAATTCTGTTCCATTCGAATGCAGATGTTGATACGATATACATTTCTCCTAAATTGCATAAAGCATTAGGTGAACCAGAATACGTTTTATTTGCTAAAGAGCCAGTCACGAGAGATTTGTCGATAAGATGTTTGAAAGTTAAAGTGAAAAACGATGTGCCGCCATGGGTCTGTTATATCCATCCTTTTTTGGCAATGGACCACGAGAAGGACGAATTTCATACAAAAATAGATAGCGATGGCGATTTAGCGATTTTAATCTCTCTGAAACGTCCAATCGAAAAAGCAATGTATCATAAGCGTAGAACGTACAAAAAGTTGTGGAAGAAATACAAGAATGCTACCCTCGATACTATTAAGCACTTTGAACCATACAAGAACTGGAAGGATTTCATAATTGACGTATACGAGTATAATAGGAGAGAAAGTCTAGAACAACTAATAATGCAAGCATTTGGAGGAATAAAGAATAGAGCAATGTTTACAGATATTATAAAAGATTACAAGCAGTGGAAAGAGTTTGTATTGAAATGGGATCTTGAGCTCAGAGGTTTTCAGGCCGATAAACTCAATCCAGAGCTAAAAGATGCACCGATTAGCAAGCTCAACGAATACTACGAAGATATGCTGAACGAAGCTTTGTCCTACAAACTATCCGATTATGTCGAAGAATATCAAAGGTACAGAGAGCTTGAAAACGTAACTTTCAAAAACGTCAAGATGGTCAGGGAAACAATTAAATCACTCAAAAAGTCCAAACATCCTGTAATGAAGCTTATCTACCACATTTATAAAACTCTGAAAATGATTTAGCGAAAGCTTTTTCTATTTTTGTTTTTGGAGAATAATTAGGGTGATGTGAAGATGAGTGAACAGGAGTCGATATTTTGTATATACTATAATTTTGATGAGGAGAGGTTTGATGTAGATTTAAGGGATATAGATGTGTTGTTTAGACGAATACGATCAGAATACGGAAGTGAATTTGCTATAGGAAGTTTGATGCAGTTAATAGGGATGCTTGATTACTATAAATTGTACATTATTTCACAAGTCGATATCTGATAGGCGATTGGTGGTGAAGATGAAATACAGAGTAGACATTTTTAGAAGATATCCATTTTACAAATTTGTCGAGCGTGTGGTTATAACAATGTTAAGAGAGAATCGTGATATGTCCACTAAAGAACTTAGAAGGAGAATTTTAGCCGGCGAGCTATACTATTCACGTTTCTTTAAGTTGTCGTTTGTAACAGTTTTTAGAAAAGGTCGTCAGGGTGCATTTGTGCAGATAGATTATAAACATCCAATTGTACAGCTTATTGCGATGAAACATAAAATCAACATACCTGCCAAGAAAAAAGGTACTGTGTTACCGCCAGGCTGGACGTTTGATCGAGATGAATTTTTCAGATCTTTGAATTCTTGATTTTCCGCATATATGGAGGTGGTAGAATGGAGCTGAGGTTTGAAAAAGTATTTGATAGAGGTTTTGTTGCGTGGAAGTTAAAACTTCGGAAAGAAGATATAAGAGAATTTGAGGAAATCTTTAAGAGATTTGATGCGTTGTATTATGATTCTGCAAGAGAACTGTATAATCTTCTAGAGCCAATAGGGATCATACGAAGAAATGAAGACACATATCTTATTACACACTCTGATATCGTAGAGCCGTTCGATGTTGAAAAGAACGTCATTGATGATCTAGTAAACAAATTGAAGGAAGCGAAAGAAGAGTTAAATGACAAAGAAACGCTTATCTACGAAATTTAAAAATTTTGCCATCAACCTAAATGGGTAATCTCAGTATTCTCAGTAGTAAACAAAAATTCTTTACCATCAATCGCATGGAACAAAAACACTTTAGGCTTCAATCGGGGTATTAACCAGTAGTTTGTAAAAAGAGGACGAATAGCTTCGTAATCTCTAGGGTCAGTCATTTTTCCACTTATTTTTATGTTTGTCTGTGATCGAATCGTTGAATTGAGAAGACTAGGCCTCTGCGTAACGAAAAGACTGCTAACTCCAAACTTCCTGCCTCCGGTTGCAACCATCCGAATAAATTTTGCCGGGTTTCTTTTGTCAATGTATTCGTGACACTCTTCGTACAAAATCAAAACATTTTTCTTGTAGAATGCAATACTTGAGATGTAATCTACTATTCTTTCAATATTTTTATGGCTGGCAAAATCAAAGCGAAAAATAACATTATCGTACTCATCGAGAACATCAGGAATACTTGCGTAGTTCTGTGGATTAACTTCAAAAATGACAAAGTCTGGTAAAATATATTCTCCAGTGTAATCTATTACGTACTTCCGTTTGACGTTGAGATTCTCAATTAGATAGGTTGCAAGGTAACTTTTACCCATTCCAGACTGTGCGGTAATAAAGATAGAAGCGTGTTTCTTCATAATAAAAAATAAAAAATTTTACTTCTTAAGCTCGTCGATTTTCTTCTCTAGTTCGTCAAGTCTTCTTGCGATGTTTTCGAGATATTCAAAGATGTAGTCCCTGTCACCTTTTCTCACCTGTTCACCTTTTTCATTATATTCACCAAGGTACGTCAAAGCAAACGCCCTTAAATCAGCAGCAGCAATTTGCATACTCTCTATAACCGGCTTCAATTTATCACTCTTTAACGCCTTTTCAATCAACCTATTCATGTTTTATTCACCTCGTTGTTATTATTTATCTTTTTCTCTGAATCTTTTTCTTTCTTGTTTTTCTTAAGCTGACGAGATAGCTCAATTCTATCGACTGCTACGTAACTTAGAAACGCTATTCCTGTTATCAAGACCATTGCAGGTGGTGAAACGTTCATATCAGGGAAGTAATATTCGATAACATCGAGAAGTGCGTCACAAACACCAGTTTCTTCAGCAATTTCACTGTATTCTCTTACTTTAATTCTCATTAATTCTGGTGGTAAACCTAGTGTACAAACAAAACCTAGAACTCGTGCTATAGACTTACTCAAACCTTCACTAAGTCCACCCTCGTTTTCATTTTCTTCATTTTCTTTTTCTTCAATATCTGTTATATATACTTCCTCCGACAAATCCAGTTTTGGTAACACAGGTTTTGGAACTCCCATCTAAACACCTCACAATACAGCCGTTTTAGGATTATTTCTATAACTATAATAATGTGGTGGTCTTTTAATATCTAACTCTTCTTCTTTTCCAGATCTCGTTTTAGCTTTTGGTTTAGCTTTATCTTTAGGTTCAGTATCAGATTCTTTGCTACGATGTCGAAAGTAATAGTATAACCCGCCAATCACTGCTAAAACTAAGATTACTGCAAGAGCAAGGATATATTTGTTTGATATGTTAACATTGGGTAAAGAAATATTTTTCTGCTTATCTTTTTTCTCTTTATTTTCTGGAATATTTTCAGGAACTTCAACAATGTTTTCGTTTATGATTTCGACGACGTCGTCAATATTAGCAACTCGTAGCTTCTCAGTGTTATCATCTATGTATTTACTCATCTGTTTGTTTTGTTCGTTCGCATCGTTCGTTCGTGGACGTTCGTGAATATGTTCGTGGACGTTCGTGGACGTTCGTTCGTTCTCGAACTCTTTATTTTTCAGTTCACGTTCGTACTGTTTTACGTATTTGTGTGCTGTAGACTTGCTAATACCGAGTATTTGTGCAATTTCACCGTACGTTTTTCCTTCTGCTTTTAGTTTGTACGCTTGTTCTCGGACGTTCATATTATTGCAGTAGAAGATTTTGGTCTGTAATCGTTAGCTGTATTGTTTTCGTTGCACTCAGAACATTCCGAATCTTTCTGTTCAGTGTCAGTATCTTTCGCTTTCTTGAGCTTCTTAAAGAGAATAAACCCAACAACAGCTAGAATGACTACGAGGACAATAGCTATAAGATACTTGTTAGACCCTTTCTTTTCATGTTTGTTTTCAGAGGCTTCCAGAGTTTCAACACCCTCGTTTTTAGGCTTTTTAGGTTTGACAGTTCTTTTTCTTTTCTTGATTTTCGTTTCAGATTTGCTTTCTTTTTCCGTTTTTTCTACGTTTTCACTCTTAGGTTCTTTAAGTTTTTCATTGTCTGACATAGTAGTAATAACTTTCACATTTGTATTTTTATTTTTCTGTTCGTTTTGTTTGTTCGCACCTTCGTTCTTTGGTTTGTTCGTAATCTCCTTTTTTGTATTTTCTACATTTGTTGATTTGTTATTGACATCCTTGTTCTCGTTTGTTTTAGTTTCGGTTTCTTTTGGAGAACCTTCATCTTTAACATTGTTTTCTTCAACCTTTTGTTCGTTTACATTATCGTTAGTTTCTCCAACAATTTTCTTTTCATCTTCTAGAAGTAGTTCGTCAAGTTCGTTCATCATATACTGTTCGCGAACGTTCGTATATAAATTTTATGTTGCGAAAAATATATAACTACGTTTATGAAATTCAATGTCGGGTGATGGTATGATGAATGAAGAAGAGCTGAAGAAATTTTGGGATGCGTTTACTGTAATGAACCCGTTAGCAAATGATAACGAAGTGTATTGTGTGTCTCTAATGAAGGAGAGTGGGAGTAAAAGAGTTGTGGATACGATATTCGTAAAGACTATGGACTACGAAGATTTTGCGACAAAGGTGAAATGGCTTGTACAAAAAATGATTGCATATTCAGCAGAAAATCCTGAAATTGGTTATCGTGTGTACATCGATGTAAACCCGAAAAACGTTGCTGAAGGATTACTGAAGGGCTGGAGAACTATTGAAAGAAGAATTTATGCGGGAAAAGATGTTAAATACTATACGCAGGTTTTTGCAAGAGCAATAAGACACAGTCCTGCTAGAAACTTCAGCGTAATTGTAGACACTAAAGAACATCCAGACGCGGAGATGGTAGTTGTCGATGAGGAGAGCCAGGAATTTTACAACATACTGTCTTATACTCCTGACGAACATGTTCACTTTAAGTTTCCAGTTCCTGGCGTGCGTAAGATCGTTTTGCGAAAATCATAAATAAGATTAGATTTAGTTTCAAATGAGGTGAGAACGTGGACGATTCGGTGTGGAGGCTTCGGGTGTATTTTACAGTCGAACAAGATGGAATACCAGACGTACCGCGTTTTGATCCAAGTGCCGAAATTAAACCTGCAGCACACCTAGTACTATATCATCAGGGAACAAAGATCTATCAGACGAAAATTGAAGGAATAAACTGGGACGACGTGAAAGAAAAAGTGGAGAAGAAGATCAATGAAATAAAGAAGAATGCTGACAAATACTTAGAGACGTATAAATTTAAGAAAGAGTATTTTGAGACTTTAGTAAAGAGCAAGCCGGTAGATTTTGTAGAGTGGTGGTGATGATGAGGTTTAAGGATATTTTAGACCTTGCAAGTTACTATATCAAAAGAGTGTATTGTGTAAATAAAATGAAAAATGTGAATGGAACATATATTTTTGAACTTGTTGGAAAAGATGATAAATATATAATAAAAACTTTAGGTACGTGTCGTAAATTAACAAATGATCGGGTAGAAATTAAGACAACACATATGTTTTATTTAGATAATAAGCTTGATGATTTAATTGAAATAACTACAACAATTGAAAGAAAAGAGATTTGTGATGGGATTATTGTACTGCCTGAAGGTGGTGATACAAATGGTTGATAGAACAGTAACAAAGTGGATAACGTTTGTGTCGTCAGAAAAGTACATACCAAAAGAGAAACCGCCCTATAAAGAATATTGGTTGCCAGGAACTTCAGACATAGGTGTGGTAGAGTTTATCAAAGAGAATGCTAGCATTAAAATCAAAGATAAAGAGTATCCTGCATACCTTCTAATATATCGTAGAGGTAACGGTAAAAAACTAGGATTAGTTGTACCATACGATCATCCATATTATGGTCTTATTGTGGATCCTAGAGTAAAAGAAACTGAGAAAATAAAAATTGAATGTATACAAACATCTCATGATAGCTTTAGGTGGAAAAAGGGTGCTAAAATAATACTAATAACATGTATGAGGGGTGATGAAAATGGAAGGTGAAAAGAAAGTGTGTGAATATTATGGTAAAATGTTGAGATCAATTATGTTTGATTTAATAAACAGACTTCTTCTAAAAAATATAAAAGATGAAAACTATCGAGGTAAATATATTAACAAAGACACTGAAAATGAAACATATATCTGGCAATACGATTTGGCGGTTTGCGATGGTCTACTAAACAGATTCTTCGAAAAGGCAGAGATTGAAATTATTGAGCCAATATATTCTAAAGAGATATCCGCAAAAATTACTTTTTTCACAGAATTCAACTATAAATATAGACATGCAGAAATAGAATTGAAGCTCAGGGTAAACTAAAATATAATAGAAAAGGAAGATAATAGTAAAAGTAGTAAACCGTAAATCTTTTAAATCATCATTTCATATCTCTTTTAGTGGTTGAGCTGCCAGACCAGGCAGTTTGACCATACGCCCATTTATTCATTATAATATATACTCAAAAAACTCTTTCACTTTTTTCTTAAATTTTTCATCATCCCTATGTACAACAACACTATACTCATCGATTACTCCTTCTCTACAATACAACACAACATAACCATATTCTTCTTCAGTCAGCATCATGTAACCCAATAACTGATACGACGCTGCTTCAACGACTTTCTCCTTGTATTTGTCTCGCACAAACTTATAGTATGACAATGTTTTGAGCTCCTTTAGTGGATTCAAGTGGTCTGGTGTGCCTTCCATTGCGACGTTGTGCCATTTACCGCTAATCTTTAAAGGAAATGTTGTATAAAATCTTTTGTTGTTGTTAAAACTTAATTTCTCGTGTATTCTGTTTCCTGTTTTTGTGAAGTAGTTGTGTTCTTGCTTATGCTTATCAGGATATAACGTTTTTTCGTATGCTTCTTTTCCCCACTTTGGCTTCAAAACAAACTGCTGAATTATTGAGGGTGTAATAAACAGATCTATCATCTTATCCACCTCACCACCAAATCTTTTTGAACAAAGCCATACAAATAGTTTTCTATGGAAGATGTTTCAGCTGACAATTGGATAAGGGTATTTGAGGAGAGTCTAAAAGAGAACGATGAGGCTCTAAGAATCTTAGCTAAAATGCGATTTCCGCTATTATGAAAGGGGTGGACAAATATGTGGATCGAGTTGAGATTTAAAGGGAGAAATCAGAATGAGGATGTAAAATTTGAGGATGCTGACGCTTTGAGAATTTCTGAACTCATTTTTTCTTAAAAATTTTGCTATTCGCCGAAACTCTTAAAAATTTTGCCGAGTATAGAGTATTTGGGTGGTGATATGACTGAACTACAAGTGCTAGTAAATGAAATTGAGAAGAAAATGGTGGAAATTGCAGATTTTTTAAAAAATCATAAAACTAAACAAAATGTATCTTATTGCGGACGAGAAGATCATGAAGGATTAACGTACTGGTGTATATATGGTGGTAAAAATTGTGTTACGTGTTTAGCTTGTGAAGTTGAGAGCATAATATACGATCGTGGGAAAATCTGTGGGTCTTTTTTAATCAATAGCTATGGTGACCTAATACATGTGAAAAATCTCACAAAGAATGAAAGGGAATCTATCCCTCATTTATCTAATGACGAACTTAAAAAATTTAGAACTCTACTCAATGAATTACGATATTACATGGCTAAATTTCATACATTTTTACGTGATAAAATAATTGAGTAGGTGATTTGTAATGCAGGGTTTGATATATGAAAAAAGAGTCTTTGATAAGGTGAAAAAATGGATAAGTAACAATGACCAGATTTTCATAGCTTTCAGCGGCGCAGCATATGCAGGAAAAACTACCTTAGTGAACGAGCTTGAAAAAATTTTAAGCAAACAGGGATTTAAAGTAGCTACAGTTACGGATTGTGCACGAGAGGTTTTGAAGAAGTACGGTAAATGTATCGACGACGTACGCACACCAAATAAGTTTATGGATTTCCAGCTAGATCTATTAGAATATAGATACAACAAAGAAATGGAAGCTAAAGAATCTGATGCAGACATAATTCTCAGCGACAGGACCATTTTTGATCAGTATGCCTACGTTTTGCAGTATTCACATCTTTACGACGAAGACCAATTTTCAGAATACATTTGCCAGTTCGATAAATTCCTTACTGATACATACTATTCTATACTGATATTCACACATTCATTGTCACTAGACGAAAAATATAACGACGGGATCAGATCTAATAAAGCTTCACCAAGACAATGCTATGAAGAAATATTGAGAGGGCTCTACGCAAGATACTGTTATAAGTGTGATATTTACAGTGAGCTGGAAGTTATGCCAATTGATAAAAGAATCTGGAGAGTTTTACAAACTTTAGAGTACTACGTTAGCGGATGGTGGAGGTTTTGAAAATGTATCTACAAATTCCTTTACAGAGAATTAATGCAGAAATATATGTTAACGAAGGATTTCTAGAATACCTAATTGTTTCTCAAAAGGAATTAAAGTATCTTACTTATAGCCATCATAAAAAGAAGCCATATCTGCAAATTTGTTACCCATTTTCTCTGAGTGATAAGCCAATAATTACTCTGTATTTTGACAATGTTGAAGTAAGAAATCTCATTATGTCATCTTATAGGCCTAGTGAGTTATATATATGCTGATAATGAAGGAGTTATATTGTAAACTTGATCAATTAATAGGAGGTTTTGAAAATGATTGATCTTGATGAATTAGACAAAATAGCTGAAGAAATAATTAGGGAGCTACACAACTGGATCTGGTTCAAGTGTCAGAAAACTGCTAGTGAGTGTGTCAACGATTTGCTGAAGTTAGATTTTGATGAGCTACTCGAAAAAATAGGTAGTCATCACAGAAAATCAAATTTTACACCATATAGAGCTTACGTCGAAAGTCAAGTATGGTTGTATTTGCTAGATTTGAGAAAACGACTAGAGTATATGTGATTTCCGCAATTATGGAGGTGATAGGATGGATTGGAAGAATGTAGGTTGTGAGATCCTGGAGAAGGTGTGTGAAGCCTTAGATTATTGGTGTTGGAACATATCTGAAGATTCAGTATTAGATTGTTATTGCACACACATGGATATGGATCTATATGATCTAGCGTTAGGGTTCATAAACTGGAGTACATTTGATATAACTGATGAAGATCTGAAAATTCTTGAAGAGATGCCTTATGAGATTTACATAGAACTAAACGACGAACTACAGACTAAGATCGAAAATGTAATCAAAAAACTCGAAAACGAAAACAAGTTTGAAGAAGACATTGAATGAATTTTTTCCGCATATATGGAGGTGGTAGAATGATTGATAAAGTAGAATTTAATTGTGATTGTGATGTTGTTGAAGTTGTTGTAGATGACAATAGAATTGAAATTAGGAGTGATAATAATTTTATTGTAGAAATCGTTGGAAAAGTAGGCTTGATTAAGGTTCGTAAAGAAGCAGTTATATCATCGTGGAATAGTGGGCAAATAAAATTACAAATAGGTGATACTGGGGATATTTTAATAGCTGTAGGTACCAAAGTACTAAATGTGCGATTAGTCAATAATACATGTACACTAACTATGATTGAACCAAAAATAAATAAGAGGTGTTAGGATGTCAAAAAACGAAAGCCTGAGTATTGAAGAATTAGTAGCATCAATTATAGAGGCTGATAAAAAATCTGTGGAGTATCTTAATATATCTAATAAGTTATTCAAAACGCTGGTTGCAATGTTACGGGAGCATTTTGATCAAGCAGTAGAATTTAGGTTACATATGGATGAAAGTGGTTGGTTATATGTAACATTAAAAATAAAAGACGAAGAAACGTTTGAAAAGAAAAAGAGGGAATTACCAATAGATATATTAAAAAAGGTAGGAATATTTTTGTAAACAATTGAATCAAAAATGTACTAATCTAAAAATTTTACATTTCCGCAATTATGGAGGTGGTGTAAATGGAGTCAGAAGTTAGTTTGAACAGTTTGGTAGATCTTGTAAGAGAAAAATGGGGTATTTCAAATATTTACAAAGCTATGGAAATTGCAAATCGGGCAAAAGAGAAAGCACGAGATCTACTTGACTTTGAGTTCAATGATGCATGGTTTGCTCCAGACGAGTATCTAATTGCGATAAATGCAAAAGAAGATCTAATCGAATTTGCTCGCCATCATAAAAGTTGTATCCAAGAGTATATGACTTACTATGTCGAAGATGTCAATGACGTAGCAGCAGCACTAATTAACAATGATTTTGATGAGTATGCAAATGAAGTTGAAGACATTGTGACAAATACCATCACACAAAGACTCCTTGAAGCCATTGATAAATGTAAATCTTTTTCTTAAATTTTTCCGCATATATGGAGGTGGTATGAGATGTTGTTTGGGATGCAGTGTCTGTTTGTAGAAGGTGTAGATGTGACTTTTGATAGGTTAGATGACTATAGAAGTAATGTTTTGAAGTTGAGATTGTATGGTGAAAGAAACACAAAATATGACTTAAGTCTGCATATTCCAGATGAAAAAATAGTCGAATTTCTCAAAGATCTCAGAAATGCTATTGACAACATACTCAATGACATACAAGATGTCGAGGTGATAGAATAAATGAGGTTTACACCTAGAGATCTTGAGTTTTTCTGTGTAGGAGCTATACTAGCAGTAATTCATCCCCTTTTAGCAGTTCTTGGAGCGGCATATCTAATATGGCATATGTCTCAGCTTTAAAAATTTTGCTTTTCCGCTAATATGGAGGTGATTGAATGGAAGTGGAAATTAGTAAAAAATGGCGAAAATATAAATATGGGGGGAGAGGCATAAAAGTTAGATGTAGTATAACTATAGTTGGATTGTATGATTTGATATACAAGGCAAACGTAAATGAAAACCATGTCATCAGATACTTAAATATCGGAAAGTACGTCAATGATACTAAATATTTCGCCGAATTTGAGGGGTATTGTACAAGTGAAAACCATAGCGATATGGTTGAAAAAATTAACAAAAAAGCTGATGAATTGATAGAAAAGATCAAAGAAGTAGTCCAAAATCTCATAGAAACTATTGAAGCACATGAGGAGTTATATCATACAGTTATCTTACCAGATGATAGTGTAATTAAGATCCTCCTTTAAAAATTTTGCCGTCGAATAATTTTGCGAAAGCTTTAAGAACTTCTAAAAAATTTTGCAAATTGGGGTGGTGGAATTGGAAGAAAACGAATTCGACGAGTTGTTGAAGATATATCAGAACGTACGAAGAGTTTGCACAAAGCTTGAAACATTAGTCGGTTGTCCTCTTTCACATGATTGTGGTATTTTATTAGACAAGATAGAAGAATACGCGAATGGCGTTTTACAGATAATCGACGAAATTAGGAGGACTTCAAATGACGCGCAAAGGAAGAGTTCGGAAAGCGAGCAGAAAAATGAAGAAATTAGCAGATGACATTCTCACAGGTGAATTTGCTGAGTACTTGTATAACATCGAAGGCCAAAAGAAGACGCTAGGGGACTACATTTATATTCGTACGATATATAGAGATAAAAATGGAAAATACGTGCCAAAAGAAAAAGCTAGAGAACTTATGAAACAAGGAATCAAACTGAAAAAGGAACATAGATATTATCTCAAAACAGATCTTCCCGAATACAACTTACACAAAGGACAACAGATACCTAAAAAAATTTTGTCAGAGGTTCTCGGCGCTATCAAAGAAGAAATACGAAAATATAACACAGCTTTAACAGTATCATATATACAGGACATGGATTTCGAAGATGCTATGCAATTAGTTAACGAAGTCTTTGAGGCCTACGAAAACGGTGAAATAACTGCGCAGGACGTCCATGATATATTGTCGCCGTGACTATGAAGATCCCATTATGGATTATCAAAAGGTTGCAGGAGTTTTATGAGATTTCTGTAATGGATAGCTCAAAGCTTCGTCAAAGAGAAGTACGGATGAATATTGAAGTCAGAGCTTTCGACACAGAGACACTTCACGGATACTGCAAACTTTTAGCGTGTGACAATGGCGATTACGTTTTCTTTGACAAGCTTACTCCAGATAACTTAATTCCTCTACTCAAGTTCCTCTGCAGAAGAAAATACTCTCGAACCCTCAACTTCTTTTACAACATTGATTACGACGTAGCAGCTATTGCAAAATATCTCCCTCGCAAAAACCTTATTCAACTCATGTCATTCAATCATACAAACTATCAGGGTTATGACATCACTTACGTTCCCTACAAATGTTTCACAATCCGACACAATAAGATAGTATGCAAATATTTCGATCTCTGGCAATATTACCGAATGAGTCTCGATGCTGCAGCTCGTAAATATCTCCAGGGAGAACACAAAGATCCTATAGATCGTGAAAAACTGGGAACGCAAGAATCTTACTGGAAACAAAATCTTCACGAAATCATTCAATACTGCATAAAAGACTGTCAGCTCACAGCAGAGCTTGCTAAAATTCTCCAGCAAAAATTAAACAGTATTGGTATTTCCTTTGATAATCCTTATTCTACGGGCAGTCTTAGCGTACGTTACATCTCTAACTATTATGAATTCCCCAAGTTCGTGCCGACAGAGTGGAACAAATATGCGTATCTTACGTACTATGGCGGTAGATTCGAAGTGATAAGAAAAGGATATTTTGATCATATAATTATTCAAGATATTAACAGTGCGTATCCTTATCAATTAACAGAACTTATTGACATTAGTAGAGGTAAGTGGGTTAAAGTCGATGACCTCGACGAAGACGCAGATTTAGGTTTTTACCGCATAGTAATCCACAACACAGATGATTCTTTAGTTCAGCCTTTTTCATTTAGGTCAAGTAATGGTCTAGTTTATTATCCTGAGTTTCATGACATCTTACATTTCACAACTCAGGACGAACTGTTGTTTGCTCTCGACAACTACGACATCGATATCAGTGTGGTCGACGGCTGGTGTTTCTACGCCGACGAATACTACTATCCCTTTGCTACTATTGAACGAATTTACAACGAACGCAAAAAAGTAAAGAAAACAGATCCAGTCCTTCAACTCGTCCTAAAGATTATCATGAACAGCTTGTACGGTAAGATGGCTGAAAAAACCAGGATGCTGGTGGAAAGTGATTTCATATTAGCTACAGAATACGTCGAGATTGACGGTGAAATAGTTCCCGCCAGGAGATACTACAGAGCAGGCAAAATATTCAATCCAGTCTATGCCTCACTCATCACGGCTAGGACTAGACTAATGTTATTGGAGAAAGCTCACAAAAATGAAGATAAAGTTGTCGCAATGTTTACAGACTCTATCCTCTCAACCAAACGTATCGTTGAATCTAGCGATGTGTTGGGTGAATGGAGCGACGAAGGTGAAGGAGAGGCACTAATAGTTGGTTGTGGTGTGTACACTATTCGCAACGAAAACTACGTAAAAACACGACTTAGGGGCATTCACCTTCAGAATAGTCTTGATTTGATTGAACTAGCAGAAACTCAACCAAATGCTCGTAAAGTGACTCTATCGTGGAAAAAAGCTATCAAACCAAAAGAAACAATTCAGTTCTGCAACAAATACGACATAGATATGATCAATCACATGATTCACTATGCCAAACACATCGACGTTAGAATGGACACAAAACGAAAATGGTTAAATAATCCTGCTACGTTTGGGGAATTGAGAAAGGATTCGTATGAGAGTGTGCCACTGATGGTGAGGTAGTTCCGTATATATGGGGGTGGTAGAATGGTAGAGAATTGTGTTAAAGAAATTGTTGAAGATTTTAATGAGATTTTTATGATTGATCTAGAATTTTCAGTTGGTGATTTAGATAAATTTTTAAAAATAGCTGAAGTGATGTTTATTGATAATTT
>Ga0256834_1001403_pt1 | contig 16415 bp, 15 predicted proteins | sample 4281140metaG_FD_190536 | JGI IMG/M metagenome (GOLD analysis project Ga0256834, IMG submission 190536) | Hydrothermal vent microbial communities from East Pacific Rise, Pacific Ocean - 4281-140 | ecosystem: Environmental > Aquatic > Marine > Hydrothermal vents | place: Pacific Ocean: East...
CTGCTCTCAACAGTGAGTGCTTCTTTTTTATGGAGTTTGCGTTCTGCCTCCCAGATACTAAGCATAAGACGGTTCATCACAGGTTGAGGAATACACTCTGCACCCTCATCTTCTAAAAATCTATGTAGGTTGTAGTTGCCATCACCTTCTGTCATGGCTGCCCAAAATTCACCCATAACTAACACTTTGGCTTTAGGCTGTAAGCGGTCTAGTTTTACCTCTGCTAGGATTTTACGACAAGACCAGAGGGCTTTAGTAATATTGGTTTTCTTTTCAAATGCTTCTGATACTATGAGACGACATCTCTCCATAGCATTGTCGACACTTCCTTTTTCTACTTCATAAGGACGCATCTTATAGCCTAAGATATTCATAATATCACCAATAATAATCGCTTTGACAAGGATAATAAAAAATGTAGGAGAGAGGTTTAGTAGTTGTTCAACCTCATCTTTTCCTTGGAAAATACCTTTATCATGCTCAAAAGAGGTAATACGAAAACCGTCAAAACCTGCATCACGAAGTGCTTTTTTATACTCTGTAATATACATACCAAAACGACAAGGTCCACAACCTCCAGCTGTGACATAGGCGTATTTAGCGACTATCTCTTTTTCGCTAAGACCTTTTTCGTCACGGAGGTTTTGTAGGTATTTGACGAGATTTCCTACGGTAAAGTAGGTGGGGTTACACTGCCCTCGGTTTCCAAACGCTTTACCTTTTTGAAAAGACTCAAAGTCAGGGTTTGGCAGTGCTACAAAGTTTTCACCTATAGAGTGAAGAGCTGTCTCTATGAGTTTGTCTTGTAAAATAGTAAGACCGCCTACAAGCATAATGGTCTCTTCTTTAGGTGCATACTCTATAGGTTCTTTAGGTACATCTCTCCACTGAGTACTCTCTTGGTTAAGAAAGCCAAGGTCACCATTTTTATCGGTCATTTTTACTGTGCTACAGGCTACACTCATGCGAGGACTCCTTCTTCTTTGGGTTTGTCTTGTCTCTTTTTTGCTTGATTGTTTAGTGTTAATTTGTATTGCTCAAGCGTATAGGCAAAAGTTTTTACCCGTATCTTTATAGATCCACCTGGTTTGTTTGCATCTATGTCATGCAAAGTAAGGTGAGGCGTACGCGAAGCACCTAGTATCTTGTCTATAATGGAGTATGTAGGGGCATCATGTCCACATTTAAAACTTGACAAGTCAAGTACTGCTACATTTGGGTGGCGTGCTGCAAACTTGGCTGCCCACACTTTTTGAGCTGAGTTTGTTGAGTAGTTCTCTGCCCATACATCACGTATGTCATAAGCAGAACTTACATGCTCTTTTTGTATATCATCTGCAAAGTAACGTGAAAGATAGTCTTCATCTTTGGGTATGGCACGCATAGAAATGGTTTTAAAGCCAAGTGACTGAAACTCATCAAGTACCTCATGGTTCATACCAGGATCAGAGTGATAAGGACGGGCAAGGAGTAAGATGACAATTTCATTATCTGCTACGGCATCATCTAGTATTTTTCGCCCTTCTAGCATGATGTCTGCATCATTTTTATCAAGTGCTTTCCATGCTTGTTCTACTGCCCAATTGTTTTCATCTTCTGTGATACGTAGTTTTTCTTTCCATGTGGCAAAAAGTTGTTTTTTAAGTAAGTCTTTGTTGTCAAAGTTGAGTGGCTCTTCTACATAGTCTATGCTCTTCTCTTGAAAGAGGTCCTTTTCTTTTGTAAAGGCAGAATAAACCACTTTTGGTGTACCAGAGATGATAGGACAAGAGGTTTGCCCCATGGTGTGTTTCACATACCCTGGCAGTTCTGTAACTGCTGGAAACCACATAAACTCAAAAGCTTTACGTGCAAACTTTTTTTCATAGAGTAGAGCATAGACATGTGACTGTGCCACTTTAGCAGGGTAACAAGAGTCAACTGAACCATACTTCGCACCTTCAAGATACATGTCTTCATTTGAAAAGTCTGAAAAGATGATATTTTTTTCAGAGATTTCAAGTGCCTCAAGGTAGGTACGTAAAAAGGGAGCCAAAGAGTAGATATTAAGTACTTTAGGAATGGCTATTTTTACTTCACGTCTGTACGCTTTGTCATGCATGTTGGAGACAAGGAAGTCACGTTTTACTTGTTTGCGTAAGGTAGGTCCCCATCCACCCAGTGTGACTTTGACTTGTTGTTCGCTCACTTTTGTACTAGCAGTAGGGGTAGTTTCTAAAGTGTAGCAAGAAGCAAAAAGTTCAGTAGATTCCTTTTTTACAAGGTTAGGGATGTTTTTTTGTAAATCTTTTCTACTGTCTTTAAGGATTTTGAGTGCTTCATGTGATTCTACTGTTCCCTCTTCACAAGAAAACCCTGCGATGTAACGTACCACTTTTGAACTAGGTGTCTTGGTGTCAATGAAAGTACGTGAACAGTTGATGCTACAGAAGGTACAACGCGTACTCTCATCTGTTTTAGAAGTGTATGTCATCTGCAAGGCTTCTGCCATACCTGAGAATGTTGCATACCCACGTTTTGCCACAACATCTTTAGCCTCTATGGCTGCACCATAGGCTCCTGCCTCACCTGGGTGAGGGTGTACATCTACTCTAGCGTGAGGTACTTTGTCTTTGATGTAGTCAACTTGTGCTTTAAGTGCTGCTTGGTTGTATTGTGTCCCACCTTGAAGTACAAAGTGGTCTCCAAAAGCTGCAAGGTTAGGCGCTTGAACCACATACTGCCAAACATTTTTAGGCAGTACTTTAGAGATACCTGCAAAGAGTTCTTCTTTGCTATAGCCTTCTTTTTGGAAGTTCACTCTGTCCGTGTCTAAGAACACAGCACAACCATAGTTAAACATAGGGGCTTGTTTTGCAGAAAATGCCACATCTGCAAACTCTTCTACAGGCACACCAAACTGTTTTGCCATAGATTGAAGCAGGGTACCGTTTCCTGCAGAACACTGGTTTGAAAGACGGAAGTTCTTCATCATACCATTTTCCATAAAAAGTACTTTGATGTCTTGTCCACCGATGTCACAAATAACATTGATGCTTTCTCCAAAGGCTTTTTGGGCAGATTTCATATGGGCGATGGTTTCGATGATGTTGGCATCGGCATTTAGTGCACCCCCTAGTACATCTGCAGCGTACCCTGTTACACCTAGCCCTTTGACATCATAATAGCTATGAGGGTCTTGTGCTTGTATTTTTTCCAACAACTCTAATGTATCCTCTATAGGATTACCTTTAGAGAGCTGATAGACTTTTAAGAGTAATTCACCATTTTCATCACAAAGCACTGCTTTAGATGAAGTAGAGCCTCCATCTATACCTAAAAAACAAGTGGTTTTTTCTGTAAGTTTAGGAGGGACAAAAGGTTTAATGGCATAGTCATTTTTAAAAGCTTCTAGTTCTTCAGGAGAGTTGACAAGTGGGCTGTCATTGTTGTCATTTTCTGTCTTACCACCAGTCTCTACTAGGGTTTTAAGTTGTATGAGTCCAGTAAAGGGTTTATCGTTATTTTCCTCACCCTCACCAAAGATGACTGCTCCTAATGCAGCATAGTATTGTGCGTTGTCAGGTACGTTGATAAGTTGGTTGATGTTGGCTTTATCATATTCTACACCACGTTCGTCCCATATTTCAGCGATACGCATACGCCAGCACTCTTGTAAAAAAGGCAAGTAAGTGTTAGGCCCTCCAAGTAGAAGAACATTTGGCATGAGGGTATTACCTCGTGTGAGTACGGTAAGGTTTTGCATGACGATGGCATCTGCAAGAGAGTTCATAATCTCATCTGAGGGTACAGAAGTCTTCACAAGGTTCACGATGTCAGTCTCAGCAAAAACACCACACTTGGCTGCTACATGATGCAGTTTATCGGTTTGAAATTTAAGCTTTTGTACATCTTTAGCTTCCATACCTACTTTCATCGTACACTTTTCTATGGTAGCACCCGTGCCTGAAGCACACTTGTCATTCATAGAAGTGAGGACTGACTTTTTGCCATCTTCACTTTGTTTAAAGTGGATAATCTTGGCATCTTGTCCACCAAGTTCTATCACAGCTCTTACATCAGGATGTTTATGCTCTACAGCAAGGACTACAGCATTGACCTCTTGTACAAAACGAGCATTGATAGTTGGTGCAAGACGTGACGCACCTGAACCTGTGATATAGACTTTGTCTAAATGCTTATAGATAGTAGCATGTGTGTGTGAAAGTTCTTCAAGTAGTCGTAACAGAGTTGGGGCTTGCTTAGTGTCATGGGCTGTGTAGGCTTTGGCTACAATGTCAAAGTTTTCGTCACAAACCACATACTTGACTGTTGTAGAACCAATATCAATACCTAGTGCATATTTTTTTTGCGTATCTTGCATGACTTTCGTCATATTATCCCTTTAAAGCTTCTTTTTTTTCTTTTGTAAATGCCCAGATTATCCATACTATACCAAGTATAATAAAAGGTAGGCTTAACATTTGTCCTGTAGTAAAAGGCAGGCTTGTGGTGTAGTCTGCTTGGCGTGTTTTGGTGTATTCAAGCAAAAACCGTATGATAAACATAGTTGTAAGAAAAACCCCTGGTAGGACTTTAGTGGCAAAAGAGGAAGATACTTTTTTATAAATAATAAGTAAAATACTAAAAAGTGTAAGATAAGCAAATGCCTCATAGAGTTGTACAGGATGGCGAGGAAGCATATCAATACGTTCAAAAATGATTGCCCAAGGTTTATCTGTGGGAAGACCTAGTATTTCAGAGTTGAAAAAATTTCCAAAACGTACAAATGCAGCGGTGAGTGCACCAGGAATGGTTATACGTGCGATGAGCCAAAAGTAGGATTTTTTGTATCTTCTTGCAAAGAAATAAAGAGAAACAAGTACACCGAGTAGCCCACCATGAGAAGCAAGACCCCCTTTCCACACTTTGAGTATTTCTAGAGGATTTGCCAAATAGTATGCTGGTTCATACGCAAGACAATGCATAAGTCTAGCACCTATTACTGCTCCGATCATCACATAGATTAGAAGGTTATCTAATACTTCTGGATTTCTACCTTCTCGGGCATATATTTTTTGCAATATGAGTAGTCCTAGAAAAAATGAGCCAACAAAAAGTAAGCCATACCAACGCAGTTGTAGAGGTCCTAAGTGCAAGAGTGTAGGGTCAATATTCCAAGTAAAATGTTCCATGTTTAATCCATTTTTTTAATTAAGCGTATTATACTCTAAATTGATTAATTCGATTTATCTGTGAAATTTTTTAGATATAATTAATCTATTTATAACTATAATATATTTTATTAAAAATAACGAAAATTGAGGTATAGAATGGGAAATAAAGAATTAAGATTTAAAGATGACTTAACAGGTATATATAGAGAAGATTATTTTTTTGAAACAGGGAGTTATCTATTATCGCTTGCAACAAGAAGTAAAGTACCTTTATCGATTTGTGTTATTGATATTGATCATATGGGTAGAATCAATGAAAGGTTTGGTAATCAAATTGGAGATGAAGTCTTAAAAACTGTGACTCAAACTATTTCTACTAAGTGTCGTAAAAGTGATTTACTAGGGTATCTAGGTTCAGGCACCATTGGGCTTGTCCTTTATGATATTTCGGGCGTAAACACAGGGCTTGTTCTTAATGCACTACGTAAAAAAATAGAATATGATATAGAAAACCTTAATCATCCAAAATTAAAAGCAACTGTAAGTATAGGTGCGTGTGTGATGCAAGGGGAAATTGATAAAGAGAAACTTGAAGTCGTTTATAATCGTGCTTATTTGGCACTTAAAAATGCAAAAGAAGCAGGTCGAAATCGTGTGGAAGTTTTTTAATTAATTCTTTCTTTTATCTCTTTTGCAATGGCGGAAATTTTTGTAATTTTTTGTGTATTACTTAGTGTTTCATCCAATAATACTTTTACGAATGCAGAACCCACAATAACCCCATCAACACCTTTAACTTTATCTTTGGCTGTATTTTGGTCTACACCGAAGCCTACATAAACAGGTGTTTTAGAGTATTTTTTTATGTTTGTAATAATAGGCTGTAAATCTTCACTTTGACCTGAACCCGTGATCCCAGCATAGGCTACAAGGTAGATGAACTTTTGAGCATCTGTGACTATCTCTTTAATACGTGCTTCTGTATCGGTAGGAGCAATAAAATCTATGAGGCTAAGTCCTGCGGCTTCTATGTTTGGTTTGTAGGGTTTTGCTTCTTCTAGCGGTAAGTCTGGGATGATGAAGCCATTTACGCCAGTATCCAAGGCTTTTGCAATAAAGTTGTCCATGCTTTTGTGGTAAAAAGGGTTGAAGTAACCCATCCATAGGGTGTCTATGTGTGGGGCTATTTTTGCACTTGCTTCAAAAAGATGTTCTAACTTAAAACCATTTTGTAAAGCTTTTAGGTTTGCAGCCTCGATGACAGGTCCATCTGCAACAGGATCAGAAAAAGGCATACCAAGTTCAAGTGTATCTACACCTGCTTCTTTTAATGCTAATGCAGCATCTACTGTAAACGCTAAAGAGGGGAAACCAGTGGTAATGTAAGCGACTAAATTTTTCAATATTTCTTCTTATGTAATATATTTTCAACATTATATGATAAAATGAGTAAAAATATAGATTTCTTACTTAGGATTAAAAGAGCATTATGAGTATTCATACCCCAAAAATAGAAAAAAAAGTAACTTTAACCACCATAGCTAAGATGAAAGGTGTTGAGCCTATCACTATGGTTACAGCCTATGATGCCCTCTTCGCACAACTTTTTGATGGTGAAGTAGAGATGATACTTGTGGGTGACAGCCTCAATATGAGCTTTTTAGGAAAAGAAGACACACTTTCTGCAACCATGGATCAGATGATTTATCACACGCAAGCAGTGTGTAATGGTGCGAAATTACCGCTTATCGTACTAGACATGCCATTTGGTTCGTACTCTACAGTGGATGATGCTATACACAATGCCACAAGAGCCTACCGAGAAACCAATGCACAGGCAATAAAAATAGAAGGCGGTAAAGAGAGAGCTCACATCGTTGAAGCACTCACTCAAAACTCTATAGCCGTACTAGGACATATTGGGCTTATGCCACAGTTTTTACGCTCTGATGGTGGATATAAGATACGAGGTAAAGATAAAGCAGATATTAACTCTTTAGTAGAAGATGCAAAAGCATTAGAAAAGGCAGGGGTTTTTGCTCTTGTGGTTGAAGGTGTCAAAGAAGAAGCAGCCATTGCTATAACTAAGGCAGTTTCTATACCAACCATAGGCATAGGAGCAGGGAATGTTACAGATGGACAAGTCCTTGTTTGGTCAGATATGTTTGGTTTCTTTGAAGCCTTTAAGCCAAAGTTTGTGAAGCAATACTTTAATGGGGCTAAGCATATTCGAAAAGGCTTAGAAGCATATAGAAATGAAGTAAAAGGGCGTGAATTTCCCTCTGAGGAATATACTTATTAATGGAACGTATGGTTGAGATAGAACGTTTTGAGGAAGAGGTTTCCTATGAAATGACACTTCGTCCTTCATCTTGGGATGAATATATTGGGCAGGAAAAGATAAAAAAGAACCTCAAAGTTTTCATAGAAGCAAGTAAAAAAAGAGAAGAAGCATTAGATCACATCTTATTTTTTGGTCCTCCAGGACTTGGTAAGACAACTATAGCAAACATTATCGCCACTGAGATGAACACAAACATCAAAACCACAGCTGCACCAATGATAGAAAAAGCCGGAGACTTAGCTGCCTTGCTTACGAACATAGAAGAGGGTGACATACTGTTTATAGATGAAATTCACCGCATGTCCCCAGCCATTGAAGAGATACTCTACCCAGCGATGGAAGACTTTAGGCTAGACATCATCATAGGCTCAGGGCCTGCCGCACAAACGGTAAAAATAGATTTACCACGTTTTACACTCATAGGTGCAACTACTAGGGCGGGGATGCTTTCAAACCCTCTTCGTGAACGTTTTGGGATGCACTTTAGAATGCAATTTTATACACCTGAAGAGTTAAGTAAAATTGTTATGCAAGCTTCACATAAGTTAGAAAAAGTAGCTAAAGTTGATGCGGCAAAAGAGATGGCAAAACGTAGCCGTGGTACGCCTAGGATAGCTTTACGTCTGCTCAAACGTGTACGTGATTTTGCTGAGGTTTTAGATGAAAAAGACATAAGTCTTGAACGTGCGAAATATGCTTTGGATCAACTGGGTGTGAACAACCTGGGTTTTGATGAGCAAGATATACAACTATTAGAATTACTAGTGAGTGCAAAAAATAAGCCAATGGGACTTAGCACCATTGGTGCAGCACTTAGTGAGGATGAAGGTACGATAGAGGATGTGTTGGAGCCTTACCTTATAGCCAATGGTTATATAGAACGAACTGCACGAGGGCGTATAGCCACACAAAAGTCATATGCACACTTCAAGATGGCTGGTATGGATATAGGTGTATATGATGAATAAGTCAACATTATTAGTTACGGCTCTTTTTGTTTTAGGCCTCATGGGGGCATATTCCGTATATCAGCCTTTCCTACTCTCTATTACAGTGGCCATTTTACTTACTATGGCAACATTTAATTTGAGTAAAAAATTGCTTTCTTTTACGCACTCAGCAAAAATATCTTCTGTTATTTCTACAGCTTTACTCTCATTACTTCTTTTTGCACCTATTGTTTATTTAGGTACGGTAGGAGTAGATTATATTTCTAAACTTGATAATACTGGTATAAAAGATACAATCCATACAGTAAAGGTGTTTATAGAAGAAATTCCTATTTTAAGAGGGTTTAGCCAGCAATATTTAAATGATACTAAAATAACAGAATACATCCAAGACTCTACACACTACATGACAGCAGTAGGGAGTGCAGGACTTGGATTTATGAAAAATATGTTTTTTGTTGTTGTTTTTTATTTTTTTATTAACTTTTATGGTGATCGTTTTTTTGATGTACTTTTAGCACTACTTCCTGTTTCTTCTGCTAAAGGAACACGTATGATGCAAGAAGTATCAGCCACTATGGAAGTGGTGTTTTACTCGGTCATTGTAACAGCTATACTTGAAGGGTTCCTCTTTGGAGTCATTGTTAGTTATTTTGGCTTTAATGGGCTACTTTTTGGTGTCATTTATGGATTTGCATCTCTTATTCCTATTGTTGGAGGTATTATTGTTTGGGCACCTGTTTCACTATATGCTTGGACTAAAATAGATACACATTCAGCTATTATGATTGCCTCATATTCTGTGATTATGATTTCTATTATTGCAGACACTTTTCTTAAGCCAATGATTATAAAAGTGATTAAAGAAGATTTTCTAAAAAGTACCATTCAGATTTCTTCTGTTGTGATATTTTTTTCTATTCTTGCGGGTATGAGTACACATGGTTTTTGGGGTATGATATTAGGTCCTGCTATTACTTCTTTTTTAATAGCCATTACAAAATTATATTTAGACTATAGTGAAAAATAAATGGCAATTAATAAACGATTAAATATAATGTTCTACAATAAAAAGTAATTTGGATAAAAAAGGATGTATTATTATTAAAATACTGATTATAGAAGATGATCCAGAGTTGGCACTTATATTGACGAATTATCTTACTAAGTATGATATGGAAGTCATTGGGGCTGAAGATCCATACATAGGACTTTCACTCTTAACACAACATACTTTTGATTTAATTATTTTAGACTTGACATTACCTGGCATGGATGGATTAGAAGTTATTCCTAAGATACGGGAGATTTCAAATATTCCTATTATCATCTCTTCTGCACGTGATGACATTACCGATAAAGTAATTGGGATGGAAAGAGGGGCAGATGATTATATGCCTAAACCTTATGATCCTAGAGAATTAGTAACGCGGATTAAAACAATTTTAAGACGTACCCATAGTCTTGAAGAAAAAACAGAGAAAAAAGAAGAGATTTTCATTATTGATGCCAAAGCTAGAGAAATACGTTTTAAAGGAAATTCTTTAGAGCTTACAGCTGCAGAATATGACATACTTCATATGCTTATTCAACATAAAAATGGTTCAGTTTCCCGTGAACATCTTTTGTATGAGAGTGACCATATAGATGATGATTCTTCTATTAAAAATATTGATGTGATTATTTCAAGAATACGACAAAAAATAGCCAAAGTGGATCCTAATAATATTTATATTAAACCTATCCGTGGTGTAGGGTACTTACTGACAGATCGTATATAAGTATGATACGTGATAAAATGAAAAACTTATCCGTTACAACCTTCATACATATCCTTTTTACAGTGGCAATTGCTATTTTAATTGCTACCTTTCTACTTTTTTTAACATGGGATAAAGACCGTCAAAAGATAGAAGAATTCAAGCGGTTTCAGTTTATTTCTATTTCATTTTTATCAAATTTACAGACATCTCCAAAGAAAGATAAATTAGACAAACTTTATAAAGAATTACGGGTATTACCACTTTCTAAGAAAGAGAAAATAAGGGTAAATAGGAAGATTGAAAAGGGAGGAAAAACTATCTTCACTGGGGGTTCATCTGTAGGACAAGTAAGGGTATTTAATATTAATAAGACAAATTATATTTATATACAGCGTATGGGCTATAACCTTATGCTTAAAGATAATAGAGCAAAAAATTATAATTTTGAATATGCTATAGGTATAGGGGTATTTCTTATAGGATTATTACTTTTACTTTATTTGGCTGTCTTAAAAAAACTCTCACCTTTAAAAAAACTACATAAGCAGATTCAGAGGTTTGCACAAGGTGATATGCAAACACGTATTACTTATTTATATGATGATGAAATAGGTAAAATTGCAAAAAGTTTTGATGATGCTATTGTACACATAAATGAACTTAGCCAGTCGAAAAACCTTTTTATGCGTAATATGATGCATGAGCTTAAAACACCTATTACTAAAGGGCGAATCATTGTAGAAATGCTTGAAGATGAAAGTACTAAAAAAGTACTGGTTCGTGCCTTTGAAAGAATGAATGAACTTATTTCTGAACTTGCTGAGTTAGAGCGTGTTACTACACATAGTTTTGAACCAAACTTCGAGTATATTATGCTCAGTGAAATAGTTAGTGAAAGTCAAGAGCTCTTAATGACTCAAAGTAATTGTGTACACGTAAAAATAGAGGATCGTGCACTTACAACAGATAAAAAGTTGATGGCATTAGTCATTAAAAATCTTGTTGATAATGGACTAAAATATGGACAAGATAAACAGGCTCTTTTACGGACAAATAATGGAGTTATAGAGGTTGTTTCTCAAGGTGAGGTATTAGAACATCCTCTGTCCTACTATACAGAACCTTTTTCACAAGCAGAAAAACGAAGTGCTGGGTTTGGCTTGGGTCTTTATATTGTAGAGAGTATTTTACAAAAACTTGGATATAGGTTGCTTTATAAATATAAAGAAGGGAATAATATATTTTCAATACTCCCTGAAAAACGTAAAGAAGAGAAATCTTAGCCTTTTAGTGACTCTGCAATGAGTTCTAGAGGGTTTTTAAAGATGGTCTCAACTTCTGCGTCGTTTAAAGCTTCAGAGAGCTGCATACGACAAGCAGAACATTCAGCACTTACGTAGTGAGCCTTGGTCTCTTTTATCATGGCAGCTTTTGGAATGCCCGCTAGCTGGGCAAAGTGAAACTTCTCAGTTTGCATAGTCACACCACCAAAACCACAACATCTGTCAGAATCAGACATCTCTACCATAGGGTAGTTGGGGGAGAGTAGGTTACGTGGCTGTTCGTAGATGCCTTGTACCTTTTTCGCATGACAAGGGTCATGGTAGGTGACTGCTGTGTCAAACTTCTTGCCTTTGTCTTTAAGTATTTGTTGTAACTGGGTGTTGTCATCTAGCCATGCCGTTGCCATATGTATTTTTGTCGCTACTTTTTTTGCACGTGCTTCCCAGTCAGGCATATCATGGTTTTTAAAGAACACTTGCCAGTCATGTTTTACCATCGCTGAACAGGTAGCTTCTGGTATGAGCATAGCATCACAGTCATCCATAAAGCTCTCAAAGTACTCTATGTTCTTTTTTGTCATATACTCTACTGAACTTACATCACCCGTAAAATATGCAGGTGCACCACAACAAAGTTGATCTTTTGGTATGAAGATGTCTATGTTTAGTTCTTTTAGTATGTCTACTAATGCGTCGCCTATACCTGTGTAGTTGTAGTTTGCTAAACACCCTATGAAGAGTGCAGCACGTTTGTTGTCTTTTTCTTGTTTGGGTGCAGGTATCTCTTCTGGATAGCTGTTTAAAAAACTGGTTTTTGCCATAGAAGGAAGTAGCCTTCCTTTTTTTATCATAGGCAGAGAAAACCTTGCACGTAATCCTCTGTCTTTGTCATCTTGTGCTAGGGCACAGGTTTTAAACATGAAGCCCATCTTCATCACAAAGTCCATGATTTTACGGTTACGCAGTAAGAAGAAAAAACCACGCTTAAACCACGCTATACCAAACTTGTCAGCGATGTCTGCACGTACTTCTTCTATGACCATGTCAGTAGCAAGTGAGTTAGGGCAAACATCCACACAGTTAGTACATAAAAAACAACTCTCGAAGATGTTTTTGGCATTTTTGTCTAGTTCGAGGTGTCCTTGTTGGTACGCACCTAGTAATTCTATGAAGCCACGAGGAGAGGTAGTCTCATCTGGGTTTACTTGGTGGATGGTACAAACGGGGATACATTTACCACACTTGATGCAGTCTTCACTTGTTTCGCTAAAGTTAAAAATGTCTTCTGGTTTTTTGCTCATATTTTGTTTATATCCACTTTTTCTAGTTTGTAATTTATAGCTAGACTTTTGTTAAATGTCAATGGTTTCTTTGTTACTTTTTCTTTTTTGTACTGCGACAAAAGAGAAAAAATTAACCAAAAAGAAAAAAACGCAACCACTGTCGCGACTGTAATTTGCCTTGATAAAGTATTTGTATATTTGTTAAAAGTTCTCATTTATCATTTCGCTTCGCGTCCAGCCAAACCATGATTCCTTTTTGGGCATGGAGTCTGTTTTCTGCTTCTGTAAAAATGACTTCTTCATGTTTTTCAAAGGTTTCTTCGCTTACTTCGTAGCCACGGTAAGCAGGTAAACAGTGCAAGAAGATGGCATCTGCTTTGGCGTGAGATATGAGTTTTTCATCTACTATGTAGCCATCAAAAGCTTTCATACGTGCTTCTTTTTCATCTTCTTGTCCCATGCTTACCCATGTGTCTGTGGTGACGACATCACAGCCTTTTACAGCTTCTATTGGATCGTTGGTAAAGGTGATATTTGCACCACTCTCTTTGGCAAAGTTGAGAGCATTCATGATGATGTTTATGTCACACTCGTACCCTTGTGGTGTAGCCACTCTAAGTGCAAAACCAAGCTTAGCAGCGAGCATAAGCCATGAGTGTGTCATATTGTTTCCATCACCTACATAGGCAACCACAGGATTTTTGTCTTTACCAAACTCTATCATGGTAAGGTAATCTGTCATGAGTTGTACTGGGTGGTAGCTGTCGGTAAGTCCATTGATGACAGGTACTTTAGAAAAAGAAGCAAACTCTTCTAGTTTACTTTGTTCAAAAGTGCGTATCATCACCATGTCAACCATACGGCTAATGACACGAGCCGTGTCTTTCATAGGCTCACCACGTCCTAGTTGTATGTCGTTACTAGACAAAAACAACCCCACACCACCAAGCTGATAGATACCTGTCTCGAAGCTCACACGTGTACGCGTAGAAGACTTTTCAAATATCATCCCAAGTGTTTGCTTTTCCATGTAGGGGACAAACTTACGTGCTTTGGTCTGCTCTTTTATCTTCTGTGCTAGGGCTATCATCTCTAAGATTTCTTCTTTGCTAAAATCTCCCAGTGTTAAAAAGTGTCTCATGTGACTATCCTCTTATCATATGCATTTAGATATGATAGTAAAATTTAAAAGAGATTATTTTACCATAATTGGGGTTATTTTGTTCTTTAGTGGATATTTCAAAGAAAGTAAGACAAACTTTTGATGTAATAACTTTACAATAGTAAAATAGTATTTTCCCATTTTCCCTTTGTATTGTACGACAGTACCCACACGTAAAATATCATCATCTATACGCATAGAAAACCTATATTCCATAAAGCCCATATCATCCCCAAAGACTATTTCTTTGTCATCACGAAGATATATTTTCCAACTTCCTATATGTTCATCAACTGTAAAGTGATTGTTTTTTAGTGCTTTTTGCATACTAGCCTTAGAAAAAAGATTCACACTTATCATAGCAAGCCACCTTGGTTGTGTTTCAAAGTATCTCTTTACAAAAGTGTCAATAGTAGTAAACCTTTGTGTGTCAATGATAGTAGTAAAACAGTCACTATAGTCTATGTGTTCTAGTGCAGTGTTTACAAGCATATGGCTTTGCAGAGATATTTTTTTCAATATATTTTCCTTAATAATATAACAGCATAAATGAATAAACTCCATTCAAAGATAAGACCAGGTAAAACGATATAGGTAAAAGGTTGCACGCCAAACATATCTAATTTGATAGGGTAAATTAACTCTAATATCACTCTAGCAGTCCATAAAATAATTTGTATGATGAGGTAATAGTATAATAGTAATCCTAATTCTTTTTGTTTTTTAGCAAGAAGTAAAGTTGTGATACCAAATGCAATCAAGAGAATAGCTACAGCATATATTACAAGTAATACGAAATCAGATTCAATATTAGTAAGGTTCATAAAACCATTAGATTGGTAGATAAAATAGGGCATAGCAAAATGTAGAAGCCCCACAAGTATTTCTACTATTCCTGCAGCGATAAGTAGTGATTTTATTTTATGTTGGTTATTTATTTCCATCTTATTTATATCCTTTCATCATTTCTTTTACATACCCAGTTTCTATCTTTGCACCCATTTTTTCAAAGAGTGCATAGTAACCAAGCAAAGTACGGTTGATGAACAAAAACTGTTCATTGAGCTTGTGTACAGAGTTAAACTGTTTTTGTTGCACTTCAAATATCATCTCGAAACCTCTTTTTGAAAAGTCGTTGTTCTCTTTAAAGTCGTAGCTATCATCTACAAGTGGTTCTTTGTACAAGGTGTCAAGAGGTTTGATGACTTGGGTGTAAAACTTCAGCATCTCCTCTTCACTTTGTTCTTCTATCATCCCTAAAGTTACGTATTGTTTGACTATAGACATGTCATCGTCAACTTTTAGTAGGTTGAGGTGTAGTTGGTTGTATTGGGCTAGAAAATCATCTTCTACACGCTTCACACAACCAAAGTCTATAAGTCCAAGTTTACCGTCTTGCATAAATAAAAAGTTACCAGGATTAGGGTCTGCGTGTATGCATTTTAGTGTGTAGAGTGCATGAAAAAAACTGTCAAATATAAGTTGTGCATAGGCATCTCTGCTTTTTTGGCTAGGATTTGCAAGTAAGTAAGTCTCCAAGTCTAAGCCTTCTAAAAAAGAAGTAGTCAGTACCTTTCCTGATGAGAGTTCAGGGTAAACTTTTGGAATGATGATGTTTTCATTGTCCATGTTTTTTCTAAAAAAGGTACAGTTCTTGGCTTCAAGTTCATAGTTTACTTCTTCATAAAGTCTCTCTTCTATCTCGTTTATGATATGATCTACATTTTGCCCTTTAGCAAAGCGTTTGAGTCCGAAATGTATGAGGCTCATATCGGACTCTATGCTTTTTTTGATGCCTGGGTATTGTACTTTTACAGCGAGTTTTTCACCCTCTTTGCTAGCAAGATGCACTTGCCCCAAAGATGCAGCCCCAAACGCTTCCATATTAAAACTATCAAATACATCTTGTGGGTAGGCATCTAGTTCTGTTTTGATTATTTTCCTTACTAGAGCTTTGTTTATAGTGGGTATGGCATTAAACGATTTGCTTATCTTCTCTAAGTATGTTGGGGGTAAAAATGGCATACCTAAAGCTACTTGTTGGGCTATCTTTACCGACACACCTTTAAGTTCTCCAAGAGCATCGAAGATGATGTCTGCTATCTCTTCATGGTTTTGGTTTTTGTCCCCACCTGTAAGGAAGCGTTTGCTTTTTTTAGCCCCTATTTTGAGTAATGCTTTACCCACTACTTTTCCACGTGAGAGTTTGCCTGTGGGGAGTGCATTATCCATGGAGTACTTCTCCTAATTTTCGTTTCATCTTAGAAAATGAGTCTTTTTTAGAGGCAAAGTTCTGTAAGCTGTTAAGCATGTGCGTTTTAAAGAAGAACATCCCCAGATTACTTGCTTTACTCAGTATGTCAGAGTGCAACACCGCGTCAGCCAAACCTAAAGAGTGGTCTATGAACTGTGTGGTGTTCTCAAACATTTCGCTGTCATCTTTTACCCAGTAAGCTACCACCATAATGTAGTAA
>Ga0256834_1001404_pt1 | contig 16412 bp, 16 predicted proteins | sample 4281140metaG_FD_190536 | JGI IMG/M metagenome (GOLD analysis project Ga0256834, IMG submission 190536) | Hydrothermal vent microbial communities from East Pacific Rise, Pacific Ocean - 4281-140 | ecosystem: Environmental > Aquatic > Marine > Hydrothermal vents | place: Pacific Ocean: East...
CACATTAAGTTTTTAAACTAAATATTAATGTGAAATAAAGAGGATAATGAAACATGAATATCGGACAAAAAGTACTTTTTGAACTTAAAAAAGAGATTTCTGAAATAGACTATGAACGTTATATAAAAAAACTTGTGTATGATACAAAACATTCACGTTCTAATATTGTCTATTTTTCTGCACCAAATATGATTATTGCTAAATGGATAAAAAGTAAATATACCGATAAGATTATACATCTTTTTGAGCTACATAATGAAGTGAAACCTGAAGTGAAAATTACTGTCGGAAAAATCACTAAAAAAACCTCTACACCTACTGTTACACAAAGTAATGAAAAAAATACGTCAAAAAGTACTTATTTAAACCCCTCTCTTACTTTTGAAAGTTTTATTGTGGGTGATTCCAATCAATTTGCTTATACCACAGCAAAATCTGTTGCTGAAAAACCAGGCAAACAATACAATCCACTTTTTATCTATGGTGGCGTAGGGCTAGGAAAAACACACTTACTTCAAGCCATTGGTAATTACCATATTGATTTAGGTAAAACCGTTATCTATACTACACTTGAACAATTTATGAACTCTTTTACTTCACATCTTCGTTCTCAAACCATGGATAGGTTTAGAGATAAATTTAGAGAATGTGATTTACTTCTTATAGATGATATACAATTTTTATCTCGTAAAGAGCAGACCCAAGAAGAGTTTTTTCATACTTTTAATGAACTGCACAATAACAATAAACAAATCGTTATTACTGCTGATCGTGCACCTAATAAAATAGCAGGACTTGTAGACCGACTCAAAACCCGTTTTGAGTGGGGGCTTATGGCAGATATACAACCTCCTGGGTTAGAAACTAAAATAGCTATTATTCAGAAAAAATGTGAATTAGATGGTATATCATTAAACCACGAAATCATTAACTATATTGCTACACATATGGGTGATAATATACGTGAAATAGAAGGTACTATTATAAAACTTAATGCATTATCTTCTATGCTTAACCAAGAAATTACTTTAGATTTTACACAAAATGCCATAAAAGATCAACTCAAAGAGAAAAGAGAAAATGTCACCATTGATGATATCGTTAAAATCATCTCAAAAGAGCTAAATATAAAACCTTCTGATATTAAATCTAAAAAACGAACTAAAAATGTAGTAAATGCTAGAAGAATTGCTATCTATTTGGCTAGAAATCTTACACCAAATTCTATGCCACAAATTGCTGTTTATTTTGGTATGAAAGATCATACTGCAATCTCTCATGCCATGAAAAAAATTAATGAAATTATAGACAATGATGAAAACTTTAAAGTACTTCTTGAAGAACTCTCGAATAAAGTACATACCGATACACAAAATGATGTATAGAAACTTGAATAAAAAAAAGATATAATTTTAAAAGTGAATATCTGTGAATGTTTAAGTAATGTTAAACACCATCACAAACCACAGTTACAGAGTCAATAGAGTAGTTTTTCACATTTTCATGTCACACTACTACTATCTACTACTATTATTAAAAATAAGGAAAGTCAATGAAGATAAGAGCTCAAAAACAAATTGTAGAATCTATACTTATAAATCTACAACCTTTTTTAGAAAAAAAAGATGCCAGTCAAATTACATCACATATACTCTTCCAAACTCAAAATGGCAAATGTATTATTAAAGCTACAGATTCTGAAATTGGACTTCAAATTATTACTGAAAATATAAATATAGAAGCAGAAGGTTCATTCACTGCTAATGGAAAAAAACTTTTAGATATTATACGTATTTTAAAAGATGATGAAATCATTTTAGAATTGTTAGATAATACGCTTATTATTAAACAAAAACATTCTAAATTTAAACTTCCTACATTTGATCCAACTACTTATCCAAATTTTCCATCTATAGAAAATAAACCTCAAATTTCACTTGATTCATTAAATCTTATTCAAAATCTTAAAAAAATATCTCCTGCAATAGATACAAATAATCCAAAGTTTGAACTTAATGGTGCTCTTATCAATATTAAAAATAATTCAACAGATTTAGTAGGTACAGATACAAGAAGATTAGCCATAGCTACAATTGAAGGTGAAAATAGTGAAGAACTTTCTTTAATTGTTCCTAAAAAAGCAATTTTAGAAATACAAAAACTGTTTTTAGATCAAATAGATATATTTTTTGATGAAACAAATCTTATTATTTCAAATAATAATTATTTTTTCTATACAAGACTTATTAATGGTAAATTTCCAGATTATCAACGTATTATTCCTACAACAACTAAACATCAAATAGTTTTACCAAAAAAAGAGATGATAGATTCTATTAAAATGATTACAACTATTTCTCAAGAGATAAAAATGACACTTTTATCTGATGCTATTATTTTTAATTCTCTTTCAGCCGATAATGTTGAAGCAAAAACAGAACTTGAAATAAATACTGGACTTAATGATAAATTTGAACTCTCTTTTAATTCTAAATATATATTAGATTTTATATCTCAAACAAATAAAAATGAATTTACTATAGAATTTAATGAACCCTCTCTACCATTTATCGTTAAAGACGATAATTTTATTACAATTATTATGCCTATAGTTGCATAATCAAAGGAAAAACGTTACATGAGTGAAAATTCAACAAAATATATTTTTGTTACAGGTGGAGTACTTTCTTCATTAGGTAAAGGTATCACAGCAGCATCTATAGGGACATTATTAAAACATACAGGACAACGCGTAGGTGTTCTTAAGTTAGATCCATATATTAATGTCGATCCTGGGACGATGTCCCCTTTAGAACATGGCGAAGTTTTTGTAACTAAAGATGGTGCTGAAACAGATCTTGATTTAGGACATTATGAAAGATTTCTTGATACTTCCCTCACTCAAAATAACAATTTTACTACAGGTCTTGTTTATAAAACAGTTATAGAAAATGAGCGTAAAGGTAAATATCTTGGTAAAACGATTCAAGTAGTACCTCATATTGTAAATGAAATTAAAGAGCGTATCTTTCGTGCAGGTGAAGGGAAAGATATTCTTATCGTTGAACTTGGTGGAACAACTGGAGATATAGAAGGATTACCTTTTTTAGAAACCATTAGACAAATTAAACATGAATTAGGTCGTTCATTTGTTATGAATATTCATGTAACACTCTTACCTTACATCAAAGCTGCTGGTGAACTTAAAACAAAACCAACGCAGCATTCAGTTCAAGAACTTAGACGTATAGGTATTGCACCACATATGTTGGTTCTTCGTGCAGAAGTACCTGTAAGTACAGAGATTAAACGAAAAATAGCATTTTCTTGTGATATTGAAGAAGATTCTGTCATAGTTGCTGAAGATGCAGCAACTATCTATAAAGTACCTTTAAATTTTTTAGCACAAGATATATTAGCTCCTATTTGTAAACAATTAGAATTAGAAAACTGTGAACCTAAAATGGATGAATGGAGTTTATTAGTAAATAGAATTCTTGTGCCAAATAATGAAATGAAAATAGCATTTGTAGGTAAATATTTGGATTTAAAAGAGTCATATAAATCACTTACAGAAGCCCTTATACATTGTGGTGCACATTTAGATACACGTGTAAACATTAAATGGGTTGATTCTGAAAAGATAGAAGATGATGGGGCAGAAAAATACCTTAATGACTGTGATGGTGTACTTGTAGCTGGTGGTTTTGGTGAACGTGGTATAGAAGGTAAAATTTCTGCTATTCAATATGCTAGAGAAAACAGAGTACCATTTTTAGGTATTTGTCTTGGAATGCAACTTTCTATGGTTGAATTTGCTAGAAATGTATTAGGTTTAGAAGATGCCAACTCTGTAGAATTTAATAAAGAAACCTCTGCACCTATTATTTATCTTATTGATGAATTTATAGATGCTGCTGGAGCAAAACAGATACGAACATCTACTACCGCTATGGGTGGAACATTGAGACTTGGTGAGTATGAATGTGAAACACTTGAAGGTTCAAATTTACGTAATGCTTATGATGCTCCTATGATTTTTGAACGACACAGACACCGTTATGAAGCAAACCCTAAATATAGAGCAGATTTTGAAGCCAAAGGTATGGAAATTACAGGTGAATCTCATGGACTTATAGAAGCTGTAGAGGTAAAAGACCATCCTTGGTTTTTAGGTGTTCAGTTTCATCCAGAATTTACATCTAGACTTCAAAATGCAAACCCTGCAATATTGGCATTTGTTAATGCTGCACAAAAACAAAAAAACAAAAATACAGAAGCATAATGTATAAAAAATTAACGCTAAAAGCGTTAGACAACTTACTTCATAATCGTTTTAAAGAGGGCTTTCTCTCTTTAAAAAATCTTCCTCATCCTTCAACTTTTAAAGATATGGACAAAGCCACTAAACGTATAGTCCAAGCCATTAACAATAAAGAAAAAATAACCATTATTGGTGACTACGATGTAGATGGGGTAACCTCTACAACATTAATGAAGCTTTTTTTTGAAGAGATAGACTACCCCATAGAGTGGGTAATTCCTAATAGATTTAAAGATGGTTATGGACTTTCGGCTAACATCATACCTCGCATACTTGGTACAGATTTAGCTATCACTGTGGATAATGGTATTTCTGCTGTATATGCAGCGAAACTTTGTAAAGAAGAGGGTATAGAACTCATCATTACAGATCATCATTTATTAGCTCCTGAAGTACCTGAATGTTATGCCATAATAGACCAAAAACAAGAAGCATGTACTTTTCCTTACTCCGATGTATGTGGTGCTCAAATAGCTTGGTATCTCATAGCTTCACTTAAAAATGCACTAGATATTAAGATAAACATGATGTCCTACATGGAACTAGTAGCCATTGCCATTATCGCAGATATGATGCCCCTTCAGCATATTAACAGGGTGATGGTAGAAGCGGGTATAAAAACACTTAACAAAAGTACTAAGCCTGCAATAAGAGCCTTTTTGGAACAGAGTCAAAAAGAGACATTAGGAGCAGAAGATATAGGCTTCTTTTTGGCACCACTGCTTAACAGTGCTGGACGTATGGATGATGCTTTACATGCTGTAGATTTTTTGAGTTCAACAAACATCTATGATGCCAGAGTAAGACTTGAAAGACTTAAAGACTTTAATGCATTACGTAAAGCTACCGAACAAGACATCACAGAAAAAGCTATGTTACAAGTAAACCTTAAAGATGATGTCATTGTTGTTCATGCTGAAGATTGGCATGAGGGTGTGGTAGGGATAGTAGCTGCTCGTGTGGCTAGACAGTATGAAAAACCATGCATTGTGTTAAGTGACAATGGGGAAGGAACGCTCAAAGGATCTGGTAGAAGCTTTGGAGACTGTGACCTTTTTGCCATCACAGATGGCTGTAGAAGCCATTTAGAGAAGTTTGGAGGACATCAAGCAGCTATCGGGCTTAGTATGAAAAAAAAGAGCTTAGAAGCCTTTAAAGTTCAAATAAATAAAAATTACAAGATAAGTAACTACAAAAAAGAAACATTAGACAGAGAGATAGTAGGAGAATTACATTTTTCAGACATCTCTTTTGAGCTTACAAAACTAGTAAAAAAGTACGAACCCTACGGGCAGGGTAATCCTATACCGAAATTTATTTCTAAAAATGTAGAAATTTTACAAGTTGATGCCATGGGTAAAGAAGGTGAACATTTACGCTTTAGTTTTGGACAAGAGGGCATAGTGATGACAGGGGTACAGTTTAAGACTCGTGAAGTGTATGAGGTAGGTTCTCTAGTAGATGTAATCTATACGGTGAATGAAAACCATTTTAGAGGGAATGTTACTTTACAGTTAATGGTAGATAAGATTTAGTAGATTAATATCTAAATGAAAATGTTCATAGGTATGAACATCAATAATTTCTATAGATTTATAGTATACTTCTTTAATAAAAATAAAAAATAGGATTTATTATGGACAAAAGTTTAATGATATTTATTGCCATAGGTCTAGGGTTTCTCTATTTTGTGACGAGTTTTGTAGGTGATATTCAAGCAGAAGATGAAGCGTATAGAAATGATGACTATAATCAAGAACGTAAGTTTGATCAATATAAAACAGTTGATAGTATCGGACAGGATATATTAGACCTTACAGGAGCAGATGCTAAAACACAGTTAGAAGCATGGAATAAATCTATGTTAAAAGAAGAGTTTTTAGAAATTTTTCCTAATTTTTCTGAAATGAAAAATTTTGTTAATGATAGAATTAGAGGAAAAATACTTCAAGATAAACTAACCAAGACAATTAATAGCATTGAAAATAAGTTTTTTTCAGGAAAAATAAGTGCAGAGCAAGCTAAGCGTGAGCTTAGCAATCTCAAATAATTAACGACAAGGGTCAGTCATATTACTTTGGTTTGGATAGAGATAGACCTCTACACGTCTGTTGAGTGCTCTGTTTCTTGCTGAGTTGTTTGGTACAATAGCTTTATCGTAAGAACAACCTTTTGTATATGGTCTTCCATTAATAGTAAGTAGATTGGCAACTGTATCTGCACGTTTTTGTGATAGTCTTTGGTTATAATTATAGCTACCTGTATTATCGGTAAATCCAGCGACACCTACAACAGTTTGAGGATAGTTTGCAAGAAGTTGCCCCACTTTTTGTACTTTATATCTTGCACTAGGCTGTAGTCTTGCAGAGTTTGTTGCAAACATCATACGATCTCTAAACATAATTTTTACATACGTAGGGTGCTTAGATACGATAATGGTATTGTTAGGGTCAAGTGCTGCAAGAGGATCATTGTTTACCCCTGTTCCAAGTGCGCGTGCCATGGCATTGGCTTGTTCATCCATGCTATATCCTATAGCACCACCAAGTGCAGCACCGAGTAATCCACCAATGATAGCACTTTTTGCATCACGTTGCCCCGTATTGTATCCTATCATAGCACCTGCGACGGCACCACCTGCAGCTCCTGTTTTGGTACGATTGTAACTTCCATCTTCAACAAGTCCAGGTTGGTTATAACATCCTGCAAGCATAAATAGTGCTACAGATGAAGCGACAATTGTTTTGTGTAATTTCATTTTATTTCCTTTAAATTAGTTTTTATTGCCATCCACCCGTATTTTGAGGAGGAGGATTACTGTTATCTACAGCATTTCCTATGCCCGCACCGACAGCTGCACCAAGTAGTCCACCCACTACAGCAGTACCACCTCTACTATGGCGTCCAGAATTATTATATCCGATGGCAGCACCTGTTAATCCACCTATGACAGCACCTGTTTGTGCACCACTATTAGGATTTGCTGTATTATTGGTACAGGCACTTAAAAATGCAAGAGTAATAGCAGAGATAAGTAAATTTTTTATGTTTATTTTGTTCATGATTATCCTTTATCTTGTTACATTTGAAAATTATAACATAGAATAGTGAATAAAGTGTGAAGTATTAAATGTGTGTAATTTTTTCATGCCATTGATAAAGTGTTTTTTCAAAAGCTATTTGTTGTGTATCGTAAAAGTAAAGAGGCTTTGTAAGGTATGATTGTTTTGCCCAACCACCAAAATTATGAGGATTTTTGTATGTTTTAGCATAAGACTTAATATGTTCTGGAACAGGCAAAAGTTCACCTTCTTTTATCGCTTTAAGGGCATTCCCAATAGCTAGATATGCACTGTTAGACTTAGGTGAAGAAGCTAAGTAAATGACAAGTTGTGAGAGTGAAATACGTGCTTCAGGATAACCTATGTGTTTCACGATATTTAGAGTTGAAGATGCAAGGGTGAGTGCAGGTGGGTTTGCATTGCCTATATCTTCACTTGCAAGTATGGCTAAACGTCTAGCGATAAACTCTGCTGGTTCACCACCGTCTATGAGACGAGCAAGATAATAGATACTGGCATCAATGTCTGAACCACGTATACTTTTTATCATGGCAGATGTTAGTTCATAGTGGCTATCACTTTCACTACTTCCCGCTTGCATAGCATGTGGACGTATCTGCTTAAGTGTCTCTAGTTTAATGGGGACAGTGATAGCAGATGCACTCTCTAAAAGATTGAGCATGGCTCTCACATCTCCACCTGAAGAGAAGACGAGATATTCTTTTGCATCCTCTTCTATAGAGATATTTTCAAGTAAAAGTATTTTTTCAAGGTAAGTGTACATCTCATCTTCAGAGATACTTGTAAGTTCAAAAAGATGAGAACGTGAACGCATAGCAGCAGTCAGGGAATAGTAGGGGTTTTCTGTTGATGCCCCTATGATGAGAGCCGCGTTGTTTTCCATGAAAGGAAGCAGTACTTCTTGTTGGTTTTTACTAAGTCTATGTACTTCGTCTATGAAGATGAGAGGTTTTTGTAGGGCATTGGTATACTCTTTAAATATTTTACGTAAATCTTCTATTTTAAGGGTGGTAGCATTCATTTCATAAAAGGGGTGTTCAAGTAACCTAGCGATGACTCTTGCAATGGTTGTTTTCCCACACCCAGGTGGTCCATAAAAAAAGGTATGGGGTAAAGCATCTGCAACTATAAGTTTACGTAGTACAGCACTATCACCTAAAAGGTGGGGTTGTCCTATGAGTTCATCTAGTGTTTTAGGACGATATTTAAGTGCAAGATTGACCATAGTTAGTCTTTGTATTTAAACTTTGTATTTTTTGTTGATGCTTCTTTATCTTTATTGCGTTTGTTTGTTTCTTCTTGTCTTTTTGTGTTAAGTTCATTTTTTACATCAGCCATTCTATTGGTTCTCCAACGTTTCATAAACTTATGGACATCATCATATTCTCTACGTGTAAAGTAACGTGTTTTGTTTTCTGGTAGGTTGTTAAGTTCTATGCCTCCAAAAGCGATACGTTTAAGGTCAAGTACTTTGGCTTCAAAGTGGGCAAAAAAGCGTCTAAGTTCTCTATTTTTCCCCTCTTTTATTGTTACACGAAGTTTAGAAAAGTTTTTTCCTTCACCTCTAACTTCAAAGTGTGCAAAAGGAGCAAACTCCATAGAGTAAATCTTAGATTTTTCATGTGCCCCTGCACGTGCATCATCAAGCACAAGCCCCTCTTTCATGGCTGCTATCATTTCTGAAGTGACAGGTTTGTCTATCTTGAGGTTGTAAGTTCTGTCTAGACCACTCTCCATGAGTGCTGTTGCTACCTCGACATCGTCTGTTAAGAGCAAAAGTCCTTCAGAGGCATAGTCTAGTCTACCTACAGGGGTAAAGTGTCTGTATTTACCTGGTAGTTTATGGTAAATGGTAGCACGTCCTCGGTCATCTTTTTTGGTGACAAGTACACCTTTGGGTTTGTTGTAGACAATGATAGTGAGTTCAGAAGTGATTTTCACCGCTTTACCTTTGACAAAGATACGGTCATCAGGCTGTACTTCATAGCCAAACTCTTTGAGTGGTCTTTTATCTAGGGTGACTTCACCCGCTTCTATAAGTGTATCTGCTTCACGGCGTGAATACTTTGTGTTGTGTGATATATATTTGTTTAATCTCATTTAGATTTTATTCCTGCATTTATTAAGTCATGTATATGAAGTACGCCGATGATTTTTCCATCATCAGTCGTGATAGGTAAAAGTTGTATTTTACCCTCTTCAATAATCTCCAGTGCTTCAGATGCAAGGAGTTCGGTGTTTGTATAGCTTGTTGGTTTTTGGTTTGCGTAGTTTATCGCAAGTTGCGTGAGTGAAAAGTCTTCTTTCATTAACGCACGTCTTAAGTCACCATCACTAAGGAGGGCAATAAAGTCATTCGCTTTATTTACAATAAGTATATGTCCCAGTTTCCCTTCGCTCATAACAACGATGGCATCTTTAAGGGTAGTACTTTCATCGATAATAGGTAAATCATTAGTGTGCATCAAGTCTTTGATACGTATAAATAGTTTTTTGCCGAGTGTTCCCCCAGGATGAAAAGAGGCAAAGTCTTCCTTCTTAAAGCCTCTCTTTTCCATAAGTGCTACAGCTAAGGCATCACCTAGTGCCATAGTAAGGGTAGTAGATGAAGTGGGAGCAATGCCAAGAGGACAAGCCTCTTTCTCTACAGAGATGTCAAGTACTACATCTGCATAGGTGCTTAATGATGAATTTTTATCACTTGTTAGCCCTATCAGCGGTATGTTAAAACGCTTGATGTGAGGAAGAATCTTGGTTAGTTCCTCACTCTCTCCACTTGAACTAATGGCAAGTAGGGTATCTTCTTTACCTATCATCCCTAGGTCACCATGAAGAGCTTCCGTGGGGTGTAGAAAAAAGCTAGAAGTTCCAGTACTCGCAAAAGTAGCAGCCATTTTTGCTCCAACCAAACCAGACTTTCCAACACCTGTGATAATAAGTTTGCCCTTAGTTTTTAAAATAACTGTAATGGCATCAAGAAAACTTTCATCTAAACGTTGTGAAGCTTTGAGTAAGGCATTCGCTTCAATTTGAAATGTCTCTTGTGCAATTTTGATGAGGTTCATAGTGCTACTTTTGATTGAGTTGTGTGATTATAGCATAGTGTTGATTAGGAGGTTAGAGACGAATAAAAGAGAGATGGATGTGAATCTCTCTTTTATTCTAAAGGTTAGATAAGCGATTTTGCTTGATTTACCCATAAATCTTTTTTCGCACGATGTGCAAACGTTGTATTTTTTTCTAGCCATTGAATATTTGCTTCGTTCCAGTTAGCTATTTGTTCAAAGTGGTAGATACCTGCCTCATTAAGTTTATCTTCAACTTTTGGACCGATACCTTTAATTTGTGTGAGGGTATCTTTTTGGTTGTTTCTTGGTTGGTCTAATATCTCAGGTTGCTGTGATTCTTTATCGCTTGCATTATCAAGCTCTTTTAGTGCCTTTACTGCATTTTGAGTATCATCAGCTGTTGGAATTTCAATCTCTTCCGTTTCATCTGAAACAGTATCAATAATAGTTTCAATTTCTTCTTCTAACGTTTTATCAGAATGTGTAGCTCTATTTTTTTTTGTTTCTACATTTTTCTTTGTAGCTTTTGCCACAATAAAACCAAGTATAAACCCTATAAGTGCAGCGATAAATAAACATAATGTAATCTCTAAAGCAATGTCTAACATAATTATTTTCCTTCTTCTGTATTAATTTTATATATATTTTGAGATTTTACATCTCTTTCTTTTATCTGTTTTTGGTGTCTTGTATCTATATCTAAAGAGGCTTTTTCCATATTTTCTATGGCGATATGTCTCTCTTTTAAGACCTGAGTAATAAGTGCATGTAATTTACTCTCTGCTTCATCTCTATGGGCTAGTGCGATGTTTTGCTCTTTTAAAACAGTAAGAAGGTAGTCTACAACTTCTTTCTCTTCTATTTTTGTGTTGAGTGCATTTTTCTTTGGTATGACAACTAAAGGTCTACTCTCTTTGACTATATTGACGCTATTAGGTACATCTTCTTTCTCTGAGTTTATTGCTGAAATTACAGAGGTTTTAATTTTCTCTACTAAACCTAACTCTTTAGTGGCACTTTTTTCTTCTTTGTTTACTACAGGTTCTTTTTTTGTACTTGTTGTTACTCTTTTTATTTTCACATTTTGCAGAGTATTTTTATCTGTGGCATGTGTGTTTTCATAGAGTGTGTATGTTTTTTGATATACACAAGTGACAAGAAGTACTAAAAAAAGAAAGAGGAGTAAGAATATAGATTTTTTCATGGAGTCTTCCCTTTTATGACGTTTTAAAAAGGGTATTCTAGCTTTTTAATCATAAAAAATAGCTTAAACTTATAATTAAGATTAGTTTTAGTTATGTTATTTACCACCAAAAGGTAGTAAATATTATACTATGAAGATAGTAGGAATGATAAGTGGGTATCTCTTTTTAGTACGAACAACGTGTTTTCTTACAACGGCACGTATATCATTTTCTATGTCTTTATGGTTTTTAAGTGCTTCTGGCTTCATGTTAAGTAACATGGTCTCTAATAGCACTTCTATCTCTTTTTGGAATTTTTTATCATCTTTATCTGGGACAATACCATGTGTACTAATCACAGGTCTTCCAACAATCTTTTGATTGCTTTGTGAAATTTGAGCTACGACATTGATGATACCGTCTTCTGCAAGTTTTTGTCTGTCAAGTACAACATCATTTTCGATAGTCATGTTATTTTGGTTATCGATGTATGTTTTACCAGATTTAACGGTTTTTACTTTCTTAAGATACTTAGGGGTTAGCTCTATCTGATCACCATCACCCATTAGTAAGATATTTCTCTCATCTACGCCACACTCTACAGCTGTTCTAGCATGTTTAGCGATGTGGTTGTACTCACCATGTACTGGTAAAAAGAATTTAGGTTGAATGAGTCTCAAGATAAGTTTTTGTTCTTCTTGTCCTGCGTGACCTGAAACGTGAATATCTGCAAATTCTCTATAGCGTACAGTACATCCTGCTTTCATTAGTTTGTTTAACAGACTAGAAACAGACCCTTCATTCCCTGGGATAGCTGATGCCGAGATGATGACAGTATCTGAAGGCTTAAGTTTGATATGTCTGTGCTCATCTGTAGCCATACGGTTAAGTGCAGCCATAGTCTCACCTTGTGAACCTGTGGTAACTATTAGTACTTCATGGTCAGCATATTTTGGTACTTCATGGACTTCGATGAAGTGTTTATCTTCTATATCTACAAACCCTAAAGCTCGGTTTGTTTCTATGTTCCGTTCCATTGAACGCCCAATAACACAAATCTTTCTTCCATATTTTACACCTCTTTCCATTGCTTGAACAATACGGTGTACATTCGATGAGAATGTAGACATAAGTATTCTTCCTTTTGCAAGCTCAAAGAGTGTGTCAAATGTTTTACCTACCACTTTTTCAGACTTTGTAGCCCCTGGGTTATGTGAGTTTGTTGAGTCAGAGAAGAGACAAAGAACACCTTTTTCACCATAGTGTGCAAAACGACGTAAGTCCATCGTGTAGTTATCTACAGGTGTATGGTCTACTTTAAAGTCAGCCGTGTGGATGATAGTCCCTGCAGGTGTTTCTATCGCCAATGAACATGCATCGATGATAGAGTGGGTATTGTGCATCCATTCTATCTGCATATCACCAATTTGGTGTTGTTTTCTCATCGTTACGTAGTTAAAGTTTTTCACATACTGTGAAAGACCATGTTCGTTAAATTTGTTTTCTATCATGGCAAGTGCAAGAGGTGTCGCATAGATAGGGAACTGTAACTCTTTAAAGAGGTACGGCATCGCACCAATGTGGTCTTCATGACCATGGGTAATAATAACAAATATTTTTTTGCCACTCTCTTTGAGTGCATGTAGATATGAGAAGTCAGGAACTAAGATGTCTACCCCGTGCATGGTTTCATCAGGGAAAGACATACCTACATCGATGATGATTGCCGTTGTTTCTGTCTCAAGTACAGCCATGTTTCCACCAATTTCACCAAGTCCTCCAAGAGGAGTAAAACGAATTTTCCCTTTAGAAGCCATGTCCATATTTTTCCATGGGTTCATAGTAGCTTCTTTAACACGATCGTTAATTTTGAGGTATTCTCTCATTGTGTCATTTACAGTGGTAACATTTTTACGTCTTCCTCTGTTTTTGTTGTTGCCACCGTGGCGGTTTTGGTTATTATTTGGTTTGTTGCCAGGTTTATTATTGTTGTTATTTGGTTTTCTATTTTGGGTATTGCTCCCAGCATTACGGTTTTGGTTGTTGCTATTGGTATTATTTTTGTTTCTATTTTGATTTGGGTTTGGTTTTTTATTGCCATTTGGTGCAGGACGCTCATGCACATTTCCATCTACATCTTGTGATGGGGCAGGCTGCCTATTTGGATTGGGTTTTCTATTGGGGTTTGGGCGATTTTTGTTTTCACCTTGACCTTGTGGTTTATTCCCATTGTTATTTTGTCTATGTGGGTTTGGACGTCTCTCTCTTGGAGCGTTATTATTGTTGCTCGGAGTTTTTTGCTCTTGATTTTGAGAGCTTCCGTTGTTTGGAGTATTGTTTTCCATCTAAATTATCCTTTAATTCATTATATATGTGATGATAAATAGATGTCTCAGCTTCATGAGGTCGAAGATTGGAGTTTAACTCCAGTTTTGAAAAAAGTTCGTTGACAATATCTTTAGAAAATACGCTCGAGAGATTTTTAGAAAGTTTTTTACGTGGTTGCGCAAAGGCAATTTTTAAAAACGCTTCAAACTTTTCGTCATCTCGTGACTGATTTTTCTCTATTAAAAGCACGGCAGAAGTGACGTTTGGAGGAGGAACAAATGCTTCAGGCTCAACCTCGAAACAAAGTGTTGCTTTTCCCACGCTTTGTGCTAAGACAGACAAAGAAGAAAATTCTTTCTGTTTTGTCTTTGCAGAAAACTTAACGGCAACTTCTTTTTGAACCATTACCAAAACGCTTTGGCAATGTTCATCTTTAAATGCTTTTAAGATGATATTGGTCGCGATATAATAGGGTAAGTTAGCAACTAAATGATAAGGTTCATCTAGTAAACTTCCTGACTCCCAACGCTCAAGCACATCTCCACAACGCAATTCGAAGCGCCCCTCGTTAATCGGGGTTTCAAATTCACTTGTCAGATGCTCACATAATCTTTTATCAACCTCAAATGCTGTGACATTACGAACTTTTACAAGTTCTTTGGTTAAATCACCTAAGCCAGGCCCAATTTCTGCAACTTTTAAGTTATCGTTGGGCATCGCTTGGATGATTTTGTGAAGATAGACGTCATTCTTCAAAAAGTTTTGACCAAATTTTTTAGACGCAAATTCAGCTAAATTGTCAATAATCATACTATAAGTTTCCTTTATATTAACTATTAATCACATGTAGTAGATTATTTTTGTATAATTCTACCATAATATATCGTGACTAATATGATAACTTTATAAAAGTCAGAATTTAAAATGAAAAGAGTTGTTAAATGGATTACTTTGCAAAACGAATTATACCTTGCCTAGATGTCAATGATGGACGTGTGGTAAAAGGTGTAAATTTTGTAGGATTACGTGATGCAGGTGATCCTGTAGAAGTGGCACGTCGTTATAATGAAGAGGGTGCAGACGAGATTACGTTTCTTGACATTGGTGCGAGTCATGAAGGACGCGATACTATAGTAGACGTAGTAAAAAAAGTAGCACAAGAAGTGTTCATTCCTCTTACTGTTGGCGGAGGGATACGGGAACTTCCAGATATTTATAATCTTCTGAATGTTGGATGTGACAAAGTGAGCATTAATTCTGCAGCCATCAAAAGACCCACATTCATAGAAGAGGGTGCAAAACGTTTTGGCTCTCAGTGTATTGTGGTTGCTATCGATGCAAAACAAGTCTCACCCAATAAATGGAACATCTTTACACATGGTGGACGAAACGACACAGGCTTGGATGCACTTGAATGGGCAAAAGAAGCATACGACAGAGGTGCAGGTGAGTTGCTTGTGACCTCTATGGATGCAGATGGAACCAAAGCAGGGTTTGATAATACTTTAAATAAGAAGATATCGGAACTTGTGAATATCCCTGTCATCGCATCTGGTGGAGCAGGAACTATGAAACATATAGAAGAGGCATTTACCTTGGGCAATGCAGATGCAGCACTGGCTGCTTCTATCTTTCACTTTAAAGAGATTGACATCTTGGAGTTAAAAGAGTATCTTCGTAAACAAAATATCCCTGTAAGGATTTAAGATGTTTATATGTGCAGGTGAAAGTGAACAGTTTGATTTTGCTATTCCCGTAGGTATAGGGATGACTGATGTTGCTATTAATTTGACTAAATTATGCCTTTTTCCTCAAAAACCAGCATTTCTTTTTTTTGTAGGAACAGCAGGTTCATATGGCAAAAAAAATATTTTTGATATAGTAGAGTCAAAAACAGCAACCAATATAGAAAATAGTTTTTTCACAGGTAAAGCATATACACCCATAGATAATATGGTGTCAACTGCAGAAGATGTTTCACGTGAAACAATTATCAATTCCTCTAACTATATCACAACTGATAAAGCGTTAGGAAAATCATACCTGTCAAAAAATATTCATTTAGAGAATATGGAATACTATGCAGTACTTAAAGTTGCCAAACATTTTGGCATACCAGCAGCAGGTGTTTTTATAGTAACCAATTATTGTGACAGTCATGCACATAAAGATTTTATGGATAATCATAAAGAAGCGATGACAAGACTCACAACATATATTAAGAGAAAGTAAATAAAATGTCAAAAAGTATTATACAAGACTTAACAAAAGAGGAACTAGGGGAGTTAATTAAACCAAGTTTCCGTGCCAAACAAATTTATAATTGGATGTATCATAAGTATGCTACTTCTTTTGATGAAATGAAAAATCTCCCAAAAGAGATGAGAGAAAAGTTAAATGAAGAATATACAGTTGCACCTCTCAA
>Ga0256834_1001405_pt1 | contig 16409 bp, 21 predicted proteins | sample 4281140metaG_FD_190536 | JGI IMG/M metagenome (GOLD analysis project Ga0256834, IMG submission 190536) | Hydrothermal vent microbial communities from East Pacific Rise, Pacific Ocean - 4281-140 | ecosystem: Environmental > Aquatic > Marine > Hydrothermal vents | place: Pacific Ocean: East...
GAGTTCTGGATTTAGTGAACTACATGTTTTCTAAATTCGACTTACCAAGAAAGTTCGCTTTGTCAACAATGCCTGAGCAGCACATAGGCGATGAGAAATTATGGGATTATGCAACAGAGATGCTTGAGCAGGCTTTGAAAGAGAACAAGATAAAGTACGAGATAAAAGAGGGAGAGGGAGCATTCTACGGGCCGAAGATAGACGTGGAGGTTAGAGACAGCCAAGGAAGAGACTGGCAGTTGAGCACAATCCAGCTGGACTTCAACCTTCCAGAGAGGTTTGATGTGACCTACATAAACGATAAGAACGAGAAGGAAAGGGCAATAATGATACACAGAGCCATTTTGGGCAGCATAGAGAGGTTTATTGGCATACTTTTGGAGCACTACCAAGGATGGCTTCCAAGATGGTTGTTACCAGAGCAAGCAAGGATAATCCCGGTTACTGAAAAAAGTGAAGAAGTGGTTAACTATGTAAATGAGGTATATGATAGAATAAAGGAGGCTGTTCCTGAAGCAAGAGTTAGCGTTTACACAGGAGACACATTGGCTAAAAGGATTTTGGAATGTGAGACTAAAAGAATTCCAGCGATTGTTGTTGGTGAAAAAGAAGTTGCAAACAGAGAAGTTAGCTTGAGAGAGAATGGGAAGGATAAAAAATTAAAACTAGATGAACTAATAAATATGTTTGAGAAGGAGTGCAGATACTAGCGCTCCTTCTCCAAAAATTTTTAGGAGGTGAGGGGTATGTCTTGCGAAGTTAAATTTAAAACTGCGAAAGAAGGCACGTCTAGGATATACGACGAACTTAGGCAACAAGAAGAGGCTTTAACGACTTCTGAGCGTTGCTGTTATAGAGTCGGCAACAGATGCATACAACCTGCGTTTCCTACTTTTAAGCAATATTGCGATGAGAACATAGAGAAGCAATGTCCTTATTATACAAGAGCTAAGCAGGCAGGGTTGGACAATTTTAGAAGAAAGCTAGTATATGGCTACTAGATATATGTGATCCTGGCCCTTTTCAATTTACTTTTTTTTATAATTTCTTCTGTGCTTGACTTTTCTGGAAGAACGAAGAGAACATCTCTGTTCAATTCAAATAAGTCTCCATAGCCGTCAGTTAACCAAATTATTGGTTCCTCTATCTTGTGCTTTTTTATGTATTCTGCAACGGGAACATAGCTAGTTCCTCCTGCGTAGTTGAACTGCATGTTTTTTAGCTGAATATATCCTTTCCTCTTCTCGATTTTCGTCACTCCTTCCTCTATAACTTTGTCCGTGTGAGGTATTATTGTAACCTCAGCGATGTAAGGAAGTTCTAAAACAGACCTTTTGATGATGTTCAAGAATTTTGTATATTCCTCTGGAGATATTGATCCAGAGACGTCAATGACAAAGGTTACTCCTCCCCTTTCGTTCTTCCTTATGTAATCAATTATTTTGTATCTGACAACCCTTGTTTTGTTGAGCCTTGTTGCTGTGCCTGGCTCGTACTTCTTCATGTATCTTTTAACGTAGCTTGCAAATTTCGGAGGTATTTTGGTCCAGACCTCTATGATTTCTCTCAAAACCTCGAATGTTCCCGAGCCTATGTTTTTACTACCTAATATTCTTCCTGCTGCAATGGCTGCAGCAACTTCTTTTTCCTTCTCCTTAATCTCTTGTGGAACCCCTTTTCCAAATTTTGCATGAGTATCTGGCATCCATTCTTTCATTCTTTTCGGTTTTTGCATAGGTGCGGGCATAGATGCACCAGGTTGACCAGATCCTGACCCTTCCATTGAGGAAGTCATTTCATTAAGTTGCTGTATGGTTTGTTTAGGTATGTATTTCAACAATAAACGATACAAGGATACGGAAGATAATCGCTCGAGTTTTGATAGACTATCCATACTTGAAAACATTTGGATCAGCTTGTTTTTTGCTTTTCCTTCGGGAAGCAGTTCTTCTAAAAACTTTGCCGCTGTGTTTGAGTTTATTGTGTCTTCTGTGAATTTTTTGAAGACGTCTCTTTTGAATCTTAGTGGATGGTCTTGTGATATGGAGATTATCTGGTTGTTGACTTTGAAATCCATGGCGAAATTCATTAAGAATGGGCATTCTACTTTTTCAACATTTATGAAAACGTGCTTGTTGGCAATGTGGAGCATCTCGTGTAAGTATACAAAGAACATAACATATTTGAGTTCGCTTTCAGGAATATTGTGTTTTTTTGCAAACTCTGTACTAATCACAATCTCTAATTTTGAGTTCGCATAGCTTGGACCTGTTGGTTTTATTTTTAAGGTCGTTTGAGGAATTAATGATGCGAAGAAGGGAGTTACGGAAACAAGGCTGACTTTACAGTATTTGGCTATCTCTTTTGCGTCCATACTGATGATTGTGTTGATTGATATAAATAATTTAGGTGAAGGGGTTAGGTATTTATATTATGGTTGAGTAGTGGTTGGTATGGGGAATAAGGCTGAGGAGTTGTACGGGGTTTGGGAGACGTATGGTGAAGGTAGAGGGAAGGAAAAGTTGAGAAAAGTGGGAGCGGTTACGCAGGAGGATATTAATGGGTTTCTTAGGTTGGTTAAGGAGAGGGAGATACAGTGGGTGAAGTGGAAGCTTGGGTATTTTGTGTCCTTGATGTTGGAGGAGTGTTATCCAGGTAGATTTATTGAACTGGATGTTAAGGCTGTTGGTGGAAAAATTGATGTTGGGTATCAGTTGAATTGGGGTGGGGTTTTGTATGTCAAAGGGGATGTGGATGGGGATGTGGGGTGGTGTATGGAAAGAGGGGTTATTGTTGTTGAGGGGGATGTTGAGGAAGATGTGGGTTGTGCAATGGAAAGAGGGGTTGTTATTGTGAATGGGAATGTTAAGGGTCGTGTTGGAAGATTGTCTAAAGAAGGAATTGTTGTTGTTAACGGTGTTATTAAAAAGGAGGATTGGATGGAGGAATTTGGGGAGGGAGTGGTTGTGGTTAATGATTTTGTGTATTTTGGTAGGGAAGCTAGGTAAAAATATTTAAAAGTTTAGTAGAAAATAGAGGTAAACATTGGTTTTGAGGTGGTGTAGGGTGGAGCAACGGCCCCTGGACGACGTGGCAAATATAAATGAAAAAGAACGTAAAATTATAAAAATTTTTCTGAAGGATCCGAGCAAAGGATATTCCACTTACATGATATCTAAACTCACTGGCATGTCGTGGACTTCTGCTAAAAAATATTTGGAGAGATTGGAGAAGAAAGGCCTTGTTAGGTCTGCTCCTGTTCTAACATCTTGTTTCATGCTGGATTTTAAATACACTAAACCAGACAGAATGTGGTATTTGGAGGGAGATGTGGATGGAAATAATTAGTCCGTGTGAGAAATGTGGAAAATGTTGTGTAGGCAAGGAGATAAGAATAACTCCTGACGAATACGTGAGGATCAGGAGGTATTTGAAGGAGAAAGGGAAATACTTCAAATTCTACGTTTTGAAGTATGACAAAGGAATACCAGTGTTGATCATAAAAAACAAGGAAAACGGAGAGTGCGTGTTTTTGGAGAACGGAAAGTGCATGATTCATGAAGTTAAGCCTTTCCAATGCAAATCTTATCCAGCAATATTCAACTGCTTTGCAATACAGTATATGAAGAAACAAGGATTGTTGAAGAGAGATGGGCAAGGGAACATGATCTTTGTGTGTGAATCTGGTAAGTGTAAAATAAAAATGTCTGAGAAAGAATATTTGTATTGGGAGAGTGTGAGAGCAAAGATGCTGATGGAGGCGTATTTGAAACTTATTGAGATCTTTGAAGGCGGAGAGCCAGCGGAAGAAATTATAAAAAACATACACTTTGGAAATTTGGAGAAAGAAGACAAAGGAGAGTTTGAATTCAATTGAGGCGATTTGGATGGAGAACACGGAAATTGCGAAATTGCTAAAGGAAATTGAAGAGGAGTTTTTTAGTTCGTTGGATCAGAAAACGGGTTGGGGGAAAGAAGAAGTAAAAAGAGCATACAAGGATGCTGTTCTAGAAGTTTTGATGAGAAAGGTTAAGGTGTGAGGTGGTTGGATGCCGTTTTGCAACTATAGAATTGATGGAAAATGCACAAAGGCAGAGTGTTATCTGTTTGGGAAGGAATGCACACCTTTCCACTCGTCTATCTGCGAACACAAATCCAGCTATTTTATAGAGAATGTGATGAACGAAGACAGGCTGAAGGAAATTCACAACAACGCAAAAAGATATGGAGATATATAGCCTAAGCATTTAGGTAATCTCTTTAGAAAGGTGTTTGGCTATGGTAAACTTTGTTCCTAAAGAGTATTCTGAAAAATCGGATTTGGAGACGTTGGCATTGGAAGTTGAGTGGTTATCTTATTTTGTTATTATTTTTAGTTTGCTGTATACTTGCGCATTTGTGAAAATTGTGTTAGAGAACTTTCCTGTTAAGGATATAGTGTTCTTAACGACCATGTACATGATGAGCATTGCATACTTCACAGTAATGATTCGATCTGCAAACAAAGAAATTGCCGAGGAGATTAGAAAATTCAACAATTGAATCAGGCGGACATATCTCCAAAGTATTCTTCGTATTCTTCCCCTAGCATCACTGCCATAAATAACAACAACAGCTTAAATGCAACCACACTGATCCCTCCCGTGTAGATAATTCGAAATCTATAATAAACAAGCAAAAGAATATTTAAATATGTTTAGATACGCAAAATATTCATGGGGGAGACAATTAATGACTTGTTAAACGAACTTATCGTCCTTGCTTCTGATGAACGGTCTTCTCTTAATGAAAACATATGCAACTTAGTGAATTCAAATAAACCTTCTTCTTTGATGCTAAACATGAGTGAGATTGTGAAGTTTTGCTCGGAAGAGGTAATTGATCTGATGTTTAATGCACCTGATAAATTCCATGAGTTGTTGGCAAAAGTGGTTGATGAAATCGGACCTAGCTTAATGATGGCAGATAACGATATTGATGCTATTGTTCAAGACATAATTGATGGAGTTATAAGGGTGAGATATTACAATTATCCTTTTGATGACATGGTTAGAATAGCTGAGCTGAATAATGATAAGTTGGATAAACTGATTGTGTGTAAGGTGTCTGTTAAAAGCATAACCAAAAGGAAGCCGTATCCTGTTTTGTTCTGCACAACTTGTTTGAATTGTGGGGAGATGTATGTAGGCAGAGTACCGCCTAAAGTTTGTAAGGTTTGTAAAGACAAAAACAACTTCGATAAAAAAATTATGAAAGCGATTGATTGCGTGAAGATCTTGTTTGGCGATCCTCCTGAGGAAACTGGTGGTTTGCCCGTTGAGATGGTTGGAGAGGCTAAAGGAGACATAGTTGATGAGATTTATTCGTCTAACGTTCCTATAGGAAGTAAGGCGATATTGTATGGCATTTTAAGAGGCGTTAGAAAGAAGAAAGGGTCTAGAGAGGATTATTTGTACATGATCGATGTGTGTAACCTGGAATTTTTGGATGTTTATCAGGATGACGAGGAGGACGTTGAGGAGAGTGAGATACTTGCGTTTGCTAAAGAGCACGATGTTTTGGAGGTCTTTAAGAAGTGCGTTGCTCCATCAATTTATGGATATGATATTATCAAAGAGGCCATTGTTCTTCAGCTGTTTGGTGGGACAACAATAAAGGAGATTGGAAAGAGAGGGAACATACACATATTGATCGTTGGTGATCCTTCTGTAGGTAAAACCAACTTGTTGGAGAACGTTCATAGAATTGCTCCCAACTCAAGGCTGATTTCTTGTATTGCTGCTTCGGGTAAAGGCTTAACTGCTTCAATATCGAGGGATGAGATGATGGGGACCATGATTAAAATAGGTCCTATATTGATGAGTCACAAGGGGTTTGCTTTGCTTGATGAGGTGGATAAAATAGATAAAGAGGACATGAAGTACTTGTCGGATGTTTTGGAATACCAGAGGTTTAATCTGAACAAAGCAGGAATATCTATTGATGTTCCTGTTGAAGCAAGCGTTTTAGCAGTTGCCAATCCTAAGTATGGTAGATTTGATGAGTACACTCCTGTGATAGACAATATTAACCTAAGGCCAGAGATTTTAAGCAGGTTCGACTTAATATTTGCGATAAAGGACAGAATAGAGGACGATGAGGAATACGTTAAGTATATGAGCAAGATTTATTATGGTGAATTCAGGAGATCTAAGAAGTTTAAGGATTCTTTCTTGAAGAAATATGTTGTGTATGCGAGGAACAACATTAGGCCTTTGTTGGATAAAGAAGCGATGGACTTGATAAATGATTACTTTTTGAGCTTGAGAAAGAGGATCGCCTCCACTGGAGTTTTCACAATTGATAGGAGGAGGAGAGAAGTTATTATAAGGTTGGCTGAAGCGTCTGCAAAGGTAAGGCTGTCTAAAGTCGCTAATGCTGAAGATGCGGCAAGGGCGATAAAGATTGTGAATTATTTCTTAAAGACTATTGGCATTGACTACGATCCTGAGACTGGGCAAAGCATAATTGACATTGATGTGATTAATTCGGGAATATCTAAGAGGAAAAGGGACAGAATGGTTATGGCTGAAAAGGTGCTTAAGTCTTTGGAGGACAAGGAAGGATACATTGACGTTGAGGAAGCCTTGGAAGAGTTGGCAAACACTTTGAATTGTGAAAGGATGGATGCAGAATCTTTGATTAACAAATTGAAGAGTAATGGAATACTGTTTGAGCCTGTCAGAGGTAAGCTGAAATTTGTTTGAATATTTATATCATATTGTTGTCTATTTCTTTTATGGAGATAGATAATGCGTTACATAAGGTCTGGAAAGAAGCAGATGTTAAAAAATGGCGTGTTGTGTTAGGCGAAGTAGGAAAGGTTAGTGAGGAAGATATTAATGGATTTCTTAGGTTGGTTGGGGAGAGGGATAAACGATGGCATTCGTGGAAGCTTGGGTGGTTTGTGTCGTTGGTTCTAGAATATTGTTATCCTGAAAGGGTTATTGAATTGGATGTTAATTTGGTTGAGGGAAAAATTGATGTTGGTAGGGATCTTAATTGGGATGGCGTTGTGTATGTTAATGGAGATGTTAGTGGGGATGTTGGATACAATGTTAGAAAAGGAACTATATTGGTTAATGGCACGGTGAATGGGAATGTCGGATTCAAGATGAGAGGTGGATTTGTAGGTATATTTGGTGTTGTTAATGGATGGGTTGGGTCTGAAGCTAGAAAAGGGACTATTTATATAGAAGGAAATGTACGTGGCATAGTTGGTGAGCTATTGAATGGAGGAAGTATCGTGGTGAACGGAAATATTACGGGAAACGTTGGTATTTCAATGAATGATGGGAAGATCATTGTGAATGGAGATATTGGCGACTATATTGGTGAGAACTCATCAGGTGGTATTATTGTTGTGAGTGGTAACCTTCGTAAGCACAATTTGGTTGAAAAAATGGGAAAGGCAACAATTATCGTAAACGACATGATTTATAAAAAAATAAATCTCAAAAAGATAAGGACAAATTGGATTGGTATTTGTAATGAAAAACTAACCGATTTGCTACGCATTTGGCGCTATCCTAAAGATGAATGGGATGAGAAGTTAAAAGAACTTGGACGTGTAATCACACAAGATGACATGTCATTATTTTTGATATCTTTTGCATATTATATTAAAGAATGGGATGCATTTGACCTTGGATATTTTGTTTCTTTAGTGTTAAAATATTGTTATACAGACCGCATTGTCTGCATACATTCTGATTACGTCAATGGGAAAATAGCTGTAGGTACAAGGCTTAATGCAAATGTAATTGTTTATGTAGATGGTGATATTCCTTATTGTGTTGGAAAAGCTATGCGTAAGGGAACCCTTATAATAGATGGGGACGTTGTTGCAGCTGCAACGGATATGGTCGGTGGTTGTATAATAATAAATGGAGATGTTCCCTATGGAGTTGGAGATTTCATGAAAGGTGGTACTGTTATCGTGAATGGAAATATTAAATATGGATGTGGGTTAGAGATGAAAGGCGGATGTATCATTATTAATGGAGATTTGGAATGGGGTATTGGTAATAGTATGCATGATGGAATAATAATTGTTAATGGGAATGTTGGTGGACGAGTTGGTAGCGGGATGTTCGGCGGAATAATTATTGTCGATGGGGATGTTAGTAGCTCAGTTGGTGATAAATCCAATAGAGGATATATTAAAGTAAATGGACAGATAAAGTGCAGGTATTGGATAGACGTGCTTGGTTTTGGATTAGTCGAAAATAATGGTTTTATATATCGTAAAATTAAGTAATGTACTTATGTTGCTAAGGTAAAAATATTTAAAAGTTTAGTAGAAAAGGAGAATATGTTTACTGACGCATTTCTAAAGAATGCAAATCGAAAATTAGATATGCTTGGTATTGATATAGATGGATGGGAAATATATAAGCTGTTGAAAACCTACATTAAGGCCAGACTTCTCTTCCCTAAAGAGGTTATAAAGACGCAGATTTCTAAATCCAGGACGGGTTTTCACATAGAGATTTACGTAGAGCATACTGTTTTAGACAACATTGCTTATAGGTGCTTTTTAGGCGATGATCCTGTGAGGATAAAGCTTAGCATAATGAAGATGTGCATGAATAAAGACGAATGCTATGTTGATTTGTTGTTCAATGAGAAGTGCATTGACTTTGATATTGAGGAGATTTTGGGTAAGGAAGCGATAGAAGATTTGATGGATGATCTGACTTATGACAAGATTGGAAAATATGCGAAGGTGCTTAATATGGAGTTGGAAAAGTACAGAGCGAAGCATTGGGTATTGTTTGTGAATTTTAGAGGAGTGGACGTGGAAAAGATAAGGGAGATCTGTGAGGACATAGCGTTAAGGGATGAAAAGTTTAGATACAGAATTTCAGAGAGCACAATGCCTGACTATGAATACTGTATAAAAATAATCTGTGAATCAAAAGATGAAGCACATAAGAAAGGAATGTGGTTTGTTAAGAAAGTTTTCAAAGAAAATGAAGCGTTGTATTTTGTAAAAGAGATGTAGAGGGGAAAACCCCCTGCTGGCGTCGGGAGTTTGCCGATCACTCCAACTTGTGGACCGTTTTTTGCATAGCCTTGCTCAAGAATTTTCTGAATTCATCTATTGGGCAAACTCCGTTAACTGTTTTTCCTGCCTCGACACACATTTGGTGTGCGACTTTTGCAGGTGCTTTTCCTTCCTCAGCAGCTTTCTTCACCATATCATCTATCTTTTTAACTTTCTCAGATCTTCTGTTCACGCCCGCAACCCTTATTATCATCTTGTTCAAAGAGGGCTTGTAGTAAAACCTTGTAGACACGAACTGTTTAACTCTACCTGGTGTTCTTACCATCTATCTCACCTCCTATTTTTTTCAAATATCTTGATATATTATTATTTAACAAAGTATTTAAATGAAATTCTAAAATTATTTTAGGCATGTCGATTTTGTTTGGGAAAAAAAGAAGAAGTTAGAGGAATAACAAAAATGCGAGGATGCCGAGAGCTGCTGCAACTATGTAGTATTGATATCTTGAGCTGCCTTTGTTTGTTTTCTCAACGAATTGTGTTGCTGTTTTGTTTGTTGAAGCGGATGCGTTTGCTATAACTTTTGGCTTGTGTTTGTAGATTTTGATGTGCACTTCCTTCGTTATTGTTCCTCTGAAAGACACTCCATAAATGTATAATGTTGCGTTCACTTCATTTGGATATCTGTCGTAGTCTTTAGGAGTGCATATCTCGACTTTTATTGTTTTTCTTGTGTTTGGCTTCATTGATATGCTTGTTGCCTGTGTTGGGTAGCTTATGAATTCAGAGCCTAAGAGATCTTTTGAAAATGTGATTATTCCGCTGACGTTTCCGTACCAGCCGATGGACAGGTTTTCAACTTTGCATGTGTTTGGCTTTGGAATAACCACTGTCATTTGCTTTGGCTCAACAATCATGTGGGCTCTGTAGCTCTCTGGGCTGGCTTTTATCAAGTATATGTTTATTGTCTTTTCTAAAATTCCTCCTGCGTAAGCCAAATAAACGTGCAAATGAGCGATAGTTATCTTTCCGTATTGATCATAGTTCAAAGGAGAGCAAACCTCTACAGAGACATTTGTTTTTGAGTGTGGCTGTATGTTTATTATTGTTCCCCTCTTCGGATATTTGATAATGAAGTAGCCAACTTCGTCAGGTTTGAAGTAGAGCTGTGCTTCCCAGTTAGATGGCCAATCAACAACTATGTTCTTTGTGACGCAAACATGGTAGCCTTGAATGAAGTAATATAAGGTGTTTGGATAAACATCGAAACCAGTTGGATTTTGATAGAACATTGTTTGGTGGAATAGCTTGTATATTGATGGGTTGTTCGAATGGTATGCCCACATGAGGCCTAGCAAAATGAGAATAATTCCGATGATCTTTATGTTTCTTATGTCTTCAACATTTCTTTGCATTGGCACCACCTATTTGATCATGGATCTCTAGGTAGACGTCATACATAATATATCCACCGATTAATATAAATATTAGAAATGCAGCGGATAAAGGCAAGTGATATTTTATTACTGCGACCATTGCGTCGCTTTGAGGTATCCATGGTGCTATGTTTGGTAAGCATGAATACAGGAAAGCGATTAGGCCGCCTAATCTTGCGTAGCCGTTTGGTTCTGCGAACCACAATAATAAACCTAAAAGGAATGCGAACATTGGGCCTGCGTAACATATCAGTATCCAGTGAAGGTTGCTTGTTGTGGCTGGACAATTTATCGCTGATGCGGCAATAAAGCCTAAATCTTTAACTATTGCTGCTTTGCATCCGAGGTATGTTGCAACTAAAACGTGCCCCATTTCGTGAACTATTGAGGTAAAGTATATGAAGAACATACCTATGATAAATGCGATTGTTCCTTCTTCCAATCCTGCGCCAGATAAGAATTTATCTATTGAATACAGCATTCTTGAGATTACTCCTCCTTGTGAAGATATATGGATTCTGTCGTTTATTTCGTTGTAAAATATCTCGAAGATGTAGCCGCCAACTAAGAAAAGAATTATGTATGTTACCGCTGGGTTTATTTTGAAGTGTTCTATTGCGTATTTTGCGTCGCTGAACGGGAACCATGGTGCCAATAAGGGGATAACATAGAATATTAGGATGAGTAATCCCATAAATCTTGCGTAGCCGTTTGGTTCTGCGAACCATAAGTAAAGTCCTATTATAAGTAAAACAGTAACTGGGAGATACGATAATAAAAAGCCTCTTAATGCCATGTTCATTCCTTTCAGAAACGATGGGTTTGCGATTAAATCTCTTGATAAAACGGTGAAGAAAGCGTTGACATATTGTCCAATTATAATTGCGAGCATTCCGACTATCAAAGCTGTTATTCCTTTTTCAAATCCTCTGTCCGTCATGTAGTTTTCAAAAGAATCTAGCATTGAAGATATGAAAGACATGTTGGCTACCTCCTGTATGCTTTTTGGATATGTGGAAAATATTCGAATAGGTTGTGGAATATGAATCCCATTCCAATGATGAATGCTGCTATAGCGATTATTGTGTTTGTTGCAAGGTAGTTGTAAACTACGTAGATCATAACGAAGTAGATGAATCCTTCTACAAGGACATCAGATAAACTCATCTTTCCAGTGAGTTTGCTGTATAAAAATGCACAAATTGTGGCAAATATTGCTAATATTGCGGCTACCCAAACGAGTAACGATTCTCCTTTTTGCACATAGCTTGTTGCGGAAGGATAAACTTTTGAACCAGGCAATGCTCCTGATTTTCCTGGCGAAGCTGATATACTACAGGTTGCACTGTTGCGGCCTGTTTGTATGCATTCCGTACCGCTTGGACAAACCATCTCTGTCCAATCGTAGCAGCCGTTCGGTTGTTTCTTACAAACCAATATGTGGTATTTGTCAATGCACTTTGCAGATCCAGGAGTACACTTGTCAACGCAGTAAGGCAAAATTGTGTATACCAACTTGTATTGATCTGTGTATTCTCCGTTGGCAGAGGTTGCCTGGAGATAACAAGAATGGGTTTCTTTGTTGTAGATTCTCGATCCTGCGATAACGTCAACAGGGACCACTGCGGTTCCATCTGAAGGAACGGACACGGTGACTGGTCCTTCCATGTATAGGTCTTTGCAGCCAACTAGGGAGAGAGTAACGGTTCCAGAGAACGCTTTGTTTTTGTTGGCTACATAAACTTTCAACAGCTGTCTTCCCCCCGAAGGAACGCTGAACACTCTCGGGACTACTTTTTCTATGTGTGGAATTGCAACAGGTAAAACTACACCCACCCATTGTGCGTTTATGTATAAGTTAACATCGGCTATGTATAAAGGATATGGCAATTCCGAAGACATGACGACTGTTTTTCCGTTTAGGTTTTCAGTTGTGACGTAAACGCCAGGTGGTAGTCCTGGGGCGTGGCAATAATTTGTACACATTGCAGATGTGAGCATGTGGTTTACAGCGTTAATGTAATCTATTATTTCGCTTATGCTTGAATAGCTTCTCAATGTGCTGACCATGTTTGCGACTTGGGCTTCCCATTGTTGGAGCTTATCAGGATCATAAATGACTATTGTGTCTTGAGGTGTGTAGGCATATTTGAAATACTTCATCGCTCCGCAGTAATAAGGAACATCTGTCCTCTTTATGTCGTTGTTCCACCTTATTGCAATTAAGTTGTTTTTAGCAACGTATTGGTTTACGTATCTGCTGAGTGTTAAAGTTGTTTGCTGTCCCTTGTCTATGTCTTTCACATTAACTTGTATTGTATAAACTGGTTGCACATTCATTGGCACTGCTTCAGCATAATAGTTGTGAGATCTGTAGACACAAATAACATAAACATGGAAATAATCTCCTTCGTATCCTCTCTGTGCGTAAGCGTAAACTATGTTGTTCAATCCTTTGTTAACGCAGAATGAATATAAGTTGTCTGGAGTTGTTAATCCTGCTTCGAAAACTTGATAACCATAGTAGTAATATCTAACTGCATCGTTTTTTTGAAGCTGCATCATGCACTTTGGGTCTTTTATCTGTGCAGAAATTAAGACTTTATCGTAAGAGGCATGCTTTTTGTCTTTTGAGATCAGCGTTGCTAAATAATCTGATTCGTAAGGAGTGACTTGTCCGTGGACAAGCCAAAGATTTTGGAATGCTAAGTTGTATGATTGTGCTGCTTTTGCGAAAGGAACATAATCAACGCTTTGGACGCTGAAGCCTGCGTGTACTGGTGACGCTACAAATAAAAAGAACATTGCGAAGATTAGTAAAGGCAAGGATAACTTTTTGATTTGCATACTTATTTTTGTTCAGGATTAATATAAATAATTTAGGTGAGCTGTATGGGCAACTGACATTCTCCCACGATTGAAATCATTGGCTTTCTGCCTTAAATTTTTCGTAAGTATGTTGTGAGAGAACTAATTTATTTAAAAAATAAAGACTATTAGTTACTTATGTACATCCCTGGAGCGTGCAAAATTCTGATGAATAAAAAGACTAAGTATAAAAACTACGAGGCGAACAACTTGTTTGTTTATGATGGTCTTTTTTCTAACGAAGAATTTAGAAAATTATTCCCCAGCGTTAAAAAACTTGGTTCTTGTGCTTTAAGTGGATATAGATTAATGTATTGGCCCAACAAGGACAAATATGTGGCGATTCCAGATAAAAGGTCATTAATCATAGGTGATGTTTACAGAGTTGTCATACCCAACTGGTCTTTGCTGAACAAACAATATCCTAGGTTTTTGAGAAGGGTCGTTGACACAGACTACGGAAAAGCAGTAATGTATGTCTGCACGTCTGCTAAAATAAAGAAAGAGCTTGTGGAGATGTCAACTGTGCCAAGCGTTGAGGATGTGCGCTTCAGCTTCGGGAAGGATTACCGATCCCACAGACCAGCAGGCATATAGCATTGCGAGAAAAGCATAAGAGTATGCTGATTCTTTAAACATCGTCAAATACAAGGTTATGAGTACGGCCATTGATAGAGCAGCAATGTAATATTTGTCTTTTTTTGACGCAGCGACCATGAATAAGCATGTGAATGTTATGTATAGAATTGACAAATATATGCTTGCGTTAAGGACCATTGTGTAGTATGGCAGATGAAAAGAATTCATGATGAACACAGCTGCTAATGCAACGTTGACGAAGAAAGACAAGGTGAATGTGAAAATCATGCAGTCTGCCAACAACCTGGAGATTTTTGACAAAAAGATCACCTGTTGCAAAGAATGTTCCTTATGGTTTCTATTTTTTCTTCTTCGCTCATATCTGAATCAAGGATGTTGTAGATCCTCGCTATAAGACGTCTGTAACGTTTTCTGTTGATCTGCTCGACTTCTTTTTCGAGCAATATTTCATCAAGCTCGCTCCACACAGAAGAATATTGTCAGTAAACATATAAATATTTTTAGTGGAGATTTGGAAAAATTAAAAAAAGGAAGCCACGTTGCCTGGCCGTGGTTGCTTGTTTACTCTTTCTTCAATCCCAATCTTTCCATTCCGTGTTCTGCTCCCATTATCATTGCGTCCAAGATGTCCTTGAGTCCTCCTCCGAAAGCAATGTATGTCAACGAATAAGATATCGCTATTGCAAGGACTGCTTGTATCACTGAAAAGACTGCTGGGCTAAGTGCTCCGAAGAGTCCTGGGATAGACACGAAGAACGACAGCGCAATGATGAACAACGCTGCGCTTTTTGCCTTCGGGTTGGTCAATTTGACCAACGCTGGTTTGTAGTCAGACAGGTAGATGTAGGCAAACAAAATGCCAGACACTAGTGCTACTAGGGAGAAAACGTTCCAGCTCCCTCCCATCGCTGGTTGCGCAATCGTATACAGCGTTTGGTCAAGCAAGTTCATGCTATCACCAAAGGATAGAATGAAAGAAATAGTTTAAATATTTAATAGCGATATATTATAATATTGATATAATGAATTGTTGTAATGTTGTGAGGTGCGAAACATGCGTAAAACAATTTCAATGACAATCGATTCTAAAATAAATGAGATGTTGGAGGAGAAACTGCTTGATTTGAACAGGGATTTGTATTTTAAGAAAAGGAAAATGCTAAGTAAGTCTAAACTAATCGAAGGACTTGTGCTTTATGCGTTGTATATGATGAACAATGAAGGTGTGGATATTGAATTTATCAATGAAACGCTGAAGATGGCTTATAAATATTCGCTGTATTAGATCTTGCACACATCTGCTGATTCTTTGAGCAAGTCCTTAAGCTTCTCATCTAACAACTTTGAGACTTCATCAGACAATATAGCATCTGTCAATGCGTCATCTAGTGTGTATCCCATAGACACTTTCTCGTTGACCACGTCTCCTATTGCCTCTGCAACTGCCGTCACAATTTCTGGCTCTCTTTCCTTTAGCTCGTTTTGTATACAGGATTTTGAGATTCTTCTTGCCAACGGACCGAGCGTCTTGGATGCAAGTATGTTGACTGCAAAGTTGTTATCAACTAAGGAGTCAACGAGTTCCTTTGCTTGCTCGTCGAATTTCCCCATAACGCATGCGTCGTACACTACTTTGTTGCCGACGAACTTCTCACACATGGATTCTGCGAGTTCGTTGAGGGATTCGTTCATGTTGTTGTCCATACAACCACCTCTTATGTCTTGATATAATAATATGTGGACAAACAAGTATTTAAATTATATTTTCTTTGCCAGGTTGATTATTATATTTGCTATCTCGTGTGCTATGTTGATTATAAATTTAACCCCTGGAAGGAATAGGAAAGGCAATTGATAATTCATGTTTTCTGGTTCAACATTGACGTATATTTGTCCTGTTAGCATCTTATTTTCCAAAGGTATGGTTATGTAAACGTTGCCTTGGTAGCCGCCTGGTTGATTTGCACAAATTATTATTGGGATGTAGTTTGTTCCTGGTGTTAGGTGGTGTGTTTTGTTGTATAAGAATTTGACTGCTGTTTTATTGTAAGTTATGTTTATAAATGCAGTGTAGTTTTTCCATGAGTTCCCAAGCTCTATAGTTAGATAATTCATGAAGCATTTTCCTTTTTTGATGTTTGTTGCGAACGATTTTACTCTGAAAACGGGTTCTGGAGAGTATATCCCTCCTCCGCCAGACAACGGTGGGATGGCTGCTGCGGTTGTGCTGTAAGGAAGCAACAACGGAAGGCCTTTACACAAGTAGGAGAAAGGTCCTTCTCTGAAAGTGTTTGTGCCATTAGTTATGTATGTGTAAAAGTTGACTATGGAGGCGTTCCAGCCGCAGGGGATGATTGCGGAGAAGTTGTAGAAGCCATTGCTGAAGTTGGTTAGGTTCATGGTGTAGTTTACTTTGGCTGAGGTTGTTAATGCGTATACATGCCATAGTTCTACGT
>Ga0256834_1001407_pt1 | contig 16401 bp, 10 predicted proteins | sample 4281140metaG_FD_190536 | JGI IMG/M metagenome (GOLD analysis project Ga0256834, IMG submission 190536) | Hydrothermal vent microbial communities from East Pacific Rise, Pacific Ocean - 4281-140 | ecosystem: Environmental > Aquatic > Marine > Hydrothermal vents | place: Pacific Ocean: East...
CGTGTAAACACAATCGAAACAGCTCCTTCAGCTAACTTGCCAGCAGGTACTAACCTTCTGACAGTTCGTAAAGGTCAAAGCTCAGACGCACGTTTGAACTCAATGGGTTACAGCGTTCGTGATGGTGTTATCCCTACAGACCGTGGTCTAACAATTTCTGTAACTCCTACTGCAGATCTTCCAGCTCCAGTAACTGAAATCACTGTTTACGGTTACACTGCTGGTTACTTGTCATGGTCAAATGAAACTATGGGTAATGGCTTTGCTGTCCCATCAATTGTTGATAACTCAAAAGCTCAGTTTGATATCTATGCTCGTGCTCGTTTTGGCATCCGCGCTAAAACAGACACAGCAATCGGCCAAGTTCGCGCTCACATGGAATTCCAATCAACTGGTTCTGGTGGCGGCGTTGCTACCCATGTAGGTCTTCGTCACGCATATGGCGAATGGGACATGACACCTAACTGGACACTTCTTGTTGGTCAAACATGGTTGACAGCTGGTGCACTAGACTTTGGTGTTGCTACTGTTGATACAACAGGTTGGGCTGGTCCTTCAATCACACGTACTCCAATGGTTCGTTTGACATATAAAAACGGTCCAATCACTTGGAAAACAGCTCTAGAAGATCCTACCTTCTCAAACGTTGCTGGTAGTACTGACTACCCTAACGTTGCTACACACATCAAATATGATGCTGCTGGCGGCCACCAAATTTGGGTTGGCGGTAAAATTGCTGACTACGGCACAAAAATGGGCTGGATGGTTCAAGGTGGTGCAAACATCAATCTTGGCGATATGGCTACATTCACAGGCGTATTGATGTATGGTAAAGGCGAGCCTACTCGTACTAACTTCCAACTTTCACACATTGGTCGTTTAAACGCAGTTGGCAATCCTCTTAAAATCCTTGCAGCTGGTGCTGGCGTTTCATTCAATGTGTCTGAAACAACAACCATCAATGCACTTTGGGGCTGGACAAAAGCTTACAACAATATCGTTGGTCAAGGCAAAAGCGTTCATACAGTACACGCAAACATCATGTGGCGTCCTGTTAAGCAAATGCGTCTTGGTTGGGAAGTTGTTTGGGGCAAACAAAAGTTCCAAGGTGGTGGCAAACAAGATGCTATCCGTGGTGCTTTCGGCGCATGGTTCTTCTTCTAAGAACTCCACGCACAAGCGTTTAGACATTTATGTCTGAAAGAGAACCGGCCTGTTTTGCAGGCCGGTTTTTTGTTGTCTAAATGAATCACAATTTTGTCAAGACAACGTGTTCATATGAAAACCAAACCTACTAAAATGAATATATAGTCTTCCCACCCCCTCACCTAACCTCAGATTTAATCTGGTCAGCACAAGAACAATCAATATCATGGCTCGCAAAAAACAAAATCAACGCAAAAAAAAACATACGGTTCTAGCAACACCTCGCTACCACTTGCCACCAACAAAACATGCAGAAATTACTCACGCACTTTCGACAGCACAAAAGTTCAACCAAACAGGGCAAGCTGAAAATGCCGTGGAATTATGCCTAGAAGCCATCAAAATTGAACCGAAAAATGCTGAGTGCTATTTAACAATCGCGGAAAGCTACGAACGGCTTGGCCAATCAGAACGTGCACATGAGGCATTTAATGCAGCACAAAAGGTATTTCCCAACTTTGTACCAGGCATCGTCAATCATGGCCTCATGCTTTATGGCTTTAAACACCTTGAACTAAGCCTCAAACAGTATGAATACGCCTTAGCAATTGATGGTAATTTTTTGCCCGCACTACAAGGGGCATTGACTGTCTTATCGGATTTACGCCGGTATGAGTATGCCGTTGTAATTGCAGAAAAAATTGCGCGCATTCGAGACGTCGAATCTGACTTTATTGAACTCGCTCGGCTAAAAGATTTAGCTGGTGACCAAAAAGGTGCTCAAAAAACCTATTTACGCGCGCGCTCGACATCAAACAACAAGAGCCTGATCGATACATACTTAGGCTTGTTAGCCCTTACACATGGAGACAAAACAACCGCGATTAGCTACATTAAATCTGCGTTGTCGTCAGATTCTGACACTGGGTATCCATACCTCTATATGGCCAAGTCAGCGCCGTCATCTATATCCCTACAAGACCTTGAAGAAACAGTGGCTCAAAGTAAGGATAAATCTGTTTTGACGGTCCAAGTGCCGATGTATTTCGCCCTTGCCCTTCTTTACGAAAAAGCAGGTGACCTTGAAAAGGCATTCATAAACTTTTCAACGGCAAACGATCTCGTTTGTTCTGTTGTAAAAGATGATAATGAACAAAGAAAACAAAAAGCTGAGATGTGTTGGGCTAAAGTTGGGCAAATCCCCTTTCCTAACCCAAAAGGTGTGCTTTCCAATAAACCCGTTTTTGTAACAGGCCTTCCTCGATCTGGTACAACATTAGTAGAAAGTATTATCGCTGCTCACTCAGATGCCGAAGGTTTAGGAGAGCTAGAATTAATACCTGCGCTTGTGCCAAGTATTAACCCCGAGAAAGTAGATTCAATTGCTCAAGCAGCTCAATCATACCTAAAAGCCTACCCTAAAAACCTTGAGCACAAATCAAGACTGGTCGACAAGTCAATTGGGTCTGTACCACACATTGGATTGATCTTAGCAATGTTCCCCAACGCAAAAATTATTATTTGCGAGAGACATCCAATGGATACTGCGTGGTCAGCTTATAAAGAGTATTTTTCTGAAGGTGGGCTCGACTTTACTTATAGCTTTGATCGAATAGCAACACATCAAAAGAACTACGCTGAACTTATGCATCACTGGTACGAGAGGTTCCCCGACAATATCTTATCAATTAGGTACGAAGACCTTGTCAATAAGCCAGAAAAGTACGCCCAGCAGATTATCGCTCATGTTGATTTACCGTGGGAGCAAAGCTGCTTAGATTTCCATAAATCATCCCATACAGTGCGCACGGCCAGCCTAGAGCAAGTCCGCAAACCAGTCTATACATCGTCCATTGCACGCTGGAAACCATATGAACCTTGGCTAGGGGAGCTAAAACAACGCTTAGGCGGTTTAATTAAACAGTACGAAACGGAATAATTGTACAAATTTTGCCACAAATATCTGGATATTTGTTAGCAATTAAGGCAGTTTGTCGACATTCGAACATCTCGACATCGAATTGCATACAGGGGCTAAAATACAATGAGAAATATCAGAACAAGCAAAACCAAATTGCGAATGCGCTCAACGCTGGGTTTTGGTTTGATTTTAGGTCTGTCAGCCTGCGCGACAAACGCCAATTTATCAACGGGACCGCGGTCGGTTAGTATCGAGAATGGGGCCACACCGGCAGCTGCTGTTTTATCACCGAATATGAATTCACTGATTCAACGCACCAGCCCGACATATGTCACGCTTATTATCACTGAATCTACCAAATCTAGCGGCGCACGCAAAAATGAAATTCTCGCAAAAGCTTTGACCTCTGGAAGCGGGTTTATCATTGATCCTGCTGGTTATGTTTTGACAGCTGGTCATGTCGCTCTAAAACTAGGAAACAGCGTCGAAGCACGTAATAGCAATGGCAAAATTTACAATGGTAAAGTCATTGGCGTACAACGATCACCCGATATCGCCTTGCTCAAACTTTCCAACTTTTCTGGGACTGCGGTATCGCCAAATTCAACACCTTGTTTAGCAAAGGGATCGGCTGTTTTTTCTTTAGGCAAGCCCCATGCTAAGGGCGACACGGCGCGTATTGGCCAGATGCAATCAATGAGCTTTGGCCGTCCTGTCAGCTATAACGGTTTTGGTTATCCTGATGCAATGGTGGTTAGAATGAGCACTCGCAAAGGTGAATCTGGTGGGCCATTGTTCAATCAACGGGCACAACTAAGTGGCATGATGGTCAGCACATTATCTGATGGTAAAGGCCATTCACTGAATTTAGCCCACGCCATTTCTGCTGATATGTTGGCAAAATTTGCCTGTTCAAAGTTTTCGTGTTCTTCAAGCTGGCGGCGCTTAGCTAAAAGCAGTTATCGCAACTGCAAAGCCTAGAGTGCGTCGCGTTTACTTGGATTCAAGCATTCACGCGCTAAATTTTGACTATTCTAAAAGTTCACCAATAGCTAAAACAAGTTTGTCCCAGCCAAGTTCTTCAAGTGGAATAATGCGCACATCAAGAACCGCAGCCTTGCCCATCAAGGACATATAGCGGGGTTGGTTTTTCAACTCGTCAATTAAGTCCGCTGTAACTAAAATTGCCACACGGTCACCATCAACTCCAAAGTGATCTGCCAAATTGTCCGCTTCATGCAAAGCATCCATTAAGCGGTTGCGATGTTTTCTGCTGTCGGAATTAAATTCTGAACCTACGGCTTTACATGACGTGAATCCTAACCTTGAGCCCTTTCGGACAATAAGATCAATTTCATTTTGGCCATGATAGCCTTGAGCGTGCCAACCAATAGTTTGGGCAAAAACGGCTTCATCAGCCCCTGCTTCCATGGCAGCAAGCCAAGCAAGCTCTTCCAACCAACCGCCGCCGAGATAGCGTTTTGCGTGAGAATCAACGTGGTATCCCCCATCGGGGTGCTTACTACACATGCCATGGCGGCGAATTTCTTCTCTCAATGTTGAGCCATGTAGACAAAGGTCTTCTTCGACCTTTTCCCAGTTAGGATTCCTTTTTAAAAGTAAATCACGCACGGGTTCAAATGCAGGGTAATTATCTTCAATCATACGGGTAAGTTGTTGGCGCTCACGGGCGAGTTCAACATCGCCAGATTTTCCTTTAAATCGGGCGTTTCGAGTTTTTAACAAGCCGGAAATCGTATGATTACTTTGGTTTGACATATTCTTATAACGTTCCTTTAAAAAGGATTAGAAGAATCGAAAACAACCCTTCCGTGCAGACCCTATATATTGTTCAATTTTACAATTCTGTCTAGGTGGAAATCTTCATCACCGAATAAGTGGTCAATCATCACCAGCCGTTTTGCAAAGTGAGCAACAGAATATTCCCACGTCATGCCAATACCACCATGCATTTGTATTGCCTCTTCAGCAAACAAACGACCTGTGCGACCAACAAGGTTTTTAACAGCAGAAACGTACCACTCACGTTCATTGCGGTTACTTTCTAAATGGCCAGCGGCATTGATAACTGCTGAACGCACTTGTTCCATTTCAATCATCAACTCAGCCATGCGGTGCTGTAAAACTTGGAACTTGCCAATTGGCACGCCAAATTGCTTGCGGGTTTTCAGAAACTCTAGCGTAATCATAGCCGTTGATTGCATTGCACCTAGTGCTTCGGCGCTGAGTGCCACGTTGGCGACAGCTAAGATTTTTTCAATCGTTTCAAATCCATTTTCAACATTACCCAACGGTTGGGCTTGTGCATCCTCTAACCAGATGTCAGCGGCATTATAACCATCAACAGTTTTGTATGAGCTGATGCGCAGTCCTTGCGCGTCTGCTGCTACTAAAAACAACCCTATGCCGCTTTCATCATCGTCTTTTCCAGACGAGCGGGCCGAGACAACCAATGTATCTGCATGGCCGCCATTAAGAACCACCGCTTTGTGCCCATTTAGTTTATAGACTCCATCACTCTTTGACACCGTTGCAGAAACATAAGCTGGGGCATAGCCCGCTTGAGCCTCGGTGTGAGCAAACGCCAATTGTCGGCCCCCTGCTATCATTTCTTCTACCAGCGATTTTTGAGCGTCATCGCCTAAACCAGCAATTGCGCGCCCTGCCATTAGGTTGGCTAAGAATGGTTCCACCACGATGGCCTTACCCAATTCTTCAAACACGACAGCAATGTCAAACCCTTGGCCGGCAAACCCGCCAGCGTCTTCATCAAAAAGAACGGCCAAAGCGCCTAGTTCAGCAAATTGGCTCCACATATCTTTACTGAAACCATCTTGGCTCGCGGCATACTCATTGCGTTTCATATAGTCGTAATTATCGCCTAAAAACTTTGCGATTGTATCGGCGAATAAACGGCGGTCTTCGGTGTGATTAAAATCCATGATCTACAGTCCCAACATCATTTTTGCGATGACGTTTTTTTGAATTTCATTGGAACCACCAAAGATTGAAAGTTTGCGGTTGTTGAAATATTGACTGGCAACAACATTTGCGCCCTCAGGACCAATTGGTGGTTCGTTATATCCTTCCTCTAAGCTTTCAGGAATGAAGGGTGCAGCATATGGGCCAAGAGCACGGCGATGCAGGTCATTGATCGCTTGTCGGATTTCGGTGCCTTTGACTTTAAGCATTGAGCTTTCAGCGCCAGGTGCTTGACCAGCAGCAGCAGCTTGCAAAATACGCATATTGGTGGTTTTCATTGCCGATAAATCAATGGCTATGCGCGCCATACGGGCGGCAAAGTAATGATCCTCGGCAAGGCATTTGCCATTGCGCGTTTGAATAGCGGCCAAGCGTTTGAGGTTTTCAAATCCTTCAGTAGAAAACCCAACGCCTGCGATGTTGGTGCGCTCATGGGTCAGCAAATATTTGGCGTAGGTCCAGCCTTTGTTTTCTTCACCGACAAGGTTTGTAATGGGGACTTTAACGTCATTGAAGAATACTTCGTTGACTTCGTGTTCCCCGTCTAAAGTGATGATGGGTTTGACCTCAATGCCAGGTGTGGCCATATCAATCAAAAGAAACGAAATACCTTCTTGTCTCTTACCTTCACTTGAAGTGCGCACGAGGCAGAAAATCCAATTGGCGTAATGGCCCAAGGTCGTCCATGTTTTTTGACCGTTGACGATATAGTTATCACCATCGCGAACAGCTTTACATTGAAGTGAAGCAAGGTCTGAGCCAGCACCCGGTTCAGAGAACCCTTGCGCCCACCAGTCTGTGCCATCTTGTAACCGTGGAAGGTAATGGTCTATTTGCTCTTGGCTGCCAAACTTCATCAACACAGGCGCTAACATGCCAAGACCAAACGGTACAATGCGTGGTGCGCCAGCAGCGGAACATTCTTCTTCAAAAATGTGGCGTTGGACAGCATTCCACTCTACACCGCCAAATTTCTTTGGCCATGTAAAGGTCAACCAGCCCTGTTTGTTCAAAATGGCGTGCCATTCATCAAAGATTTCCTTTTTGGGCCTCTTGCCCTGCTTTACAACGTCCCGAAGGCGAGCTGGTAGCTTTTCGGCTAAAAAGGTTTTCACTTCCTCGCGAAAGTCATTTTCTTCTTTGCTGTATGACAAATCCATCTTTTTATCCTTAATACACTTCAAACAGGCCAGCAGCACCTTGGCCGCCACCGATACACATGGTGGTCACAACATACTTAACACCACGGCGTTTGCCTTCGAGCAGTGCATGGCCAACCATACGCGCACCACTCATGCCGAACGGATGGCCGATTGCAATTGCACCACCATTGACGTTTAGAATGTCGTTTGGAATACCTAATTTATCGCGGCAATAAAGCACTTGTACGGCAAAGGCTTCATTAAGTTCCCAAAGGCCAATGTCATCCATTTTGAGCCCTGCCCGTTTCAGCAGTTTTGGTACGGCAAAAACGGGACCAATGCCCATTTCATCGGGCTGACAGCCAGCGGTTACAAAGCCACGGAAAGCACCAAGTGGTTCTATGTTTTGTTTTTCAGCTTCTTTTGCGTTCATCAAAATACTGGCCGATGCACCGTCTGAAAGTTGCGATGCGTTTCCCGCAGTGATGAATTTATCATCGCCTTTGATGGGTTTTAAACCAGCAATGCCTTCTTTGGTGGTGCCAGGGCGGTTACATTCGTCTTTTTCGATTGTGACATCATGGAATGAAATTTCTTTGGTTTCGCGGTCTTGCACACCCATGGTTGTTGAAAATGGTACAATCTCATCATCAAACAACCCTGCTTTTTGTGCTGCTTCTGTGCGTTGCTGGCTTTGTGCGCCGTACTCGTCTTGAGCATCGCGGGAAATGCCATAGCGCTCGGCAACAATATCAGCGGTATCAATCATTTCCATATAAACGGCAGGCTTGTGTTTTAGCAGCCATTTTTCGTGCTGATCGTTGGTATTCAATTTGCCTTGTGTCAAGGTGATGGATTCTAAACCACCTGCAACAACGGCTTTGTTTCCCTCTTGAGTGATAGAATGAGCGCCCATGGCGATGGCTTGCAGGCCAGAGCTACAAAACCGATTGATGGTAACGCCAGCAACACTCACGGGTAGTTCAGCCCGCAAAACGGCTTGACGGGCAATGTTAAAGCCTGTGCCACCTTCAGGAAATCCACAACCAATAAAGGCATCTTCTAAGATATTAGGATCGATACCAGAGCGCTCGACCGCTTGTTTTATCACATGGCCGCCCATGGTCGCCCCATGAGTGATATTCATTGAGCCACGGAATGCTTTAGTAATTCCTGTGCGTGCTGTTGATACAATTACCGCTTCAGACATTTATCTGTCTCCCTAAAATCTTATAAATCATTATTTATTTAAACTATCGAATGTTTCACCCTTAGCGGCAAGATCAAGTAACAATTTACTTGGTTGCCAAAAGGCTGGATCTTCTTTCGCAAATTCTTCAATGTCGGCCACAACCTTATCTAGGCCGTACATATCTGCATATTTCATTGGGCCACCACGAAAACGCGGAAAACCATAACCAAATAGCAAGACCATATCCACATCAACTGGCCGCTGGGCAATGCCCTCTTCAATCACTTTAGCTGCTTCGTTAATCATCGAAGCGAGATAGCGTCTAACGATGCCTTCTTGATCTATGCCCTTATCAGCATAGCCATGTTCTTTACGTTCAGCTTCAACAAACTCCATCACCGCTGGGTTTGGCGTGTCTGCAACCATACCGCCTGAATAATCATAAAAACCCATTTTGGTTTTGCGACCAAACCAGCCTTGTTCACAAATTTTATCAGCATAAGTGCCATAGCGAATGTTTTTATCGCGTGTTGGCGCCAAACGTTTGCGCGTTGCCCAACCAATATCAAGTCCAGCCAAATCACTCACCGAGAATGGTCCCATTGGATACCCAAAATCAACCAAAGCTTTGTCTATATCGTATGGTGAAACACCATCAAGAACCATAAGTTCAGCGCATTTTAGATAGTTTGATAAAATACGGTTGCCAATAAAGCCATCGCAAACACCTGCGCGAACAGCGACTTTACGCATGCGTTTGGCCAATGCAAAGCCAGAGACGACAACGTCAGGGCTTGTGTCTTTGGTCACAACAACCTCTAACAAACGCATCAAATTGGCTGGTGAAAAGAAATGTAAGCCGAGCACGTCACTTGGGCGATTTGTGCAAGCAGCAATTTCTTCAATATCAAGATAAGACGTGTTTGATGCTAAAATCGCACCAGGTTTGCAGACTTTATCTAAAGTTTCAAAAATTTGCTTTTTAACACCCATTTCTTCAAAGGCAGCTTCAATGACCAGATCAACATCCTTCAAACCATCATAATTTGACGAAACATTATAAAGTCCGTTCATCATGGCATCTTTTTGCTCAACGGTAAGTTTGCCACGCTTAACACCACCATCAAGAATGTATTCCACATTAGCACGGCCAGCTTTTGCCGCATCTTCATCGCGTTCAACCATCTGCACGGGAATGCGCGATTGCATAAGGGCAACGGTTATTCCCGCCCCCATGGTGCCGCCGCCGATGATACCAACGGTTTTAATTTCGCGCGGTTTGCCCTGATTGGGGCCAGGTGCCATTTCTTTGATTTTGCCCACTGCGCGTTCACCGAAAAAGGCGTGGATCATGCCGTGGCGTTGTGGCGAATCCATACACTCTTGAAACAAGCGCCGCTCTGTCTTCATGCCTTCGTCAAAACTTTGAGTCGTGGCTGCTTCAACTGCATCAACACATTTAAATGGAGAAAACATGCCGCGGGCTTTTTTGTTCAATAATGCGCGGGCACCGTCAAACAATGCAGTATTTCCTGCATCAGCTTTTATTTTATCATTAGAATCGCGCGTCCGACGCACAGGCATGTTTTCATCAACCACCCGGCGTGCAAATGCCATACCAATGGCGCCAATGTCATCGCCCTCTCCAACTTCGTCAATCAAGCCAATGGCTGCGGCGGCCTCTGCTTTAATCGGAGCGCCAGATGTAATCATTTCCAAGGCTTTTTGCGCGCCAACCAAACGAGGCAAACGTTGAGTTCCTCCCGCACCAGGCAAAATGCCCAAGCCCACTTCAGGTAGTCCAACTTTTGCAGACTTCACCGCGACGCGATAATGGCAACCAAGCGCCACTTCCAAGCCACCACCAAGTGCCGTCCCATGAATGGCCGCAACAATTGGTTTTTCACAAGATTCAATTTCATAAATCAGTTCTGGTAAATGAGGTTCCATCGGCGGTTTGCCAAATTCTGAAATATCTGCGCCTGCAATAAAGGTGCGCCCATCACATAAAAGTAGAATCGCTTTTACATTATCATTTGAATTTGATGCCTTAAAAGCCTCTTGCAGCCCTGCTCGTACAGCTTGACTAAGGGCATTTACTGGTGGATTTGCAACGGTAACAACGGCAATATCGCCTTGAACATCTACGGTGACAGGATTACTCATATCTCTCCCTTTGGAATTGCCTCGCTTGTTTAATGTACTTGTTTGAAGCACTGGCGAAGTCTTACCTTTACAACGTAACCGTTTTTCTGCTTCCTTCAAGACACAAATGAACCTTTTGGTCTAAAACTTGAGAATAAACAGATGCCCATAGACGAATACGATGTAATTATTATTGGTGCTGGAATTGTTGGTGTATGCACTGCATTCGAGTTGTCAAAAAAGGGTTACAAGACACTGAACATCGACAAAAATCCAGCGGTTGGTTATGGGTCTACGTCGTCGTCATGTGCCGTTATACGCACCTTTTACTCAACAAACGATGCAAGTGCGCTGGCTTATGAAGGCTGGCACTATTGGACCAATTGGGCAGACTACGTTGGAGAAATCAATCAAAACGATCTCGTCACTTATCACGATACAGGGTGTTTAATTTACAAAACACAGAGCAATAATTATTTATCAAACGTTGGCCCGATTATGGATGCCATCGGCTGCCCTTATGAAAACCTGACGGCTGACCAAATTAAACAACGCCTACCTATTATAAACACGTCTCGCTATGAACCAGTTAGACAGGTTGAAGATGATGGTTTTGCTGAACCAACAGGTCCAGAGCTTGCTGGAGGCATTTATTTTCCAGTTGGCGGCTATATCAGCAATCCCCAACAAGCGACGAATAACGTTAAAGATGCCGTTATTGCCAACGGTGGGCAATTCAAACTCAACAGTGAAGTTGTTGAAATCATACAACAAGATGACCGTGTGGCTGGTGTCACGCTTAAAGATGGCAGCCAAATCCATGCGCCGATTGTCATCAACATTTCTGGGCCCCATTCTGGTAAAATCAATGCCCTTGCCGGAAAAGGTGGCAATACACTCATCAAAACCCGCCCCTGCCGCCAAGAAGTTGCCAGTTTGAAAGCGCCTGACGGGTTTGATTATGAGCATGAAGGCCCACTTTGCGCCGACGATGATGTCGGCACCTATTCGCGCCCAGAAACGGGCAATCACATGCTTATTGGCACGGTTCAGCCACCTTGCGATCAAATTGACTGGGCAGATGCCGATGATTTTGATGCAAATATTTCAGAACAACTGACAACGCAAGTAATGCGCCAAGCTCAAAGGTATACAGATTTGCAAATACCAGCATCAATCAATGGCATTGTCGCGCTTTATGATGTGTCTGATGATTGGAACCCTATTTACGACAAATCTGATTTAGCGGGCTATTACATGGCCATTGGCACCAGCGGCAACCAGTTTAAAAACGCGCCTCTTGCGGGCAAAATCATGACACAAATCATTGAAAACTGTGAAGCAGGCAACGATCATGATGAAAACCCAACGTCAATGGAGCTAACAAACATTGGCTGGACCTTACCGCTTAGCACTTTCTCGCGCAATCGTAAGGTCAACAAGGACAGCAGTTTTTCCGTTTTAGGTTGATCGTCACTCGCCTACATACCTTCGATAAAATCTATTCCAAAATAGGCCGCTGCGGTAAGTGAGCCTGTAGGGTCAAACTGAATATTTGCAGCATCTATATCGGCAACGTCATGATCCTCAATGACCACGGTACTGTTTGAACCATAGCGAATGCGCACATCATCACCGACTTGAGTAATACGCAAGTCATCAAATGAATCTACCGAACCATTGGCGGCAAAAATGAGAATATCTCCACCCACACCAAACTGGAAATCGGTGATCGTGTCGAGATCATCACCCATGCGGAAGATAAAAGTATCGCTCCCATCACCACCCGTGAGTGTATCTTTGCGCGTGCCGCCAATGATGATGTCGTCGCCTGCCCCGCCTACAAGCGTATCGTAGCCAAATTTTCCATTTAAATAAGCACCGCCATCTGCTCCATAGATAACATCATTGTTGCTGGAGCCTTCGCCATGGGTGAAGAGAATTGAATTTTCGCCAAATATATCCGTCGCGGCATGGCTCGCGCCACCTGATGAGACCAAACTCCAAACACCGTTCAAACCGCTTGTGTTTTGTGATTGGTCATATTCTAACGCCGCATTGTCTATGGTAACAACATTGCCACTATCGGGGCTACCGTGAAAATTTATATCTCGGTTGGTATTGGAGATGTGGATGGTGTTATCGTTTTCAGCATTCCAAGCCGACAATACAAACGCATGGCGAACATCAAAAATATCTAGGTTCGTCAATGTGTTAAATGATGACTCGTGCAACTCCACCCCATATCCATTGCCGCCGCCACCTTTGTTATGGCTCCCATTTATCGTAATGCTATCACCAACTACGTCAATCGAAGTGTTTAATGTTAACCCATTGCTAGCAGCTTCATTGATGGTGATGTTGGATAGGTTGGCATCCACAGTTTGGTTTAGTTCTATTGCACTTGTGCCTTCAAATCCTGGAGCCGCATTAACGAAATCAAACGGGTTCGCCGTGCCCAAATCGTAGGTAACAGTAAAATCTGATAATGTGATGTTTTCCACTGCATCAATAGTAAAAACTTTAATCTCACCAGCGTCCATATCATATGGAATTGGGTGATTTAACTGCACGGTTGCACCATCGACGCTTTCTACAACAACGATAGTTTCTCTAAATGGGCGTTCATCTGCGTCATCCCATGACACATTGGTCCAGCCGTTCTCATTCAAATATTCTTGAGTATTGGCCTGATAAATATAGATGACATCGCCCGCTTGCAGCCCATGATCGGGTGCGAGCGTAATATGAGTTTGGTCGGCTGATATATCTTGATTAGAGACACCTAAATAGACTTTTGATCCACCATTGGCTTGAATACCAGAAGCCTCTTGTCCTGTTGCAAAAGAAAACTGAATAATGGTGCCTGATTCACTTTGGCCTTTCAAAGTGACATTATCACGCTCGATCAAAATCGGTGCGTCAAAAATGTGAAGGCCATCGTCTAAAACAATAACCTCTCCGTCTGCCGCATTTGCAATTAGTGCGTTTAATTGGGCTGCCGTAGTGCCAACTGATACAGAAATCATTATTTTACCGCCTTTTATCTCTCTACTCTCAACATAGTCAGTGTACAGATTTTACCGAATAATGGAAAGCATTCGCCCTTATTTCGGTTTAACTGGCAACTATTTTGTCAAAAACAATGCCTCAATTTTTTTACAAACAAAGACAGTTTTTGATAAAATTAAAAGTAAATAGCGCCGAGGGATTTGATATGATAAAAGCGACCGCGCCACTTTAGCACTTTAATTCTGTCGCCAAAGACCCCACATTAGCCCTGAAACAGTATCGCAAAACTCGCAAATAAACTCACCGCGAAAATCGAGGAGCAAGACCATTGGATCACTTCCCTGTTAAAAGCGAACAAATACGAGAAGAACTTTCTAAGCACTTTGACTTAGAACCATCTGATAAACATGTTGAAGCAACAAAAGACATTTATGCGAAAACCAGTCGGGTTATTTCTGAACAGGATTGGCGATACTTTGCACCCTACGTCGTTGCCATCAATGAGCTGAAGAAACAAAAAAACGCTGTTATTCTTGCTCATAACTATATGACTCCTGAAATCTATCACGGTGTGGCTGACTTTTTTGGTGACAGTTTGCAGCTTGCCATTAAGGCAACAGAAGTAGAAGAAGATGTTATTGTTCAGTGCGGTGTGCACTTCATGGCCGAAACGTCAAAAATTCTTAACCCAGAAAAAACTGTGCTTATTCCAGATATGGAGGCTGGCTGTTCTTTGGCGGAATCAATCACCGCAGAAGGTGTTGCACAAATGCGGGCAAAATACCCTGGTGCCCCTGTTGTGTCTTATGTAAATACAACCGCTGAAGTTAAAGCGGCATCTGATATTTGCTGTACGTCTGCCAATGCCTTGCAAATTGTTGATGCAATGGACAGCGACACCGTCATTATGACACCAGACCAGTATTTAGCGCAGAATGTGGCTAATGAATCCAAAAAGAATGTGGTTTACTGGCCGGGATCTTGCATCGTACATGAACTTTACACCGCAAAAGACCTGCAAGCCCATCGCGAGCTGGACCCTGATCTAAAAATCATCGCACACCCTGAATGTACGCCAGAAGTGGTGGCAGAAGCAGATTTCACAGGTTCTACCAGCGGCATCGTTAAATGGGTGACGGATAATCAGCCAAAGAAAACCATGCTCGTTACCGAGTGCTCAATGGCATCCAACATTGCCGATCAATTACCTGAGGTCGAGTTTGCTAAACCATGCAACATGTGTCCCTTTATGAAAAAGATTACATTGGAAAATATCCTGTATTCTCTTCATACGATGAGCCATGAAGTGACCGTTGACCCAGTCGTGGCGAAACAGGCTAAAAAAGCAGTGCAGGCCATGATCGACCTAAGCGCGACTTTCACAAAATAAGAGAGACTTGGCGTTGAACGACTTTATTTCAACTGATCGTGTGATTATTGTTGGTGCAGGTTTAGGCGCGCTTTATGCTGCGTTGAAACTTGCCCCGCGCCCTGTGCTCATGATTTCGCCTGAAACCTTGGGCGAAGGGGCAAGTTCTGCTTGGGCGCAAGGTGGCATTGCAGCAGCGATGAGCAAAAAAGACGACCCAAAAGATCACGCGACAGATACCGTTATTGCGGGGGCTGGAACCGTCGATGAAAACGTAGCCGATTTTGTTACCAAAGACGCGCGAGAGTTCATTTTAGACCTTACTGAGTTGGGTACTCCGTTTGATCGTGATGAAAATGGCAAGTACGTCATGAGCAAGGAAGCAGCCCACAGTTTTGCGCGCGTGGTACGCGTGCAAGGCGATCAGGCGGGCAAAGCCATTATGGAATCGCTCATTGCCCAAGTTAGTAAAACCCCATCTGTTCAAGTTATGGAAGGTGTTTTGGCTTCGCGGCTTGAAGTTAAAAACAACAAAATTATCGGCGTATGGATTGAAAGTTCTGCTAAGAAACGCTCTAGCCCTGTATTGGTAAAAAGCCCTGCGGTTTTATTGGCGGGGGGAGGTTCAGGCGGCCTTTATGCCTTAACAACCAATCCACTGCGCATTCGTGGACAGGTGATTGGCATGGCCGCGCGGGCTGGCGCTTTAATCTCTGATGCAGAATTTGTACAGTTTCACCCAACCTCGATTGATATGGGAGAAGACCCTGCGCCACTGGCAACCGAAGCTTTGCGCGGCGAAGGGGCAACTTTAATCAATAAAAATGGCGAGCGGTTTATGCTCGACATCGAAAATGGTGGTCATAAAGATGGCGAGCTTGCCCCGCGTGATATTGTGGCGCGCGCAATATTTGCTCAAACACAAGCGGGTATGAGGCCGATGCTTGACACCAGAAAAGCTTTGGGAAAAGCCATTCTTACAAACTTTCCTTCGGTTGCTGAATCATGCGCACGCGGTGGTATTGACCCTGTAAAAGATGCAATTCCAGTTGCAGCAGCAGCACACTATCATATGGGTGGAATTGACAGTGATATGAATGGCAAAACCAGTATTGAGAATTTATGGGTTTGCGGTGAAGCAAGTTCTACCGGATTACACGGCGCTAACCGACTTGCCTCAAACGGGCTACTAGAAGCGTTGGTTTTTGCACGTACTTGCGCTGATGGCATCGAGTCTACATTGGGTAAAGCCCCAAACAACACCATACCAAATGTCGAAATTGAGTTTGATACATTAGGCACCCTACCCGATCCAGAAGCTGTTAAATCTTTGCGCCAAACCATGACAGATAATGTCGGCGTTGTGCGCAATAAGGATGGTTTGAAATTGGCGCTGAAGGATATTCATCAACTTGAAAAAAACCAATCTGACTGCCCCGCGTTTTTAAACATGACAGCGACAGCAACGTTA
>Ga0256834_1001408_pt1 | contig 16394 bp, 18 predicted proteins | sample 4281140metaG_FD_190536 | JGI IMG/M metagenome (GOLD analysis project Ga0256834, IMG submission 190536) | Hydrothermal vent microbial communities from East Pacific Rise, Pacific Ocean - 4281-140 | ecosystem: Environmental > Aquatic > Marine > Hydrothermal vents | place: Pacific Ocean: East...
CAATAAACAATATGCAACCGTAGGGGCAGACCTGTGTGTCTGCCTGGATAATACGAAAAAGGTTGGGATTGGTGATATTGTGCAATGGTACAAAACCATGACCACCAATGCCTATATTAAAATGGTCAAAAATGGGATATGCCCGCCATTTAATAAACGTGTATGGCAACGTAATTATTATGAACATGTGGTGCGTGATGATGTGGATTATGAACGTATTGCCACGTATATTATGAATAATCCAATGACGTGGGCGGATGATGTTTTGTCGAAAAATACATACCCACAAAATGATGCATAAATATACATCCAAAGGGCGAACACATAGGTTCGCCCCTACGGGATTGAAATTAAAATAAAACGTAGGGGCAGACCTGTGTGTCTGCCCGAATAATTCGTGCGTCTGTCCTTCAAAATGTATATCAAAACATATACATATCTATAATATAAGTTTTTTGATATATTATTAGCTATAAAGGATATATCTTATGAAACAATTTATATTTTTACTATTGACAGCCTCATTACTTATGGCAGGTGACTTTACTTTGCAGAGTACAGATATTGGTGCACAACTGACCAAAGTACAAGAGTTCAACGGTCATGGTTGTACCGGAGAAAATGTATCACCTCAATTATCATGGACAAATGTACCCAAAGGAACAAAAAGTTTTGTACTAACGATGAAAGATACAGATTCACCTATCGGAATCATCTGGTGGCACTGGCTGGTCATCAATATACCTGCAAACGTGACAGAAATTGCTACAGATGCTTCAGGTAAAGCTATGCCAAAAGGTGCCATTGAGTTGAAAAATAACTATGGCACTATAGGTTTTGGTGGTGCATGCCCACCAAAAGGTGACAAAGCCCATCGTTATGTTTTTACCGTATCGGCACTTGATGTAGAGGCTCTTCCTGTCACAGAAAGAAGAAATGACGCTTTTTTGGGGAATCAGATTAAAATGCATACGATCGCTAAAGCTTCCATTGACTCTTATTATCAGAGGTAAGTATCTTTGCGTTTAAAAACAGCATTAGGCAATACATTTAAAACTCTGATGATGGTCATGCCTATGCTCCTTTCGGTCATAGGTCTTATGGGGCTTTTTGAAACACTTGTGACGCCTGAAATGATCCATTCTGTTTTCAAAGGTTCCATACTGAGTGATACACTTATCGGTACTGGTGTCGGTGCTATATCGGTGGGGCAGCCTTTTTTGAGTTATGCCATTGGTGGAGAACTGTTGGATGACGGGGTCTCTTTGTATGCAGTCACAGCATTTATCCTCTCTTTTGTTACACTCGGGCTTATTCAGCTGCCATTGGAGTGGTCACTTTTTGGTACACGTTTTACAGTGCTTAGAAATATGCTCTCTTTTATTTTTGCTTTGTTGATCTCTATAGCGACTGTATTCATCTTAGGTCTTATACAATGAGCAAAGAAGTACAAAGGAAAAAACCAAAGAGCAAAAGTGGTCTTATCTTGCTCTTTGTGGTTGGCTGCCTGTATCTGTTGACTTTTTATTTCAATGCCAAGGCAGGAAAAGAGGCACTGTTGATAGCATTTGAGACCGTTAAAATGATCGCACCTATTTTATTGGTGGTCTTTTTTCTGATGGCACTGTTAAATACTTTTATAGATTCCAAAAGTATTTCAAGACATATAGGAAAGCAAAGTGGTGTAAGAGGTTGGATGATCGCGCTTGTCGGAGGTATACTGAGTCATGGACCTGGCTATATCTGGTATCCGATGCTTGCAGATCTTCGTGATCAGGGTGCAGGAGATGGACTGGTGGTGGCATTTTTCTATACACGTTCCATTAAATTACCCTGGCTGCCTCTGATGATAAGCTATTTTGGTTTGGCTTTTACTGTGGTATTGACTTTACTGGTGATCTTGTCTGCGTGGATACAGGGATTGATCGTCAATCGTATTAATACCTGAATGCAAAGTAATAAAGATTTATATTATATATAATTAATTAAAAAATATTGAAATATTAAAATTTAAAGTATAAGATTTTATTTATCTTTTTTTAAGCATTATGCTATATACTTTCTCTTATGAAAAAATTATTAATATTACTAATACTTGTTTTCATAGGGATTCAATTTTATCCTATGAATGTACCCGCTGATTTGCCCGTAAAAGAAGGAGATGCTTTAGAAGCTCCTGAAAATGTACAGGCGATACTTGAACGATCATGTTTTGATTGTCACTCCAGTCATACTGTGTTCCCTTGGTACAGCAGCATAGCACCTGTCTCCTGGTTTACAAAAGGGCATGTAAAAGAGGCTAGAGAAAAATTAAATTTCTCAACATGGAACTCTTATGATGATGAGAAAAAACTGAAGTATCTTGAAAAGCTTCCAAAAGCTATCAAGAGCAAAATGCCACTGGAAAGTTACTTGATCATGCATAAAGAGGCAAAGTTAAGTGATGCAGACAAAAAGGCAATTACTGAATGGACAACTGAAGCTGCATTCGATCTTGAATAATCTTTTTACTTGGAAGACAACGTTTCTTGTTCCCATGCTTGGAGACTGTGCAAAAACACAGTCTCGCAACGTGGAAGCGAGAGTGAATCTAGCGTGAATTTGCTATAACACCTCAATACCTCAATACACATTTTTAAAAACCTACAACATGGCTCATTATCGATGAAGATTTCATGATCTCAGCAGAGATATTCTCTTCTATGTATCTCATACTGCCTGAAAAGCGTTGGATCTGCTTAATCAAATATAGTCTGCACATTAAATACACGTAATTCCCATATTCTATAGCATAAGATAAAGTTCATATATCGGATGAGCTTAAAGAGGAGGGTCTTTTGACAAAGCAATCAGAAAATGGAAAAAGTATGCATGTGATATTTCATGTAGTAGCAGTATTACTCTGTATGACGTCATTTACTTTAGGGAGTAATCTCAGTGTGAAGAAGGCAGTCTCTACAGGGTTATCAAAAAACCCTGGACTTACCCAGATACTCAAGCGGTATGAAGCACTGAAAAAAGTTCCTTCTCAGATAAAAAGTTTACCTGATCCTATCGTGAGTATAGGATTAATTAATTTTCCGACAGATACGTTTAATATTTCACAAGAACCGATGACCAACGTACAAGTGGGTTTTAGTCAGTCTTTTCCCTATCCTGGAAAATTGGATTTAAAAGGGGAGATAGCAGAACTTGAAGCCAAAGCGGCATTTTATACAGTTGATGAGGTACGTCTCTTGCTCACAAACCATATAGAAAGTACATGGTGGCAAGTGTATTATTTTGATCGTGCTTTGGAAACGGTTAGAAATAATCAGAATCTCCTGCGACAGTTTATAAAAATAGCTGAAGAGAAGTATAAGACGGGTGAAGGATTACAACAAGATGTACTGTTGGCTCAGTTGGAATTATCCAAGCTTCTAGACCAGGAGATACAAGTAAAAGCATTTAGACGTAACCAGAGTATAAACTTAAATTTACTCATGGGAATAGACCCTTCCAAAGATGTACATTTAGGAAAAAAAAGAACAAAAAAACTCTCACATAAAATGAATGAAAAATATTTATATAAGTTGGCAATAGAGCATAGACCCTCTTTAAAACGTGAAGAGTCCAGGATTCTTGCTTCTACGTCACGTTTGAATTTGGCACATAAAGAGTTTTATCCTGATTTTAATATTGCTGTTTCATATGGTGATAGACGAGGGTATAATCCCGGAACATTTGATGACCGGCGTGCGGATCTTTTTTCGTTAAGAGTCGGTATAAAAGTACCTTTGTACTATAAAACAAAGCAGTCTAAAGCAGTACAGCAAAAGTTTATAGAACAGCAGGGAAGTTATGCAGGATTTGAAGATGAGAAACTAAAAGTGATGGCAGAAATTTCAAAAAATTATACAGATTACAGACAAGCGAAAAAACAACTTTCTTTGTTTGAAACAGGTATCTTGCCGCAGGCACGACAGACAGTCGAATCGATGCGTTCAGGCTATCAGGTGAGTAAGGTGGATTTTCTAAATCTGGTACAGAGTCAGGTCACCTTGTTCAATTACGAGCTGATATATTGGAAGGCACTGACTGCATCGATGCAAGCGTTGTCTGGTATCAAAGCAAATGTAGGAGAGGTGAATATTTATGAATAAAACACTCATAAGCAGTATAGGAATCACATTGGCAGTAGGCATAGGCATCGGGTATGGGGTATCTTTCTATTATACACCTAAGATGGCTACAGTATCCAAGTCTTCTTCGGAAACAAAAAGTAAAGAGACAAAAAAAATTCTTTTTTACCGTAATGCGATGAACCCCACAGTCACCTCTCCTGTACCTGCGAAAGACTCTATGGGGATGGACTATGTACCTGTCTATGCAGATGGTGAGGCAGGGAACGACAAAGCAGGCACAGTGAAGATAGACCCGACAGTGGTACAAAACATCGGTGTTCGAACTGCCCAGGTCAAAGTTGAAGCGTTGAGTAAAATGGTACGTGCTGTGGGACGTGTGGATTTTGATGAAGAGAAGATGGCACGCTTGCACCCAAAAACAGAAGGTTGGATAGAAAAAATATTTATTGATAAAACAGGAGAAACAGTTAAACAAGATGACATTTTGATGAGCATCTATTCTCCACAGTTGGTTTCTACACAGGAAGAGTACCTTTTGGCATTAAGAAATGTGAAGGCTTTGAGTAGAAGTCCATTTAAAGATGTGCGTGATGGTTCAAAAATGTTGGTACAAAGTGCACGGGAACGGTTAACACTATTGGATGTACCGGAACATCAGATCAAGGAACTTGAAAAAAGCAGAAAGATTAAAAAAAGTTTGCATATTCATACACCTGTAGCAGGCACAGTATTGCGTATTGGCGCACGTAAGGGGCAGCATGTCTCACCACAAACAGAACTCTATATGATCGCTGATTTGAGTACGGTGTGGATCATTGCTGAAATTTATGAGTATGAACTTCCGTGGATCAATGAAGGCGACACAGCAGAAGTGACACTCCTTAGTGTCCCCGGGAAAGTGTTTAAAGGTACCGTAGACTACATTTACCCTTATGCCGAAGCAAAGACACGTACCACAAAGGTGAGACTTGTTTTTAAAAATGATGATTTACGCTTACGACCGGATATGTTTGCAGAAGTCAAAATACACGCACAAAATCAAAAAGATGCCTTGGTCATCCCTGCGGAGGCAGTGATACGTTCAGGCAATAAAACACAGGTTTTTGTAGTAAAAGGTGCAGGGAAGTATGAGCCGCGCCTAGTGGAGTTAGGGATAGAATCTGAAGGGAAAGTATCGGTACTCTCTGGGCTTAAAGAGGGAGAAGAGGTCGTTACTTCTGCACAGTTCCTCATAGATTCAGAGTCTAAATTACGTGAAGCGACTGCAAAAATGCTTGACCCTTCACCTAAGAAAATGAATAGGGACAAAAACAGTAGTAAAGAGATACAAAATGATTAATGCAATCATAGGTGCATCACTGCGCGAAAGGTTTATGGTCATTGTTGCGATGGTTATCATTGCTGTGGTAGGTTTGTACTCTTATAAAAGTGCTCCTTTGGATGCGATACCGGATCTGTCTGATGTACAAGTTATTATCTTTACCAAGTACCCGGGACAGTCGCCTCAAGTGGTAGAGGATCAAGTGACATACCCCCTGACCACGGCAATGTTGGCAGTACCTAATACGAAAGTGGTGAGAGGATACTCATTTTTTGGAATGTCCTTTGTTTATCTCATTTTTGAAGATGGTACCGATATGTACTGGGCACGTTCTCGTGTTCTGGAGTCACTCAATTATGTGAGCGGGAGGCTCCCCAAGGCAGTCAATCCTACACTGGGTCCTGATGCTACGGGTGTAGGCTGGGTGTATGAATATACGCTGCAAGATACCACTGGAACCCATGACCTCGCCCAGTTACGCTCACTGCAAGACTGGTATATGCGTTACCCACTGCAAACCGTGAAAGGTGTGGCAGAAGTGGCTTCCGTAGGCGGCTATGTCAAGCAGTACCAGATAGAAGTTGATCCCAATGCCCTGCAACGCTATAATATTTCACTCAATAAAGTGAAAATGGCAATCAAAATGTCGAACAAAGATGTTGGTGGCCGCCTCATCGAAATGGCAGAGACCGAATACATGGTACGGAGTGCAGGGTATATACAATCTGTTGATGATCTCAATAAAATACCGGTGGGTGTAGACAAAGAAGGAACACCAATACGGCTGAAAGATATTGCCAATGTCTTTATCGGGCCTGAACTCAGAAGAGGTTTGGTGGACTATAATGGTGAAGGTGAAGTCGTGGGTGGCGTGGTCATCATGCGTTATGGTGAAAATGCACTGGCCACCATACAAGCTGTACGTAAAAAATTGGATGAACTACAAAAAGGTTTACCTGATGGGGTTAAAATAGTCCCCGTTTATGACAGGGGTGACCTCATTGAACGTGCCGTATTGAGTCTTAATACTTCTTTGTTACAAGAACTCTTTATCGTGAGTTTGGTGGTTATACTTTTCTTACTGCATGCCCGTTCTGCCTTTGTAGCGATCATCACCTTGCCACTGGGTATCCTAATGGCATTTATCGTGATGCGTTTGCAGGGTTTAGATGCCAACATCATGTCACTTGGAGGGATCGCTATTACCATTGGAACCATGGTCGATGGTGCCATCGTTATGGTAGAGAATGCGCATAGCCGTTTGGCTGAGGCAGTGAAAGAAAAAGGGGCACAGCTTAGTGACAGTGAACGCTGGGAAGTCATTACCAAATCTTCAAAAGAGGTTGGTCCTGCACTCTTTTTCTCTTTGCTTGTGATTACAGTTTCATTTTTACCTATCTTTACGATGATAGCACAGGAGGGAAGACTCTTTAGTCCTTTGGCATTTACTGCTACCTATGCGATGGCAGCATCTGCCATCCTGGCAGTGACACTGGTACCGGTGATGATAGGGTATTTTGTACGGGGTAAGATTATCGCTGAAGAGAAAAATCCTATTAACAGAGCCTTGCATGCAGCGCATACACCTCTGTTGAAACTTGCTATGAAATGGCGTACGGTGACTATTACTGTTGCGATTGCTCTTTTGGCGTTGACTTATTATCCGTATTCTAAGTTGGGGAGTGAGTTTATGCCTCCATTGGATGAGGGTGATGTACTCTATATGCCGACGATGTTTCCTGGTATCTCCATCACCAAAGCAAAAGAGTTTTTACAGCAAAGTGATAAAATACTCAAAACATTTCCAGAAGTAGAAAGTGTCTTTGGTAAGATAGGACGTGCCGAGACTGCAACAGATGCCGCACCACTTTCAATGGTAGAAACAACTATCAGGCTTAAGCCTAAAGAGGCGTGGCCTGACCCAAAGAAAACGACACAAGAATTGATGAATGAGTTCAATGCGGCTATTAAGTTTCCTGGTGTGGCAAATGCATGGACGATGCCTATCAAAACACGGATAGATATGCTCTCTACAGGAATCAAGACACCTGTAGGGATAAAAGTCTCAGGGCCAGATCTCAATGTCCTTCAAAAAGTCTCCAAAGAGATAGAACAAGCCATGAAAACTTTACCTGAAACAAGCTCTGCTTTTGGAGACAGAGCGGTAGGAGGCTACTACTTGGACTTTGATATAGACAGAGAAAAAGCAGCACGTTACGGACTGACAGTAGGTGCAGTACAAGATGTTATCCAAACTGCTGTTGGTGGAATGAATGTCACCGAAACGGTAGAAGGGTTGGAGCGTTATCCTGTCAATGTACGTTATCCCAGAGATTTACGGAGCGATAAAGAGACACTGGAACGTGTACTCATTCCTACCCCTACAGGCATACAAGTCCCTATGGCTATGGTGGCGAAGATAGTTTACAGACGTGGTCCACCAGTCATTAAAAGTGAAAATGCCAGACCAAATGCATGGATATATGTAGATATATCAAGTTCAGACATCGGCGGATTCGTGACAAAAGCTAAAAAAGTATTGGAAGAGAAAGTAAGGATCCCTGCAGGCTATACCGTGACATGGTCAGGGCAGTTTGAATACATGGAACGTGCTTCCCAGCGTCTGAAAATCGTGACACCTATTACGCTGTTGATCATATTTATACTCTTATATTTGAACTTTAAAAATGTGATAGAACCAGTTATTGTCATGCTTTCGATGCCTTTTGCACTCATAGGGGGTATCTGGCTTATTTACCTTAATGGATACAACATATCTGTAGCGGTAGCCGTAGGGTTTATAGCCCTTGCAGGGATGGCAGCAGAGATAGGTGTTTTGGTATTGAGCTTCATAGATACAGAAGTAGAAAAACGGCGTACTGCCAAAGGAAAAGCACTCAGTACAGAAGAGATCAAAGAATTAGCTTTTTATGCCACTTCACAAAGGGTACGTCCCGTGATGATGACAGCAGTATCAACCATGGCAGGATTAGTTCCCATTATGCTTAGTATGGCTACCGGTTCGGATGTGACGCATCGTATTGCTGCCCCTATGTTGGGAGGGATGCTGTCGGTGACGATACTCAACTTGCTGGTACTTCCTGTGATGTATAGTCTGGTGTTGCAATATAAAGAAAAAAAGTTACAGAAAGCAGAATTAGTTTAGTATTCATGTTATAATCATCGATATGAATACGGATGCAATAATACAGGCCGTGGAGAGATACATTTTGTGTATGACGATGAGAGGTTCCAGATGACATTTGACAAACAAATACTAGACTTTTACTTCTCACTGACTAAAAAACCACCACTTCCTGAAGGGGTAGAAGCGATCTATCCTTTTGATAATGCAGAGACCAAATCCGTTATGCAGACTTTTTTTACCCAATACTACAACGACAGAAAGCCCCGTACCTATCTTATAGGCATTAACCCTGGAAGGCTGGGGTCGGGAGTTACGGGCATAGGATTTACCGATGCATATCATTTGGAAAAATACTGTGGTATAGTAAACAGCTTTGACAAACGTATAGAGATATCTGCCTCATTTATGTTTGAAGTTATTGAGGCGTATGGTGGCGTAGAGAAGTTTTACGGAAATTTCTTTTTTACCACTACTATGCCATTGGGCTTACTCAAAGAGGGTAAAAACTACAATTATTACGATGACAAAGAGACAGAAGCCAGTTTAAAGCCTTTCATCACAGAAACGCTGCTTAAACAAATGGCATTTCCACAGGCGAAACCAAACATCATCTGTGTAGGTACAGGGAAAAACCTCAAATACCTTAAAGCTTTTAATGACACACATCACTGCTTTGAATGTATAGAAGTCCTCCCTCATCCTCGATGGGTGATGCAGTATAGGCGTAAGGAGAAAGAAAAATACATACAGGCATATTTGGATGTATTGGATAAAATATTGTAAATAGATAAAAGGAAATAGCCATGGGAAAACAATACAAAACCCTGACACAGGAAGATATAGCATTTATCAATGCACAAAAACTTTTTTATATCGCTTCAAGTTCCGGCAAAGAGGTCAATCTTTCACCCAAAGGTTATGACAGTATCCGTGTTCTGGACAAATACCGTTTGCTCTATCTGGATTATCCGGGAAGCGGGAACCGTACGTACAGAGATGCTGTGGAAAACGGAGAGTTTACTTTGGTCTTTAATGCTTTTGAAGGGCCTGCGAACATTTTACGTATTTTTTGTAAAGCTGAAGTCATAGAAAAAGATGATCTCAGTTTTGACGGCTACCTCTCTCATTTTGCTGTCAATGCTGCACATATACGACAGCTTTTTATATTTGATATTGATACTGTGGAAAGTTCCTGCGGGATGTCTGTACCCTATATGAGCTATGAAAAAGAGCGTAAGTCTTTGAAAAAATGGGCAAAAAATATGGCAGAAGAGGGCAGACTGGAGCAGTATATTGAAAAACATAAAAAGCCGCCGGTGTTGTAAAGGATCATGAGTATGGACAGTAAACTATTGATGTTTCAACGTTGGATGATCTTTCTCTATGGTGTTTTTTCTTATATGATAGGGCTTGCGGGACAGCTTTGGTTTATTCTCTATCTGGGTGAGTGGGAATTTATGGAAAGGACTGTCTATTCGCCTCAGACGGTTTCTGTTTGGACAGCAGTGATCATCAACAGTGGACTTGTGCTCCTCTTTGGTCTTCAGCATACGGTCATGGCGCGTCAATGGTTCAAAGATCATCTCATACGTTATATTCCTCAATCTGTAGAACGCAGTACCTATGTGCTGCTTTCCGGTATGGCATTGATCGTTGTGGTACTCTTTTGGCAGCCTATTGACGGTACCGTATGGAAGGTTAACGCAGAACCGTGGCATACTTTACTCATCGTCGGATATCTTTTAGGGTGGCTCTTCTCTGTAGTCGCAAGTTTTGTCATCAACCACTTTGAACTTTTTGGCTTGCAGCAGGTCTACTTTAATTTAAAGAAAAGAGAAATGCCCGATATCGCTTTTCAGGAGAAACTTTTTTATACCTTTGTCCGCCATCCCATACAATTGGGTGTACTCATCGGTATCTGGATCACTCCGACCATGACTTACGGGCACTTGTTTTTTTCTGTGTTATTTACGATCTATATTTTGATTGGTCTTTATTATGAAGAGATAGATATGCAAGAACACTTTGGACTGCTTTATAGAGATTACAAAAAGAGGGTGGGGATGCTGTTTCCCAAGTTTTTTGGGCATAAAAAGTAAAAATATATATTCAAGGGATGGCTAAAATGCATCAGATAATCATTCAGTATTGGCAGTCGCCTGCAGGAGAGCTCATTTTGGGTTCGTATGATGAGAAGCTTTGCCTTGCAAACTGGCGTTACAAGAAAACCCATGAACAGGTAAACAGACGTTTGCAAAAAGGTTTAAAGGCTCACTTTGTTGAAGCACATTCAGATGTTATTGCAGAGACCATCAAGCAGTTGGATGAGTACTTTAGCGGTAAACGAACAGTTTTTGACATACCGCTGGAACTGGTAGGCACAGAGTTTCAAAAGTCGGTATGGCAGGGACTGATGCAGGTACCTTATGGTACGACAAACTCTTATGTCCAACTGGCAGAGAAAATAAGCAATAAAAAAGCCGTCAGGGCTGTAGCCAATGCCAACGGTGCCAATGCTATCTCCATTTTAATACCCTGCCATCGTATCATAGGCAGTGATGGAACTTTGACCGGCTATGCCGGTGGTCTGGAAGCGAAGGACAAGTTATTGACTTTGGAAAAGATCAATACTTGAGTGTATTTAACTAATACTTAATGCGTCATACTACATCAAGAAACTTAATAATTTTTTAAGCATCTTTGTATTAAAATTTAAAATAAATTCATACTAAAGGAAGAAAGATGCAGTTTAAAAAAATCGTTACCAACATTATTAAGGATGATCTGGAGAAAGAGAATTTAGGTCTTATTTCTATACATAAAACCCGTGAACTTCTTATGGATGTCGGAGCTGTTCTGCTTGATGTTAGACCTCCTGTAAAAGTTGAAGGTGAAAATGCAGAGGAGGCGGGGATCGCCAATGCCTACTATATGCCTTATACAGAATTTGCAGAATATCTTGATGTCCTGCCTGAGGCACATGCTACACCGATCGTTGTAGCCTGTGCAAAAGGATGGTTTGCCAACCGTGTCATGGGGTACCTTGAATTTATGGGATACAACAATGTCTATGTCCTTGATACAGATATTGCAGACATTATTGAAGTGCATTATGCACACAGAGATAAATAAAAACTTTTTACCGTCACTGCTTCTTTTCTAATATGGGGCAGTGAATACTGCAGTGTACGCTTTCCTTCTTATACAGCTTTTATTGTTTCAATCATTTTTTCTCTTTTTACTTTTATCATTATGAGTCTCCTGTATTATTCGAGTCACCCTTAAGAAGAAGTTGTTAGAATGAGAGTAGAGGAGTTTCACATGTATGCAATAGAACCTTTTTCAGATACCGTGCTCAGTGAGCAAGAGATAAAGGACCTTCAAAAGGCAAAAATGATCTTGGAAAACCCCGGTTTTGCCATGAAGATAGCGGGGTATCTGGGTAAACCTATAGAGTTTGCCATTGACAAGATAGACTCTGAAACATTGAACATGGCAACTTCAAAAGCACTGAGCAAAGCACTGGATGTTGCCATAGGAAGTTTGAAAAATGAGAAGCCTATAGCTTCTTCGAACTTCAAACATAAACTGATGGCAGGCGGCAGCGGTGCGGTGGGCGGCTTTTTTGGTTTGGCGGCATTGGCGGTGGAGCTTCCTGTCTCTACAACCATTATGCTGCGAAGCATTGCCGATGTGGCACGTTCACAGCAGCATGAACTCAGCGATATAGAGACCAGACTTGCCTGTCTGGAGGTCTTTTCTCTGGGCAGTACGAAAAACTCTGATGACGATGCCAGTGAGAGTGCCTATTTCGCTGCACGTGCCACACTGGCATTTGAAATGAGGGCAGCACTGCAAAGTGTTTCTCATATGAGCAGCAAAGCCATACAGGATGCGCTTTCGAGAGGGCAGATGCCCATGCTTATCAAACTCATCAATACCATTGCCTCACGTTTTGGTATTGTGGTCTCTGAAAAACTGGCTGCTCAGTCTATACCGCTCATAGGTGCAGCAGGCGGTGCAGGGATCAACCTGATGTTCATTGACCATTTTCAGAATATGGCAGAGGGGCACTTCATTGTGAAACGTCTGGAGAAGAGGTATGGCAGTGAGAAGATAGAGATGCTCTATAACAATCTTGTTTTGTAGTACGGTGTGTTGATCTATGTTTAAAAAAATGAAAGATGCTGCACTCTCGAAAGGTGCTAAAGTCGCTATCAATGCTTACATAAAGGAGTATGGGAAGATGCTGAAACTCAATCTGGATTCAAAAAATAAAAGTATCACATTGGAAGTCTTGCTTGAAGGGGAAAAAGAGCCTCTCTCTGTGAATGTGCAGCGTTATGAACTGACAGAGGAGAAGGGAAAGAACCTTTTGAAAATATATGGCATTCAAACTTCCAGAGCCTGGATCAATACCATTGCCGGCTCTTATTTGGAAGGAAAGTCTTTTGAAATACCTGAAGAGTATGCGAAGATGCTGAAGGTGATCGTCTAGATATTGGCATTAGGATAGGTAGAAGAGATACTTTTGTTATAATGCTTTAAAATGAACAAAGGATATGAATTATGAAACAACTATTATTGATACTTGCTTCCGCTTCTGTGTTGATGGCGGGTGACTTTACGTTAAAAACCCATGATTTCGGCGGTACCCTTGGTACCGCTCAGGAATACAACAGTTTTGGATGTAATGGACAAAATATCTCGCCCCAACTCTTCTGGTCCAATGTTCCAAAGGGAACAAAAAGTTTTGCTGTTACCGTGTATGACCCGGATGCTCCGACCGGTAGCGGATGGTGGCACTGGCTGGTTGTGAATATTCCTGTAAGTGTGACGGAACTTCCCAGCGGTGTATCAGGAAAAGCCATGCCAAAAGGTGCGGTTGAAACAGAAAATGATTACGGTACAACAGGATTTGGCGGTGCCTGTCCTCCTAAAGGTGACAAAGCACATCGTTATATCTTTACCGTCTATGCGCTTGATGTGGAAACTCTTCCTGTCAAAGCCAAGACGAATGCACCGATCGTTGGCTATCAGATCAATGCGCATACCTTTCAAAAAGCGAGTATCATTGCTTATTACAAGCGTTAAGAGCAAGTATTCATATTTTTTACTATTATCTGTATTTATCTCTGAAATAGTATGCATGATCAAAGCAGGTTTCGGGTTGGAAATAAAGAAATAATTTTTAAACCTCAAAATCTTGGCTTTGATGGCGAAATTAAGATAAAATACCGCAGAAAAAATGCACACAAAGAGAAATGAATGCCTGAACCCAAAGTCTATAGATACAAAGCCTTTATCAACTATGCACATCAAGATATTGCCTTTGCACGATGGCTACAAAAAAATATAGAAAACTATACGATACCAGGTGATCTGCGAAACAGATATTCAAACCTCCCAAATGATCTGAGATCCAGCATATTCCTGGATGAAGAGAGGATTTCTTCAAAGGAAACTTTGTCACAGACACTTCAAGAGGGGATAGATAATGCTGAAAGTATGATCGTACTTTGTTCTCCCCGTGCACTTCTTTCCAAGAGGGTAGAAGATGAGATCAGATATTTTTGTTCCAAACATAAAGAGCAAAAGATATTTACACTGCTCATCGACGGAAAAGCGGAAAATGTGATACCTCAGGCATTGGATATGCAGGGTGAATCGCCATTGATCATAGACATCAGTCAGTCAAAAACACGAAAAAAAGCATTTTTACAGGTCATTGCTTCACTTTTGGGTATTGATTTTGATACTTTATGGAAAATAGAAGTACAAAAGAAACGTAAAAAACGCTTGCTGAAAATAGGCATTGCAGTACTCTTTTTACTGATAAGCGGCTATACCTACATGAAGGTATTCCCCGCTACTAACAAAGAACTTGAACAGATAGAAAGACAGATCGACACCCTGAAGAAAGAACGTGAAGTACAAAAAGGAGATGCTCAGGTCTTTAATAAACTCTCTGTGTCTCTGAAGGAACTTGAAGCCTTGAAAAGGGTAAAAGAAGATAGTCTGAAATACTTTATGCTCTTGAAAAATGTTGAGGCTGAAGAGGTCTACAATGAAAAAGGTGTCGATGCAGCACTTACTATGTTACAGTCATCAACTTTAGATAAAAAAGATGTTTCTTTTGCAGTGAAAAACATGCTGCTTGCCAAATTGTATATAGAAAAAGGTGATCTTGAGAAAGCAGAGAAATCTTATGTCAATGCAGTAGAGGCCGACGATCGTTATGAATATCTTTTAGAATACGCAACTTTTTTGCGTGAGCTAAATGCTACAAAAAAGCTGGAAAGTGTGTATGAAAAGATGCGGACACAGGATCTTCCTAAAGAGAAAAAAGCCAAAGTACTTGAGAACTTAGCGGTACTCTATATACAGGAAAAAAAGTATAAAGAGGCAGAAGGTATCTACAAAGAAGCGTTGATACTCTATGAAGCACTGGCTAAAAAGAACCCTGAAAAATATGATCTCAGTTTAGCCAAGATCTATAATAGTCTGGCCTTATACTACACAGAGTCAGAAGAGAGTACTAAAGCACAGGAGATGTATATCAAAGCGTTAGCGTTATGGGAGGCTTTGGAAAAAGTACATGTAGGAGAGTATACTTTGGAGGTGAGTAACTCTTTGTATATGCTTGGAAAATTTTACAGTTTCAGCGATGTTGAAAAAGCACAAAGCTATTTTGAATCTGCGTTAACGATGCAAAGAAAATTACATAAAGAGAACCCTGAACGTTTTAGTCCCACTTTAGCAAGAACACTGGGTGAAGCAGCGCTACTCTATAAGAACAGTAAGCAGTTTGATAAGGCGGAGATGTACTACCAGGAGGCCTTGGTACTGGAAAGAGACTTGTATAGTGAAGATCCTTATGTTTACCTGGAGCAGTTGCAAAACACCGTGAACACGTTAGCAAGAGTGTTGAGCCAGTTAAAGAAAGAAGAAGAGGCCAGAGTCTTATTTGAAGAGGGTGACAGCTATGAGAAATTGAGAGCAGAGCGGGTATCATCGCCTAGTACAAAGCATTGAAAGTGAACGCCTGAAAAGAGGGCAGGTTCTTTATTTGTCCAACGTGATAACTCTGGTACCTATCTCTTCTGCCTCTTCTTCATTGTGTGTGACATAGACAAGGGTAAACCCGAATTTCTCCTGAAGCCGGATGATCTCTTTGCGAAGTTTTTTGTTCAGGGCGTTGTCAAGACTGGAAAGTGGTTCATCCATCAGGAGGACTTTTGGGGAGAGTATGAGTGCTCTTGCCAATGCGACACGCTGCTGCTGTCCACCGGAAAGTTCTTCTATACGCCTTTTCTCATAACCCGATAAACTTACCAGGGAGAGCATCTCCTTGACTTTCTCTTCTCTGATCTTTTTAGGTGTTTTTCTGACTTTGAGTCCAAAAGCGATATTTTCATAGACATTCATATGCGGCCAGAGAGCGAGGTCCTGAAAGACCATTGCCACCTCTCTTTTTTCCGGTGGAATCAGGCACTTTCCCTCTTTGGCAACAATGGTACCATCGATCCGTATCTCTCCTGAATCAGGGGTATTGAACCCAGCAATAAGCCGCAGCAGTGAAGTCTTTCCGCTTCCGGAGCTTCCGACAATGACCAGACGCTCCTTTTCAGGGATTACTATATTTATATCTTTTAATATTAGATTGTCTTTATATCTGAAAGTGATATTATGTAATGCGATCATGTTGTACCTTTTTGATGATGCCTATGAGTAACAGCGGCAGCAGTGTCATGCTGATCATGAAAAGAGAAAGTGCTGCAATGATCCTGGGATCACCGTT
>Ga0256834_1001409_pt1 | contig 16386 bp, 16 predicted proteins | sample 4281140metaG_FD_190536 | JGI IMG/M metagenome (GOLD analysis project Ga0256834, IMG submission 190536) | Hydrothermal vent microbial communities from East Pacific Rise, Pacific Ocean - 4281-140 | ecosystem: Environmental > Aquatic > Marine > Hydrothermal vents | place: Pacific Ocean: East...
CAAGATTTAAACGTAATAATAACAGGAGCAACTCGAGGAATAGGTAAAGGTATCGCTGAAGTTTTTGCAAAAAACGGAGCGAATATAGCTTTCACTTATAGTTCATCTGTAGATGCAGCAAACGCTTTAGAAAAAGAATTAATTGCACTTGGCGTAAAAGCAAAAGGTTATCAATCTAACGCAGCAGATTTTGATGCAGCACAAGAATTTGCAGCAGAAGTGTTAAAAGAATTTGGTTCGGTTGATGTATTGATTAATAATGCAGGAATTACGAAAGATAATTTGTTAATGCGAATGTCAGAAGAAGATTTTGATAAAGTGGTTTCTATTAATTTAAAATCGGTTTTTAATTTAACCAAAGCAGTTATTAGACCAATGATGAAACAGCGCAAAGGTTCTATTATTAATATGAGTTCGGTTGTTGGTGTTAAAGGTAATGCAGGTCAAGCAAATTATGCAGCATCAAAAGCAGGTATTTTAGGTTTTACTAAATCGGTTGCATTAGAACTAGGTTCTCGTAACATACGTTGTAACGCAATAGCACCAGGTTTTATAGAAACAGAAATGACCGCAAAATTAGATGAAGCAACTGTAGATGGTTGGCGAAAAGCAATACCATTAAAAAGAGGCGGAAGTCCAGTAGATATTGCAAATGCCTGTGTATTTTTAGCGAGCGATATGTCGGGTTATATTACAGGACAAACTTTAAATGTTGATGGTGGAATGTTGACCTAAATTATTTATTAAATTTATTTAATAAACGATTAGGTGTTTTGGCATATAAATTGTTATAAGTAAAAAAACATTTTAAATTAAATATGAAAAATTTACTATTTATCGGATTATTGCTTTTAGGAACAATTTCTATAAAAGCACAAAATATAAAAACAGATAATTTCGAAATCTATTTAAATGACTATATGGTTAGTGAAGTAAATATTTCTAAAGGAATGTATATGACTGCTAACAAGCAATATTTTTACGAAGGTAAATTCGAAGTGAATAATATAAACACAAATACTTCTACGGTTTACCAATTTTATTTTTCAACTTGGGACAAAGTATTTAAAGAATTCATTGTTAAAGATCTTAATTATAAAGAATTATCGCCAAGTTTTTCATTTACAGATAATAAAATTATTAATTTTACAGACGCTACAGGTAATAATGTGACTAAAGAATTAGAGAATGTTACTAATGTAGATTATGCGATGTTATCTTCTATGTTAGTTTGGTTGGAAAATTCTCTTATAAAAAAGTAATACTTTTTTAAAGTAAAATTCAATTAAAATATTACATTTGCTTTAAATGGATGATACTACTTTTTTTTATATAATAATTGCATTTGTAGTTGCCTTATTACTTGCAATTTTTCAGTATTTATATAAAAATAAAAGAGCAAATAAAAACACCTATATATTAACCTTTCTAAGATTTATATCTATTTTCGGATTATTATTACTGTTAATTAATCCGAAATTCAAAAAACAAATCATTACTACTTTTAAACCTAAGTTAGTATTACTTATAGATAATTCTAAATCTATTGCCAACACCAAACAGCAAGATAAGGTTAAAAGTATCATAGATGATTTTGTAAAAGATGATAAGATAAACGCCAAATTTGAGTTAAAGAAATATGCTTTTAGTCAAAATATTAAAACGGAAGATTCATTACTATTTAATAAGTCAAATACTAATATTTATAAGTCTTTAAGTAGTACAAAAAAACTATTTGGTAAGTCGAAAACTCCAGTTGTTTTAATAACCGATGGTAATCAAACTTCAGGTATTAATTATACTAATTTTAGTTCTAAATTAAATGTTTTTCCTGTTATTGTTGGTGATACAATTGCTTATCAAGATTTAAAATTAACACAATTAAACGTTAATAAGTATGCATATTTAAGGCATAAATTTCCAGTAGAAGCATTTGTAGTTTATGAAGGAAATAAAAAAATAAGCAATACGAATTTTGTAGTTAAAGAAGGAAATAGAACAATATATTCTCAAAAAATAACATTTGATACTCAAAATGCAAAACAACTAAATTTTTATTTACCATCTAATACTGTTGGTATTCATAATTACAAAGCAAGTATTTCGTATTTAGATAAGGAGAAAAATAAAATAAATAATATTAGAAATTTTTCCGTAGAAATAATTGATGAGCAGTCAAAAATAGTATTAATTTCAGATATTTCACATCCAGATATTGGTATGCTAAAACGAGCAATTGAAAGTAATAAACAAAGAAAATTAATTGTTAAAAAACCAACAGATACATATAATATTAATGATTATCAGATGGTTATTTTCTATCAACCAAATCAGAATTTTGCAACCGCATTTGATAAAGCAAAGCAATTTAATAAAAACTTTATTGTATTTACAGGTACTAAAACAAATTGGAATTTCTTAAACGAAAATCAAAATTACTTTAAGAAAAAAGCAATTAGAAGTACCGAAGATTATTTGGCAAATTTTAATGCTGGTTTCACAACTTTTTTAACAGACGATATTGGTTTTAATACCTTTGCACCAGTGCAAGATTATTTTGGAGAAGTTACTTTTTCAGTGCCGTTCGAAACGCTTTTGTTTCAACAAATTGGTGGTTTCTCTTCTGAAAGTCCATTATTGGCAACTTTTGAAGAGAATAATAGAAGAGGCGCTGTTTTTTTAGGAGAAAATAGTTGGCGTTGGAGAATGTCTAATTATGTAGAAGAAAAATCTTTTCAATCTTTTGATGAATTCATCAATAAAACAATACAATATTTAGCATCTACTAAAAGAAATGATTTATTAGAAATTAAAAATGAGTCCTATTATTATGCTAATGATAATGTGAAAGTTACCGCATATTTTTATGATGCAAATTACACTTTTAATGATAATGCAAAACTTTGGATTAACATTACCAGCAAGCAAACTAGAAAACAGATAAAATACCCTTTTGCTTTGCAAAGTAATTCTTACCAAGTAAATATATACGATTTAAAAAGTGGTAATTATAGTTTTACAGTTTCCGATGAAAATCAAAAATTTAAAAAAAGTGGTAAATTTACCATATTAGATTATGATATAGAGCAACAATTTTCTGGTGCGAATAAAAAAGAATTAAATCAATTAGCATATAATAGTAACGGAAAGTCCTTTTATTTAAATCAGTTTAATGAATTAAAAGAAAACTTATTGCAAAATAAAAATTATGTTGCTATTCAAAAATCTAAAGAAAAAATAACACCTTTAATAGATTGGAAATGGTTATTAGCAATTATTGCATTATCTTTGAGCATTGAATGGTTTGTTAGAAAATACAAAGGATTACTATAACAATTTTAAAAGATATACGACAAATAAGACCGCTTCGCTAAAAGATATAAGACTGTTTGTAGCTAGCAACACATTTATAATTTAGTCACAAAAATTAGATTAAACCAGATTAAATAATTAAACGATAACCAAATAACTTAAAATAAAAATTATGAATAGACAACAACAACCACAGCTACCACAATTGCCAAAAGGGATTTTTCCGATAATTGTAATTGTAATAATTGCCTTAATATTATTTTCAAAATCATTTGTAACCGTAGATAGAGGTGAACAAGGTGTTTTATGGAAAAGATTTAATGGTGGTGTAGTAATAGATGAACCAGCACTTGGCGAAGGTTTTCATTTAGTTGCACCTTGGAATAAAGTAGATATATATAATGTACGTCAACAAAATATGTTTATTAGAGATATGGAAGTATTATCTTCTAACGGATTAGAAATTAAATTAGATGTATCTGTATTATATATGCCAAAAATTTCTGAATTAGGATTATTACATAAAACAAAAGGTGAGAATTATGACCAAGTGGTAATTATACCAGAAATTAGATCTGCGGCAAGATCTGTAGTTGGTAGATATACGCCAGAACAATTATATTCATCTAAAAGAGATGCTATTCAAAAAGAAATTTATGAAGAAATAAAAATTAAAGCAAGTAGTCAGCATGTACAGATAAACGATGTTTTGGTTAGAGACGTGACTTTACCGCCAACTATTAAAGATGCAATTGAACGTAAATTAGGTCAAGAACAAGAATTCTTAGAATATGAATTTAGACTTCAAAAGGCAAAAAAAGAAGCAGAAAAGCAAATTATTGAAGCAAAAGGTAAAGCAGATGCAAATCGTATTTTAAGCGCATCTTTAACAGACAAAATCCTTAGAGATAAAGGTATTGAAGCAACATTAAAATTAGCAGAATCACCAAACTCTAAAGTGGTGATCGTTGGTGGAAAAGACGGAATGCCATTAATTTTAGGTAATAATTAAATAGAATAATACTTATTTGGTTCTACCGTAAATTTAGCGGAAACTAAAAATAGTTATGTTTTTAAAAATTAAAATGTTTTATAAGGTCAATTTATTTTCAAAATAGGTTGACCTTTATTTATTTTAAATTCCTTGAAAATTTTAAGTTTTATCACGTGGTAAATTAATATTTTTTTGTATATTTAGAAGCACTTAAAATAATGAATTCAGCATGTGTTTTTATTCTTATACGAAAAAGAAAATTAATAAACAATAGCCTAAACGTTTTTTTATAATGAATTTTATTTACATTTTTGTAGTACGAAAAAAGACATAGTCTTTGTAAGAAAAAGAACAAAAAAAACCCTTTAATTTCTGTTTTAGAATGAGTCAAAATGCAAGCTTAGTTTGGGATAAATGTTTATCTTTTATAAAAGATAATATTAAACCCCAAGCATATAAAACATGGTTTGAACCAATCAAACCAATCAAACTTTCTGGCGATGCATTAACTATTCAAGTGCCAAGTAAATTTTTTTATGAATGGTTAGAAGAACATTATATTAAAATTTTGAGAGTTGCTCTAGTAAAGGAAATGGGCGATGATGCAAAGTTGATTTATGATGTTAAGATGGAAAATTCTTACAGTAGTAAAAAACCACATACTGTAAAATTTCCAAGTTCTAATCGTAAACCATTAAATTCACAAGGTATAACCATACCTTTAGATATAGATAAAAGAGAATTAAGAAATCCTTTTATTATACCAGGAATTCAAAAAGTAAAAATTGAATCTCAATTAAACCCAAATTATAATTTCAATAACTTTATAGAAGGTGATTCGAATCGTTTAGGTCGTTCGGCAGGTATTGCTGTAGCAAATAAACCTGGCGGCACTTCTTTTAATCCGTTATTAATTTATGGTGGTGTTGGTTTAGGTAAAACACATTTAGCACATGCTATTGGTGTAGATATAAAAGATAAATACCCAGAAAAAACAGTTTTGTATATTTCTGCGGAATCATTCATACAACAATATGTAGATTCTGTTAAAAGTAATACAAGAAATGATTTCATTCATTTTTATCAAATGATTGATGTGTTAATTGTAGATGATGTACAATTTTTATCGGGTAAAAAAGGCACACAAGATGTGTTTTTTCATATATTTAATCACTTGCATCAAAACGGTAAACAAGTTATTTTAACTTCCGATAAGGCACCTGTAGACATGCAAGAAATGGAACAACGTTTGTTGTCTCGTTTTAAATGGGGACTTTCTGCGGAGTTACAATCTCCTGATTATGAAACACGTATATCTATTTTAGAAAACAAATTATTTAGAGATGGTGTTGTAATGCCAGAAGAAATAATAGAATATATTGCTAAAAATATTAAAACTAATATTCGTGAATTAGAAGGTGTTTTAATCTCAATGATTGCACAAGCATCTTTCAATAAAAAAGAATATACCTTACCTTTAGTAAGAACTATAGTTGATAAATTTGTTAAGAATACTAAAAAAGAAGTTTCTATAGATTACATTCAAAAAGTAGTTTCTAAATATTTTGAGATGGATGTAACTACATTACAATCTAAAACTAGAAAACGTCATATTGTACAAGCAAGACAATTAGCAATGTACTTTGCAAAACGTTTAACAAAAGCTTCTTTAGCAAGTATTGGTTCACAAATTGGTAGCAGAGATCATGCAACAGTTTTACATGCTTGTAAAACAGTAAATAATTTATCGGATACCGATAGGCAATTTAGAACTTATGTAGAGGATTTAACTAAAAAATTATCCCTTTAATTTCATAAATGATGTCTAATAAACCAAAAACGAAAGTGTTAATGGTTTGTTTAGGTAATATTTGTCGTTCGCCATTAGCGGAAGGTATTTTACAAAGTAAACTTTCAAAAGACTTTTATATAGATTCTGCTGGTACAGCAGGTTATCATGTAGGAGAATTACCAGATGAAAGATCAATTAAAGTAGCACGATTTTATAGTATTGATATATCAAATCAAAGATCAAGAAAGTTTGTACTACAAGATTTTGATATTTTTGATTATATTTATGTAATGGATGCTTCTAATTATCAAGATATAATTAATTTTGCAAGAAATGAAGATGATAAATCTAAAGTACATTTTATTTTAGAAGAAAATCAGAATGTACCAGATCCATATTATGGTGGGGAAAATGGTTTTGAGAATGTTTATAAAATGTTAGATATTGCATGTAATAGAATTAGTGAAGAGTTATAAATTAGTTTGATTTTAAAATAATGATAAAGGGAAAATTATATTTAATACCAACAACTTTAGGTGATAATGAACCTTTAGAAGTATTGCCTTATGCGGTTAAACAAGTTGTCGAACGTAACAATCATTTTATTGTAGAAAATGAAAAATCTGCTAGACGTTTTATAAAAAAATTAGTTCCAAAAAAATCACAAGAAGATTTAAATATCTATATATTAGATAAATATACAAACGAAATAGATATTCAGAATTATTTAAATGTTTGTGAACAAGGAATAAATATAGGTTTATTATCCGAAGCTGGCGTGCCAGCAATTGCAGATCCAGGAGCAATTATTGTTACTTTAGCACATCAAAAAAATATTAGAGTACAACCTTTGGTTGGTCCATCGTCTATATTAATGGCAATGATGGCATCTGGTTTAAATGGTCAAAATTTTGCGTTTAATGGGTATTTACCAATTGATGCAAAAGAAAAAAAACATACTATTAAGCAATTTGAAAGACTATCAAAAGAAAAAAATCAATCACAAATATTTATAGAAACTCCATATAGAAACGATAAATTATTAGTGGAATTATTACGTACATTAACACCAACCACAAAATTGTGTATTGCTGTTGATATTTCCTTAGAATCGGAATATATCAAAACATTCGAAGTACAAGAATGGAAAAAAGTAAAACCAGATTTACATAAAAAACCTGCAATTTTTATTATTCAGAAGTATTGAGATAATTGTTTGAATTTTAAATTAATAAAGATAAGTTATAGAAATTTATTGAAAACTATTTTATCAAAATTTTAATAAAAACATGTATATAATCATAAGAAAATTCATATATCATTCACGATGAAAAATATTAAAATATACTTTACAAGTAAGAAAATAATTAGATTATTGTTTGTTATTTCTATAATGTCTATTAGTTGTAATAATGTAACAAGAGTTAATCAAAAGCATAATAATGAAAAAATAGTTATAGAAGAAACGGATTTAAAGGAGTCTGATAATTATAAGGGAATTAAAAGTTGTCAAGAAGGATATGATTTAGCTAAAAAAGAAATAAAGATTGGAAAAATAAAATATATATTCGGAAGTATCGGAAGTCGTCAAGAATTACCAAATAGACTAGAAGAATTATATAGTATTGAAATAATAAGATTACAAGGAATAATTACTCGGTCAAACAGATGTTATAATGATGTAATGTACAAAGAAATACAAAGAAAGTATGGAAATGACGCCTTTAATAAAGCAATGAAATAAAAACTATATTTAATCGATTCAAAAGATTGTATAATTGATTATTATAAATTCACCAAAAATTCCAAAGTATCCACACCATCGGCATAATCAGATAATTGAGGTTTTTGAGTTACACCAAATTTAACGGAGTTCTCTATATTTTCATTACTAACAATAACCTGTATTTTATCTTTTTCGGATTTTAATTTAGTTTTTAAATTATCTAAATCGTCATAAACCTCATAAAATAAAGTAGCAATAGGCGAGGAGTAACTTGAATCTTCTTTGAGCATTAAAAAACCGTTTTCTAATAATTTAAAAAGACTCATTAGATAGACTGCTTTATTATAAGTGTAATTATTATCGTATTTAGGATAATTAATAATGTCATTAAATTTGAACATTGCGTTAAAAAATAAATCAAAATTATAATCTTTTGGTACAAACATTTTTGAAACCGAACGACAACCAAGACCAAAATATCTAAAAATATCATCGCCAAGATTCTCTAAATCTTCTTTTGTTTCTTTGCCTGTAATTACTGCAACTGCATTTCGATTTCGCCTAATAATATGCGGATGTTTTCCAAAGTAGTAATCAAAATACCGTGCAGTATTATCACTACCAGTTGCAATAACAGCATCAAAATTTTCAAGTTTCGTTTCTGCAAAATCAATTTTGCCTTTAAAATCAGGCGCAATATGTTCTAAATATTTTGCGATTAAACGTAAAAAATATTTATCGTTTGAAGATTGCTTTACTAGTATATTATTGCCAGAAATAAGAACAGATAAAAAATCATGAAAACCAACTAATGGTATGTTTCCTGCCATGATTACTGCAATAGTCTTATTTTCGATTTTATCTAAATTATACGCAGATAACCATTTTTCTAAATTGGATTTCGTTAAAATGACACTCCAACTTTCTAAAGCAAAAAGTACATTATCATCGGTAAACCAAGAATTACTTTCTTTTGCTCTTTTAATTTGCATTTTAAATGCATCAAAAAATAGTTCATTACCTAATATGTTTTCTTTTAGGACAATATTTTTTCGAGTAAATTGACTTAAAAATCCACCTAATTTATGAAAAGCATTAATACGATTTTCTAATAACATTTGTTGCAAAAATTTAGAATAGTAATTGTATATTTGTGGCAAATTTAAGGATTAAAATGTTATGGCAATAATAATAACGGATGAATGTATAAATTGTGGTGCTTGTGAACCAGAATGTCCAAATAATGCAATTTATGAAGGTGCAGATGATTGGAAATATGCAGACGGAACAACATTAAAAGGTAAATTAGTTTTACCAAGTGGCAAAAGTGTAGATGCAGATGAAACACAAGAAGCAGTAGATGATGAAGTTTACTTTATTGTACCAGATAAATGTACAGAATGTAAAGGTTTTCATGAAGAACCACAATGCGCTGCAGTTTGCCCTGTAGATTGTTGTATACCAGATGATGATAACGTTGAAACGGAAGAAGAGTTATTAGGTAAACAAAAATTTCTGCACAATGAATAATTGTGTATTTGTTTCACGATAAATAATTACGAACAATTATTTTTTTACATACTATTTTTTTGAAAATTTCGTTTTATGAAAAACTTCAAAATGCACAAATTTTTAAAATTATTTATTCTTAGTATTGTCTTTTTTTCTTGTTCAAGCAATGATGACGGAAATAATATAATACCACAAAATATTGTTAAAGCAGTTTATAATCAAGCATATCAAGAAAATTTTGATGCAGATACAATAGGTAGTATTTTATTAAATGCTAACGATGCTTATGTTTTAGTAGATCCATTTTTAGAAAATGTAACGGTAAATATAGCTGCAATAAAAGCAAGAGGTAATGAAGTTGGCGCATATATTAGTATCGGTACTGGCGAAAATTATAGAAATGATTTTGCACAAATGCAACAATATTTAGTTGAAACTCCTTGGGGACAATGGCCAAATGAATTTTTTATAAACAAAACTACCACAGGTATTATAGATTTAATGAAGGCAAGAATCGATAAAATAGCCGATTGGGGTTGTGATTGGGTTGAATTTGATAATATGGATTGGATTTATGATGACGAATTAAGAGAAACCTATGGTTTTGAAGTTACTCAAGTAGAAGGAATTGCTTATTATCAAGAACTTTGTGATTATGTACATTCAAAAAACATGAAATGTATGGCAAAAAATTTAGTTGAAAACGCTTCAAGTTTTGATGGTGTTTTATATGAGTCTTACGATAATGAAAAAAATTGGTGGGATGTTTCTGGTGCACAAAGTTTTGTGAATTCAGGTAAATTAGTAATTATTAATCATTATAATGAAGCAAATTGTGATGCTATTTACAACGAATACAAAGCAATTTATGGAAATAATATTTCTTATATATGCGAAGATCGTAATCTAGAAAAATATGTTCATTATAACGAAAACTAATAATTACATCTAATAAGTATAAAGTAAAGTGATATTTTTTTGCGAACCTAGCGTTAACCTTTGCGAACCTTGCGGTTAAAAAGAAGTTTAAATCACTTTACCATTTAGTATTACAGTATCAATTAAGTTACTTCCAAAAGCGTATGGTATAAAAGCATACGAATTTATATTTTTTGTAATAATTAGATTTGCTTTTTTTCCTTTGGTAATACTTCCATGTGTGGTTTCTAAATTCATGGCGTAAGCACCATTAATAGTTGCTGCGTTTATTGCTTCTTCAGGAGTCATTTTCATTTTTATACAAGCAGTTGCAACCACAAAATTCATATTACCACTTGGTGTAGAACCAGGATTATAATCGGTTGCTAAAGTAATTGGTAAACCAGCATCTATGATTTTTCTTGCAGGTGTATAAGGTATACTTAAAAAATAAGAACAACTTGGTAGTGCAACAGGCATTGTCTCACTATTTTTAAGCGAATTTAAGTCATTATCGGTTAGAATTTCTAAATGATCTAGACTTAAAGCATTATGTTTTACACCAATTTGTACGCCACCAATACTGGTAAATTGGTTGACATGTAACTTAGGTATTAAACCATATTTTTTTCCTTCTAGGATAATTCTTTCAGTTTGCTCTACGTTAAAATAACCAGTTTCGCAGAATACATCTATATAATCTGCTAAATTTTCTGAAGCAATTTTTGGTAACATTTCATTACAGATTAAATCCACATAGGCATTTTTATTTTCTTTATATTTTAAAGGAAAAGCATGTGCACCTAAAAAAGTAGTTTTGATTGAAATATTATAATTTTTTGCTAATTTTTTCGCAACTTTTAGCATTTTAATTTCAGCATCTACCGTTAAACCATAACCTGATTTTATTTCAATACAACCTGTACCTAAAGCAATAACTTCTTCTAACCTTTTGGCAGACTGCTTATATAAATCATCAAAAGAAATTTCTTGTAATTTTTTAGCAGAGTTTAAAATGCCGCCACCTTTATTTGCTATTTCTTCGTAAGATAAACCGTTTATTCTATCTACAAATTCACCTTCTCGATTACCAGCATATACTAAATGTGTATGCGAATCACACCAAGAAGGTAATATAATTTTACCTGTTGCATCTATAGTTTTAGTTGCATTTATTTTTGGTAAATCTTTCATTTTACCAAAATCTAAAATAACATCGTTTTCTATAATTAAAAAAGCATTTTTAATACTTGGCAATATTTTCATTGCTTTACCAGAGATTTTTTTGATAGAAATATCTCTTATTTGTAGTAATTCTTTTATGTTGGTTATTAGTGTAGTCATATTGATTTTATATCTTTGCGTAAAGATACTAAACTATGACTTTGCCAACAAACGAATACCCAAATTATGCAAAACCTTATGTAGATGCAGCATTAAAAACGGATAAGAACATTTTAGATAATTTACAGTTTAGTTTAAATGAATTGTTTGAAGTTTTAGGTGATTTATCTGTTGAAAAACAAAATCATGCATACGCAAATGGTAAATGGACAATAAAAGAATTGATACAACATATTATCGATTCCGAGCGAGTTTTTGCATATCGAGCATTTCGAATTTCAAGAAACGACAAAGAAAACTTATTAGGTTTTGACGAAAATGAATTTATGAACAACGCCAATGTAGAGAATATTGCTTATATAGATTTACTAAAGGAATTTTCTCAAGTAAGAAAATCTACCATTACTTTATATAAAAGTTTTTCGGAAGAAATGTTACTAAAAATTGGCACAGCAAGTGAGCAAACAATTTCGGTTAGAGCATTAGGAGTTTTGCTTTCGGGGCATGTTTTACATCATTTAAATATTATTAAAGAACGTTATTTATAATTATTTTAACCGCAAAAGATTGCAATAAAAAGGATTCGAAATCTAAATTATTTTTTGCGAAATCTGTGTAAATCTGCGTGAAAAACAAATCTAAATCTAAAAATAAAAAGCATAAATTTTAAACTTCTCTTCGGGTGAATAACTAATTGTTGGAGCAGGAATTTTAATAAAATTAACAGCAGAAAAAACGGTTTTCAAAAATTTAGATTTTGTTTTTATTTTAGTCAAATCTACATCTAAACCTAAATAATATTGTCTAAATCGGTTGTCGTTTGGTGTGACGTTTGCAGTAATCATATTTTCTGCGCCATAACCAAAAGCAATATTTAACCATTTAGGAAATTTGCTTTCCTTTTTAAAAGACCAAATATTAGCAGATAACCAATAGGTTTGTCCGTTATAATCTTTTAAAGTGTTTTCTATAAAATTTTCACCTAATAATTCAGGGTTTTGTTTCGCAAAACGAGTTTGATGAAAAGAATATTTTAATTGTATGCGCTGTTCTTTCCAAAGTAATTCTTGACCAATAAGTAAACCAGTACCAGATGCATTTGCGGCAATATCACCAAAAGAAAATCCCCATTCTTTAGAATAACCATCAAACATTTCTACAGTAGATAAAAATACAAACCCAAGCGAAGCACCATAAATTAATTGGTTTTTTCTGCTTTCGCCTGCCCAATCTAGAAGTTCCATACCAACTTTACCAACATAATAAGAAGTCATTATGTGACCAAATTTATCCATTTGTAACCATTCTTGATTGTCATCAACAGAATGTAAACTACTTCTGTCAAAACCAGCATACCATAATTGATTAATACCAACCATAGACAAAACATAAGCAGAACTACCGCCAATAACTAAGGTTTTGCGTTTTTTTAAATCAAGCGTATCGGATTTTTTCCAAAAAGAATGTTGCGCTATTAAATTAGATGCACTAAATATTAAGAATATTACAATGAATCGTTTCATTTAGTTTTAATATCATTTAGAATCCATTCTAATTGTTCGTCTTTATCTATTGTTGTGGTTTCAATATATTTGTCTGGTTTTACGCCATAACCATCTGGAGTTGTTTTGTTAGGAGTTTCTAGATTAGCAATGCCAAAATATAAATGTACTTTTGAATTTGGTAATACTATGTCTGCAAACTGACCAGCAACAGTACTATTATATGCACCACCAGTTTCGTCGCCAACAAAAAAAGCACGGTTGTTTGCTTTTAAATGATTAGAAATAACACTACTTGCAGAAAAACTATTACCATTAATTAATACATAAATTTTCCCCTTATAGTTATGTTCTTTTTTTGGTTTTTTTAATTTTGTAGATAAATTAAAATGCGGTACACCATTAATGTTTTTCACTAAAGGAATTTGTGCAATTTTCACAAGTGGAAATAGTAAAGTGACTGCAGATTTAGTTAAAATAGATTTACTATGAAATAAAGGATACATCCAACTTGAGGCTTTCGTCATTTTAAATGGTGTTACAAAATAATGCTCTTTATCTGTTAGATAACTGTATAAATCGGTAATTTCGCTAAGTCTTCCGCCTAAGTTATCTCGTAAATCAATGATTAAATTTTTTGTTTTAAGAGAGTCTATTTTCTTAAACGTTTCTTTATAGAAATCTTTATAATTTCCGTTATGAAAACCTCTTATTTTTAAATATGCGGTAGTGTTAATTGAATCAGAAATAATAAATTTTAAATTACGTGTATTTTCTTTAGTGTACTTATTGTAACCATATTTTCTTTCCCATTTTTTTCTTGCCTTTGCTTTTTCTTTAATTATTTTCTTTTCAATTTTAGTTATTTTTTTTACTTGAATGGAATCTTTTTTTAATTTTTTCTTTTTCGAATAGGAAAAAAGATATTTATTATAAATACTATCTTTATATTTAAATGTTAATTGAATACTATCTTTTAATCCGTGAGTTCTTATATAATAAGAACCAATACGTTTTCTAGTAATATTAGGTACAAAAGTTGTGTTGTATCCATCGCCTGTATTTAAATATTTAAACGAATTTATTAAATCATTAGTTTTTTCATTATCAATAGCTAAAAGTTCTGAACCAACTAAAGTAGTACTATCTTTTCCGTAGGTTCTTGCAACGATTACTTTATTTTGAACGTTGGTAAAATTAATTGATCTAAAAGGATAAATACGCTTACCTTTTTCTTTAATTTCTGTTTTAGTTTGTTTTTTGTATGATGGAAATACCGAAGTATGACCTTGTTTAATACTAGTTACAACTGGCGTGAATTTTTTATAAAAATCAATACTAGACAAAGGTTTTGTTAAATTGTTTTTTAAAGATTCAAATTTACTATCTAATTTTTCTTTACTAACATATAGATATAAATTAGGATGTAATTTTTTTAACTTTTTATAAGCATAATCCACATCTTGTTTAAGTTCGTCTGGTGAATGTTTTTTTGAAATTTGCGCATTATATTTTTCTACGGAAGAGCAAGAGTTTAATAAGAAAATTATTGTAATTATAATAAATTTAATGTTCTTCATTTTAAAATGGATTTTAATTAATTCTACTGTTGTTTTAAGTACTAATTTTAATTATTTTTAACCCTGCCAGCGTTAATTCATAAGGATATTAATGCTGGCAGGGTTTGTTATACCTATAAAAAATTATTGTCTTATACCTTGTTTATTCTTCTTGGCAATAAACTTTTTTCTATTTAAATTATGCTGTGCTAATGTTTTAGCAAATTCATGATAACCAATTTTGGTTACACTGGCACACATAAAAAAGTACTCGTGCTTTTTAGGGTTTAAAACCGCATCGATAGCAGAAATATCTGGCATGGCGATTAAACTTGGCGGTAATTCTTTTCTTTTATAAGTATTATATGGCGAGTCTTTTATATCCTCAATATTTTTGAAAAGTACACGTCGCATTTCAAAATCTTGTCCATACTTTTGTTTCATCGCAAATATAATTGTTGGATCTGCTTGTAAAGGCCATTTATCTTTATATCTATTTAAATATAAACCTGCAACTATTGGTCTTTCGCTTGTTTTTGCAGTTTCTTTATGCACAATAGACGCAATAGTCATTACTTGTTTTGGTGTTAAGTTTTGTGCTTTTGCTTTTTGTAAACGATCGGCATTCCAAAATTTTTGATATTCGTTATACATTTTATCTCTAAATTTTTCTGCTGAAGTATTCCAGTATAACTGATAAGAATTTGGTATATAAATACCAAGAGATTGTTTTTGAGTAAAATCAATTTTAGTTAAAAAATCTTTGTTTGTAAATGCTTGTAATAATTGTGTTGAATCGGCTTCAATTTGTTTTGCAATTCTGCCTGCTAATTTTTCTAAAGTACCTTGATTGTTAAACGCTAGTTTTATTGGTGTTTGTCTACCACTACGCAATAAGTTTACCAAATCATTATTAGACATGCCTTTTTTGATTTGGTATTTTCCTGCTTTTGGATTTTTAAACTTTTTTAAATCAGCAACCCAATTAAAAGACTCAGTATCCTTTAAATAAGGTTTTAAGATAGTGAGTAAATCCGATTGTTCAGCATTGGTTTTAATATATATAGCATCGGTTTTTATAGCATTTGAAGTGTATATGTTTTTATAAAAACCATAACCAATAAATCCAATTATTAATAAGATCATTACAATTAATACTAAAATTATCTTCTTTTTACTCATTTGTTTTATTATTTATTAATTGAAATAAAATTTCATCTTTAAAATTATTGTCTGTATAAACCCAATCTTTTTTCACACCAATTTTTTCAAATTTATGTGAATTAAAAAGCGCGATACTATTTTTGTTATCACTGGTAATATTAGCATATATTTGGTGTAATTGCAAAGTTTTAAAAGCATATTTTATAAATAAAGTTAAACTTTCGCTTGCAAATCCTTTTTGCTGAAATTCTTTTATAATAAGGATGCCAATTCCTGCTCTTTTATGTTGCGGATTAAAATTGAATAAATCTATCATACCAATAGGTTGATTTTGATGTTCCACAATTAAACGCAATTGCTTTGCTTCGTAAATATCTTGATGCGAATTCGCAATATATTGGGTTAAAATATATTTTGAAAAAGGGATTTGTGTACTACTAACTTCCCAGAAATTACTGTTATTTTCTGTTTGAAATAGAAACTCCAAATCTTCGGGTTCTAAAGCTCTTAATTTTATGTTTTTAGATTCTAATTTCAAGTTTTATATATTTTATTTTTTTATT
>Ga0256834_1001410_pt1 | contig 16379 bp, 15 predicted proteins | sample 4281140metaG_FD_190536 | JGI IMG/M metagenome (GOLD analysis project Ga0256834, IMG submission 190536) | Hydrothermal vent microbial communities from East Pacific Rise, Pacific Ocean - 4281-140 | ecosystem: Environmental > Aquatic > Marine > Hydrothermal vents | place: Pacific Ocean: East...
TATCAAAACCAAGAGCATTATAAACTACAATCTGTTTAGGAGTATTTGAGAGATGATCATCTCCACGAATCACATCACTAAGCCCCATCAAAGAATCATCAATCGCAACTACAAAATTATATGTAGGCGTTCCATCGCTTCTAGCTATGATAAAATCATCTAAAATATCCTTAACATTAAAGCTAATCTCCCCTTTAATGCCATCAATAAACTCTATCTTTCCATCAAGTGGTGCTTTTATACGAACAACTGGTTTAACTTCTTTTGGAATTTCACCGCTAAAATCACGATATCTTCCATCATATCTTGGTCTCTCTTTTTTGGCTTGTTGAGCTTCTCTCATCACATCTAGTTCATCTTTACTTGCATAACAATAATATGCTTTATCCTCATCTATAAGTTTTTTAATGTATGTTTTGTATAAATCAAATCTCTTAGATTGATAAACTACCTCTCCATCACTAGATAATCCTGTCCATTTAAATGCCTCTTCTATCGCTTTTACAGCCTCTTTTGAATTTCTGCTTAAATCTGTATCTTCTATACGAAGAAGAAATTTACCACTATTTTTTCTAGCCCAAAGATAGCTATATAGTGCAGTTCTAAGACCTCCTATATGAAGATATCCTGTGGGACTTGGTGCAAATCTTGTTGTAATCATAATCTCTTACCTAAAATTTTTAGAGGATTTTATCATAATGTGATATAATCCTACCAATACTCAAAAGGTCAAGGATTTTTGAACATGTTAAAATATATTATTAGTTTTTCTTTTTTAGTTACATTTAGTTTTGCGAACCTTATTGGTGCGATATCTATAACTGTTGAAAATGAGCCTATAACACTATATGAGATAAAAAACTTTAGTGAAAAAAACAGCATTTCTACAAAAGAAGCAGTTGATGCTTTGATACAAAGAAGAGTAGAAGATATAGAGATTAAAAGACTAGGCATAGTTATCTCTCCATATGAGATAGATGAAAAGATGAAAGAAGCAGCCAAACAAAATAATCTTGATTTAGAGTCATTTAAAAAAGCTCTACGAACCCAAGGTTATAATGAAAAAATGTTAAGAGAGAACATAGAAGAAAAACTAAAAAGAGAAACTCTATACAAAAAAGTTTCAAGTTTCAAACTTAAAAAACCAGATGAAGAAGAGTTAAAAAGATATTATGAAACACACAAAAATGAATTTAATATGCCTAAAAAAGTGGAACTTATAGAGTATACCTCTCCATCAAAAGAGGTTTTAGAGTTACAAAAAAAGCAACCTATGGTAAATATGCCAAATATCACTGTAAAATCAAAAACTCTAGAATTAAAATCTATCAACCCACAACTTGCACAACTTTTTGCACAAACACCTAATGGCAGTTTCACTCCAGTCTTAAATCTAGGAAATCAACACGGCATGTTTTTTATACAAAAAAAGAGTGGAGCTGGAAATATTTCATATGACTTAGCAAAACAACAGATATTTGCAAGAGTGATGAAAGAGAAAGAACAAGCGGTACTAATAGAATATTTTGAGAAGAAAAAATCAGAAGCAACTATAAAAATCATAAGAAAACCCTTATAAGCAAGTTAAATAAAGATTATTAATGTATAATTTCTTGACAGTTTTAATTTAATTAGTTAAGGAAGTACATTTGAAACAGGAATACACTCGATATGAAGATATCGATCAAGAACAACTCCAAAAAGATATAGATGCCATAAAAGATACTATAGGTGCACCTACCCAAGAAGATTTTCAACATATGCTTAAACTTGAAAAGTGGGGAAGAGCTGCTACTTTTTTAGGCTTCTTTTTAATACTCATAGTTAGTATATTAGAACTAAACTATGAACTTAGTGGCTTTTATTTTTGGTCCATAGCTATAGTTTCAGCAATATTGTTAAGTGTTGGAAATGTATCAAGATGGGCAAATACAACTCATCCAATTTTGCACGGAGCTTATGATAAAGTTCCAAATGTACCTTACAAATATACAAAAGCTGGGTACGCAAGAGGATTTAACAGATATATTCATTGGTTAGATTGGATTACTCCTGAGGCTTGGGAATATGAACACAACATTATGCATCACTATCACCTAGGAGAAGCGGATGACCCAGATAATGTTGAGAAAAATCTTCAATGGTTAATTAAGTCAAAAACACCAATGTGGCTTAGATATGTTTTTGTATATCTATTTGCAGGAACTTGGAAATTTACATATTATGCTCCAAATACCCTCAGAATCTTAGAGAACAAGATTAGAAGAAAGAGAAAAGAACCTGAAATAACTACATATGATTGGAGTCCATTTACTAAAAATGGTGCAAAACTGTGGAAAAATTACTATCTACCATATGCATTGGTAAAATTTCTTCTGATTCCTCTTCTATTTTTACCACTAGGAACAGAAGCAATGTTTAATGCCTTTATAATTTTACTGATGGCTGAATATATTGCAAATCTACACTCATTTTTAGTGATAGTGCCAAATCACTCTGCTGAAGATATATATATGTTCAATGAACCACATAAAAGTCAAGGTGAATTTTACTTAAGACAAATCATGGGAAGTGTAAACTATAAAACAGGCTCAGACCCTATAGATTTTGCTCAAGGCTGGTTAAATTATCAAGTTGAGCATCATCTCTTTCCAAATTTGCCACTATCCCAATACCAAAAAATGCAACCAATTGTTAAAGAAATATGTAAAAAACATAATTTAGAGTATAGACAAGAGAGCGTTTTCAAAAGAATTCGTATGACTATTGAGCTTATGGTTGGTAAGACTAAACTTTTAAGAGTAGATGGAGTATAAACTCCCCCTCTTAAAGAAGTTTTAAATTTATAACATCCACCTCATCACCAATCTCTAAATCACCCCTTTGTGCATCTAAGCAAATCAAGCCAATATCTCCTAGCATATTTGTAAGTATGGCACTTGAACCACTTTTTTTGTCTTTAAAATCTACCTGATATTTTCCATCTATATATACTAAATTTGCTGCTATAAATTCTGTCTTTGTAGATTTTTTCTTATAAGGCTCTGTTAAAATTGCTTTTACGATAGGAAGCCTAAAATCCTCTCCTTGCATCTTACGAATAAAAGAAGTTACATAAAGTATAAATGTTACAGTTGCACTATATGGAAAACCAGGGAGTGCAAAGATATATTTTTTACCAATTTTAACGATTTTGATATGTTGCCCTGGTTTTATTTTGATACCATCTGCGATATACAGAGGCTCAAACCCAGCGATAATATCTTTTACAAAATCATAATCCCCAACACTAACACCACCAGTTGTAACCACAATATCGCTATTTTCTAATGCATCTGTAATATTTTTTTCTATAATCTCTCTATTATCTTTTGATAGTGAAGCTCTTATAGTTTTAGCACCTGCTTTTTTAGCAAGAGCTTCTAGTATAAATTGGTTAGAACTTCTTATCTGTGAGGGGTTTGTCTGTTTTTCACCAACATCAAGTATCTCACTCCCTGTTGCTATGATTGTAACAGTAGGTTGTTTGTAAACTTCAATTTGAGATATATTTAGACTAGCAAGAACACCAACTTGAGCAAAATCTATCTTTGTACCTTTTTTTATAAGTACTTCGCCTTTGCTATAATTTTCTCCTACTGGTCGTACACTAAAGCCTTTTATAACTTTCTCTTTTATAACAATTTCATCACCATCTACTAAAACATTTTCAATTGGTATCAAAGTATCAGCTCCTAGACTTATAAGTGAACCTGTAAATGTTTTTATACATTGTCCACCGACTACTTCATTGTTATTAAACTCTCCTGCAGGAAGAGAGCCTGATATTTTGATACGACCTAATATTTGATCATCATATTTTATGGCATAGCCATCCATCGCAGATGTAGGGGAGTTTGGTGAATTGTGATCTGCTATGATATCAGATGCAACAACCCTGCCAAGAGCATCACTTAAAAAGATTTTTTCTTTGATAGAAGGAGAGGTAAAACTTTTTTGTAGATTTTTAATTGACTCTTCATATGTTATAAATTCCAAACTATCTTCCTAATAAACCACTATTTGGTAAAGCACTGCTTCTATCTTTAGCATAAACTCTCTCTCTATCAACGATATCGTACTTCCAGATAGGAGCGCTCTTCTTAAAATCTTCAACAAATTCATCAATCATCTTCAGTGCAATTTTTCTTTTAGGAGAACAAACAGCAGATATATAAGAAGATTTATGAAGAGGAACATCACCTATTGAGTGTGCCATAAGGACAATTGCACCCTCTTTTTTTGCCTTCTCTTGCCACATATTGAACCAATTTTTAAGAATTGGCTCATAAATATCAAAACTAAGCCCCTCTATCCTATCCTCATCACGAACTGTACCTACAAAACTTATAAAAGCTCCAAAGTTTTCATTATGCAAGGAGTTGTACCAGCGATTGAGTATATCATCAACTTTTAAAGGTCCACTATAAAGCTCTAACAAATTATCCACCACAAACAGGAGGTAAAAGTGATATCTTATCTCCACTTAGAAGAGGTATATTTAGATGCGATACCATCGTATCATTTACTGCAATTGCAGAGTTTTCCAACCACTCTTGAATCTCTTTATCATCTTTAAAAACCTCCTTTAGTTCAGAAAGATTTGCGATGTCTACCTCCATCGTTTCTCTATTTATCGGTCCTAAAAATTCTACTATTGCCATATCGGTCTCCTTTGTTTATATTATATCAAAACTATTTTTCAAATATGTAACTCTTTTTAGTAAAATTTTTATAAGCTATACATAGTTTTTATTGCATCTTTAGCTCCTAATGCAATTGAAATCGCTCCACTAGGCACATCTATATCTCTTGGATTAACCCTTATTAACTTTGCATCATATCTTGAGGCTATATTTTCGCCAAAAAACCTAATTGTCGGGACTGCCAATCCTGCACCAAATTCTAAAATAACTAATTTATAACCATTTTCATCTATATTATCAAGCCAATTTTGTAAACGAAAGCTTTGTACATCTGTACGATCTGATATCCAATTCCAGTCACCAAACATAAGAATATTTGGTCTTGCAATCGCTCCACAGTTTGGACACTTAGGAAGTTTATTTGTTGCTCTAAATGTTTTTGTATCAATTTTTATAAAAGTATCTTCATCTTTCCAAATATCTTTATTACAATTTTCTATACATTGAAAGTGATTTATGCTTCCGTGAACTTCAGTAATCTTGTTTTCATCAAACCCTGCTTTTTGGAACTGTCCATCTACATTAGATGTAAAAACAAAATAACCACCTTTTTTATTTTCTGCAATCTCTAATAATTTTTTAAAACCATCGTGAGGAGTAGTCTCTCTATAAAGATTTAAGCGATGTCCATAAAATGCCCAAGCCAATTCTGGTTGATCTTTAAACCATTTTGGATTTGCCATCTCTTCAAATCTTAATCCCAAATCTTTTATCACAGGATAGGCTCTCCAAAAACCTTCAACTCCTCGAAAATCAGGCAACCCACTATCAACTCCCATTCCAGCTCCAGCTGTTATAAGAAGTGCATCAGCATCATAAATCAATTCTCTTGCTTTATCAATCATAACAGCATTATATGATATAATAATTTAAAAAAGGTCTCTAGTGCTCTTTGGCAAGATAGATTATATAAATCTCGCTCCATTTCATGTATATTTAAAACAAAATATTAAAAATTCACAACTAAAACAATCTATAGAATATAAAAAGAGCTTTCCTTCTGATATAAATCGTAAATTTAAAAGACGAAAGATAGATGCTGCTTTTATCTCAAGTATAGAGAGTAGACGAGGCAATTTTAGATCTTTAGATGCAGGTATTATTGCCACAAAAGAGGTAAAATCAGTTTTAGTAAAACAAGGTAAATATAAAGCAGACTCACACTCAGCAACTTCAAATGCCCTGGCAAAAATATTAAAAATTGATGGAGAGATTATCATTGGTGATAAGGCATTGAAACTATACTTGGAAAATTCAGATGCATATACAGATTTGGCAAAGTTATGGTATGAGAAGCATAATCTGCCATTTGTCTTCGCACGATTTTGTGTGGTTAAAAATTATAATTTTTATAAGAAACTAATTCAGAATTTTTTAAAAACCAAAAAGAAAATACCAAGATATATTTTGTCTAGATACTCAAAAAAAACTGATATATCAAGAGAAGATATTGAAGCATATCTAAAGCTTATTAGTTATAATATCGATGCAAAATCTACAAAAAGTTTAAAGCTATTTTTAAAGGAAACAAGATGATACCTCAAGAGATTGCTCAGTTTGAAAAGGTTAGAGTTCAAGCAAGAGCATATTTGTGTTTACTTCTAAACAGAAGCATCCCAAACTACTTGCCAAGCCCAGATTTAAAGACCATTATTGATGGCATAAAGATACTAAAGAAAGAGCGAATTAAAGTAGAAGCACTCTATGTATTAAATCCAAAAGGTGAGCAAATAACAGACAATATTTCAACTAATCCAAACATTAGAAGCTTAAAACGAGGAAATCATAGCGGTCGTGCTTTTTACTATAGAGCTGTTAGAGAAAAAAAATGTGTCATTACTAATCCATATCCATCTGCATTAACAAATTCTCTTACAATAACTGCATCTTATCCTGTCTATGATGATAAAAGAAATTTAAAATTTATCGTTTGCATGGATATTAGTTTAGCTGATCTTTTAAAGTTTGCAAAACCTACAAGTTATGAAAATGTTTTTGCAATTGTAGGTAAGATTAGTTATTCACTCTTTTCAGCGGCACTACTTGTTGTTGCATTTATACTCTTTTTTCAAGCGGCAAGCATGATATTTTCCCATGGATTTGATATTGGTACAATTGCTATCAATGAAATGTTTACAGTGACTATCCTACTCACCCTTGCCCTAGCAATTTTTGACCTTGTTAAAACTATATTTCAAGAAGAAGTTTTAGGGCAACATAATGATAAATCAAAAGACATCCATCACACAATGGTAAAGTTTTTAGGTTCAATCATAATCGCTCTTTCAATCGAATCATTGATGTTAGTTTTTAAATTTGCACTTACTGAACCTGAAAAAATCATCAATGCTGTATATATTTTAGGTGGTGTTGCAATGCTTCTAGTAAGCTTATCTATATATCTTAAAGCCACAGAAAATAGAAGCGACAAGTGTTAGAACATTTTTTCACTTGTCCATATTGTTGGGAAAAGATATCTATGCTTTTAGATCCTGATATGAGTGGAGAAAGTTATGTTGAGGATTGTCAGGTTTGTTGTAATCCAATAGAGGTTGTATTTAATATTGCAGATGGGAAAATAGTTAGTTTTGAAGCTCTAAAGCTTCAATAGAAGAAGCTTGGAAGGAATCCAAAGCTCTTCAAATATATTATTTTGCGAGATATTCACTCGCCGCTCTAAAGCCGTTATACTCTTTCTCTGCAAATGTTACACCATATCTAAGATTTAGTTTTTTACCATCTCTAATGATAACAGCATAATCATCTTGTTCCATACCTTCTCCCGTATCTGTTGCGGTAAAGACATTTGTTCCTGCTGCAGATTTGTTTTTATCACTTCTTTGTATACTATTAATATTCCACCAAACTGGATAAGTTTGTAAATCTATAAGCTTTACTAAGTTCCTTGTTATTTCTCTTTTACCATTATTGATTTCAAATACACCTCGCTCATACTCTTCCTCAACATTAACATCGTATCCTAAAGTACTATTTTTTACATAATCAGCCCTATTACCGTCAATTAATTTTAAAATATGAGCATACTGCTTGTTTAGAGGAAGCGTGATTTTCTCTCCAAGTGTTATATTGTCATCTATAACTCCACTAACAGGATAAGCATCTACAAGTGCCGCCATCTCATATGGACGCATACCTGACAGTGATGCTCCTATATTAGTATCATAAACAGGAACAAAAAGAGCTTCTCCAGATATCGGAGCATCATCATTTCTATAGTGATTTGTTGCAGGTTTAAAATGTTTATTAACAAACTCTTGAAGAGGTCCTACTGTAATTGTAGCTACTTCAGTACCTCTAGCTTCATATTTTGCCATCCAAAAACCACTCTCATCTGCACCATCACCATCAAGATCAAATCCACCAGGAATATAAACAAATCCTGCCTCTTCCATAACTTTTCCTACAGGTGTCTCATAAATCCAAGGATAAAAACTCTTTTGATCAAGTGGATCAGTATTTTGATCTTTTTCTTTAATATTTGGTCGCTTATCATAGTCACTATCATTCATAGGATCAAGTGCATCAATGGTATCTGGATTCTCTGTCAACAAATTGTGATGAGTATTTGCAGCATCCCTATTTCCCCAATAATCAATAGAAATAGACTTATTAATATCTAGTGCTAAAACCTTTAATCCGCTTTCTCCAACTTTTAATAATATCTTTTCTTCACCGGCAGTTGTAACTTTTCCTTCATTATCAATATTATCAGGGTGTGTACCAAGCACTTCAATTCCATCTGTTACACCATCCTTATCGGTATCTTCTTGTCCGCTTTGAGGTTTTGTACCAAGTTTGACTTCCAGTCCATCATCCAATCCGTCTCCATCACTATCTTTTACAAACGGGTCTGTACCTAAATCTATCTCATCCCCATTGTTAAGCCCATCTCCATCTTCATCCAAATCTGGATCAAGAACATTATCTACTAATACAGACAGGCTATTTTTGCCAAAATCAGTCCGATCATCTATGCATCCTGCAAAAGATAATATGTAAGCACTGGCAATCACCGATGCTAAACTTGTTTTAAGAATTGTTTTCATTATATTTCTCCTCCAGGGTTTATCTCTTGTGGATAAGTAAGTTGAACTTCTATCCTTCTATTTAGTGCCATACCCTCTTTTGTTTTATTTGTGGCAATTGGGTCAGATTCACCTTTTCCTTCTGTTGAGAGTCTAGATGCACTAACCCCCAACTCTACCAATGCATCTCTTACACTTTTTGCTCTTTTTTTGGAAAGTATCATATTGTAATTATCAGAGCCTCTCCAGTCAGTATGTCCTATGATATGTACAAGGCTACCTTTGTTTGTTACTAGGAAGTCTGCAAATTTTTCTACAAGTGCCATTGAATAATCTGTAATATTTGCTTTATCAGTCTCAAAATGGATTGTAAGATTTGCTTTAACTGGACACCCTTTAGAATCTACCGTAAAATCACAAGGAGTATTTGGACATTGATCTACACTATCTTCAACACCATCACGATCTCTATCATCAGCATCTATCTTAATAGGGCATTCATTATTGTCAAATGATACAGGAATGGTCTCCTTGATTATTTGCGGTGCTGGAGGTTCAGGCAATGGACAACCAGAACCATCCACCGCAACACCTTTTGGAGTATCAGGACATTTATCTAACTCATCCATGACACCATCTCCATCGCTATCTATTATCTCTAATTTTGGGGTAGGAGGAACAGGAATTGCACCAAATGGAATAGAGAGACCTAAAGTGGCAATAACTTCATTTTCTTCATCTTTTTCACCCCCAATAATTTGGAACAATTTAGCTTCAGCTCGAATAACTAAATCATTGCCTCCTATTCTATACCCTAGCCCTGCTCCACCTTGCATAAAGGCATTGCTCTTAAATGCTTTTTCCTTAGGCCATTTTCTAGGATCAGTTACATTTTCAAATCCAAGACCAGCCACAATATAAGGGAAAAAACTTGATTGCGGATAAAATTCATAGACAGCATTTATCGAACCCTTTATAAGTGAACTAACTGTTATGTTGTTTTCATCAATTCTTACATACTCAAAATCAAGTCTAGGTTTTAAACCAGCCCTATTCTTTTGAAGAGTAAAGCCAATAGTTTCATTTTTTAATTTTATTCCACCATCATTCTTTATAGAGGTCATACCTGCATTTAAACCTAACTCATAGGCTTTATCTGCACCTATAAGCAATGAAGATGCAAGCATCGAACATAGTAATACTTTTTTCATACACGATCCTTATTTTAAGATAATTATATAATTCTGAGCTATTTTACAGTAACTAAGTTAAAAAAACATTTATTTATATAAATAATTACAAATATATTTTACCTAATATAAGATATTGATTAAAATTGAGATGTTATTGTTTTAGTTAAGTCTTTTTTAATTAGTTTTATTCTATTTGGAAATTGTGATTTATTGAAAGTCTCTTGTCTCTTTGCAAGTTGTGATGTATGGATGCAAATGAGATTGTGTAACTCTTTTTTATCAATTTTTCCATCAAGAAACTCTAAAGTTTCCTTAATACCTATCGCTCTCATAGGAGTCCAGATGCGAGTATATTTTTTTTCAAGTGAAAATATTTCATCAATTAACCCTGAATCTATCATCTGTGTAGTTCTTAGTTTGATGTTCTCTCTTAGAGTCTCTTTATCTAGCAAAATATCAAAAATAGGGATATTTTTTATAATCGCCTCTTTTTGATTTTTAGAAAAATACTCTGTTACTATCTCCCCACTCTCATAATAAATTTCATACCATTTTTCAACTCTATACTTATCGTTTATAGAGATTTTATTTGCATATATTGGGTCTAATTTTAATATATTTTTATATGCTTGTGGTAAATCTAAGAGTATTTTTGCAACTTTTTCTTTAGTTTCCAAAGATAAAGGAAGCTTAATTGAGAGACCATTTATCATAGATTTTAGATAAAAACTCGTACCTCCTACGATGATTAAGTGTTTACCCTCTTTCTTGGAAACCTCTTTTGCTTTCTTATAAAGCTCAAAAAATGTAACAGCACTAAAATATTTATCAATATAAATTTCATCTATACCAAAATGTCTAACCCCTCTTCTTTCATAAATCGTAGGTTTTGCAGAGACTATATCAACCTCTTTATAAATACTCAAAGAGTCCAGAGAGAGTATATTTGCCCCTACTTTTATAGCCACTTCTATAGCAAGGTTTGTTTTACCAGATGCAGTTGCACCTAAAATTGCAATCTCTTTCATGTTGAAAGTATAGCAGTTCTCTTATTAAAAAATTTTACCATTTTTGTGTATAATCAAAAAAATTTACCCAAGGAGAGGTTATAAGCTTACATAATGAAGAAACTAAGAAGCTTTTAAACAACAAAAAAAAGCTCCTTACTGAAATATATTTTGATCTTCAACGCTACTATGAGAAGCGTTATGGAGACGATACGGTAGTACTTATGGAGATAGGAACTTTTTTTGAAGTTTATGAGATAAACAATGAAAAAGAGCAAGTTGGAAAAGCAAAGGAGATATCTGAACTTTTAAATATTCAGCTTACAAGGAAAAACAAATCTATCATAGAAAATTCAGCCCAAAACCCTCTCCTTGCAGGTGTGCCTTCTGTCTCAATTGAAAGGCATTTAAGCCGTATTATACAAACCAAAAAATATACAATCGTTTTAGTCAAACAAAAAGGCTTACCTCCTCATCTAAGCCGATATATATCAAGCATAATCTCTCCAGGAACAAATTTTGATTATCTTCAAGAGCCAACTGAAAACAATATCTCATCACTTTTGATAGACCAAAATGTTGGTATATATTCTCTTGGATATTCAGCCATAGATGTAAGTACAGGCAAAACCATAATTTGTGAAATTCACGGAACTAGTGAAGATAAAACATTTGCATTAGATGAAGTTTTTACCCTTCTTCAATCTTATCATACTTCAGAAGTTGTTTTAACCTTTGCAAACTCTACAATCGATAAAGAGTGGGTTTTAAACTATCTAGAAATTGCAGGAAACCACCACTATAGTTTCAACAAATGTCGTCTTAAAATCACTTATCAAAATGAACTTTTTAAAAGTATTTATGGCATCAAATCTTTTCTCTCGCCCATAGAGTATTTGGATATCGAGCGTTATCCGTATGCTAGTGAAGCATTGGGGTTGTTATGTGATTTTATCATCGAACACGATAGTTCACTTGTAGAAAAGATGGATAAACCAAAGTTTCTAACTGGAAATCATTTTTTATATCTTGGCAACAATGCTATAGAACAACTTGGCATAATCTCAAGACGACAAAGTGATAAAACTCTTTTAAGCCTGATAGATAAAACCTCTACCGCAATTGGTAAAAGGATGTTAAAAGAGAGACTTTTAAATCCTATATGTGATTTGAAGATTTTAAATCAGAGATTTGATTTGAGTGAAAAGCTTGCCCCTTTTTACAAACAACTTGAAATTCTTATGAAGCAAATATACGATTTGGAACGAATACTTCGCCGAATCAAACTTAAAAAATTACATCCATTTGAGTTAGGTTATCTCTTCTCTTCATTAGAATCGGTCTTTTCTATCTTAAAAGAGGAGCAAAATGCCAAAATCTCAAACCAACAAAATTTAATCGATGAAACAAAAGATTTTATTCATACACTTTTAAACACTTTTAATCTAGATTTATGTGCCCGTGTATCAAAAACTCAGATAACTGAAAATTTTTTCAAAGAGGGAATATATCCTGCAATTGATTCCCTTGTACAAAAGCAACGATTACAACTCTACAAAATAGAGACAATTTGTACACATATAAACAGTATGTTTGAGAGTAAAAATCAACAATTTGCCACTGTAGAGTTTCTTGAGAGTGAGGGATATTATATCTCCTTAACAAAAAATCGTTTTTCACTCATAGAAGAAGAGTTAACAAAAAGTTTTATAACTATAGATAAAAAACATCACTTTTTTAAAGACTTCTCAATCAAAAAACTTAAAAATTCTGTAAAGATATCATCAACACTTTTTGAAGAGATATCATCACAATATATCACCAATCAAGTTAAGATGATAGCACTTGTAAAAAAACGATATGATGAGAGTTTGGAAGATATAGAGTGTCGATATGCACTGTTACTTGAACAGATAATAGAGCATATCGGAACTTTAGATGTAGCTATCAGCAATGCTAAATGTGCTTCACTTTATCGTTACACCAGACCAAAACTACTAGAGAAGAATGATAAACCATTTTTTGATGCAAAAGGGCTTAGGCATCCTATCATAGAATCAAGAGAAGAGAATGGCATCTATGTCCCAAATGATGTGACTTTAGGGTGTATAGATAAAGAGGAAGAAGAGATTAGAGGGATGCTTTTGTATGGTATAAACTCTAGTGGTAAATCTTCGCTTATGAAGAGTGTAGGAATTTGTGTCATCTTAGCTCAAGCTGGCTTTTTTGTACCAGCAACGAATCTTAGATATACGATGTATGACAAGCTTTTCACAAGAATAGTTTCAGGAGATAATCTCTATAAAGGTCTTTCAACTTTTGCGGTTGAGATGCTAGAACTTAAAAATATATTTAACAGAACAACAAAATATTCTTTAGTTTTAGGAGATGAGATATGCCATGGAACTGAAACAGAATCAGCACTAGCAATAGTGGCAAGTGCTATTATGAAGCTCCACAAAATGGAGTCATTTTTTATCTTCGCCACACATCTCCATCAACTAACAACTCTAAAAGAGATAAAAACTCTTAAAAATATAATCTTTTTGCATCTTGGAGTCCAATATGACGAACTAAACGATTGCCTAGAGTACAACAGAAAACTAGAACAAGGAAGTGGAAGTTCACTCTATGGACTAGAATTTGCAAAATCACTGCACTTAGATAAAACATTTATAGATGAAGCATATAATCTTCGTAAAAAGATGAGTGGAGAGTACAGTGAAGTAGAACTTCTAAAGAAACAGAAAAAAAGCAAATACAACAAAAGTATATTTTTAGCCAAATGTGCATTGTGCAACGAAAATGTAGAAGATACCCACCATATAAATGCCCAATCAGTAGCTGATATTGATGGGAATATAGACCATTTTCACAAAAACCATAGACACAATCTTATACCACTATGTAAGGTACATCACAAAAAAGTTCATGATGGAAAGATTTTTATAAGTGGATTTGTGATGACTGAGGAGGGATTAAAACTTCACTATGATGAGAAGGAATAGAAAAAAAGGAAATCTTTAAAAGATTTCCTTTTTCATCTGCTAAGCAAATGTATCTGCAAATAAATTCCCAGACCATAAGAACATTTTTTTATAGTTTTTAGTTGATGGTGCCCCTGCATCTTTACTTGCAAGTACCATTTTTTGAGTAGCTGAATCATATTTATATACTGCACTTAGCCACGAAGCTTCAGTTTTTGATGTTGGGCTATAACATGCTGAGTTTGTTTTTGGTGAAGTATATAGTGGTTTTGCATTTAACTTTCTCAAAATTGCATCTGCACATATCTTAGCTTCAGAGTTTCCTATATGCCCTGCTTTTGGCTGACCAGTACCTTGAGAATCACCAATGATATATATATCACTTACGATAACAGACTCATAACTTAAAGGGTTTATTGGAGCCCAACTTCCAGAGTTTACTCCCGTCTCAAATACAATAGGTGCTGCTTTTTGATTTGGTATGACATTTAAAACAGTTGAAGCTAGAGTATGAGACACTCCGCCGTTGCTATAAGTAACTGATTTTGTGGTGTCATCAACTGCAGTTACAGTTGAATTTGGTCTATAATCAACACCATATCTTGCAAAAACTGTACTAAATGTCTGCTCTTCTACTATAATCTTAGGATTTGCATCTAGAACTATTACATTGCAGTTTGAGTACCCTTTAGTATTTTTTAGATAATCAGCAACAACACAAGCTCTCTCATAAGGTCCAGGAGGACAACGATAAGGAGATGCAGGAATACTCATAACAAATGTATCACCATCTCTCATAGAGTTTAGTTGAGTTTTTAGCGTATTTATCCCATCTCTTGATTGCCAAGCGTGAGGTACCTTTGAAATATCATAGTCACTAACCTTATCAAAGTCTATACCAGCTGCTAAAACTAGCTTATCATATTTTACAACTTTTGAATTTGCTAAAGTAATTGTTTTATTACTCTTATCTACACTGCTTACAGTAGAGTGTATCATATTGATGCCATATTTTGCACTATAATTACCATACGAAAAAGATAAATTATTTGTAGTTTTTTGTCCATTTAAGACTAAATTACTCAGTATCGGTGATACATAAGTTGGATTTGTCTCTATTATAGTAACATCTACACTACTTCCGCCCCACATCTTTAGATACTTCGCACAGGTTGAACCTGAAAAACCACCACCCACTATAACTATATGAGGTAAAACTTTAGCATTAGCTATCGTTGGCAAAACTGCAAAAGCCGCAGTTGAACTAAGCCCCATAAATTTCATAAAATCTCGTCTTGAATATGTTGTTTTCATAAATTTTTCCTTTCTAATCTTTATATTTTTTAAGTGTTTTTAGCCAAGTTTCGATTAACGAAATCTCCCCATTTGTATATCCACGAGCTTGAGCACTCATAATAGGCTCATCATCTTCAAACATCTCTTCATGTAGTTTGTCTTCTCCTGCAATTGAGTCCCATTTGTTTACTGAAACTCCATTTGTACCGTGACATTGAGCACATTGTGAACCTAAAAGTCTTCCTGCATCTACAGTATAAGTTCTAGGAAGAGTTATATTTGCACTTTTTGGATTATCATAATAGTTATTATTATCATCATCGTCGTCGTCATGATCATCATGGTCATCATCGTCGTCGTCATCTTTTCGATGGTCATTATCATCATCAACATCATAACGATCATCAATACCATCACCATCAGAATCATATCTATGGTCATCGTCATCTATATCTTTGATTCCATCATTATCATCATCATCGTCATATTTATTATATTTTCCATCATCGTCATCATCTTCATATACATTTGGGATATCATCACCATCTTTATCTAGTGGATCATAATTAAATTTATTGACTTGTATCGCCTTATCTGAAATTTGGAGAATCAATGGTGTTTGAATACCTATTCCTGACATAGGAAGTTCCACATATCCAATATCAGTATCACTTGATAGTTGAAAGTATGATGAAATAGTTGACCCATTGTTTAACAATATAGGTGTAATTATATGCTTTGTAACATCGGGGTCTTTCTCATTTGTAGTCATGATAAGTTTACAATTTACATCTGATGGCAGAGTCATTGTAAATGGATGTTTATCTCCCCCATTGTTTGTTGAGTTAACACTAAAATAGCCACCATCTTTACAAAAAGCTTCAATTAAAGTACCAGGAACTGACCCTGAAACTGAATATGTTGTTTTTGTAGTTGAAGAAGAGCTACTTCCTCCACAACCTGCTAACAATAAGCAGAGCGATAAAGAACACCCACTTAAAAAAAATTTATTTGCTGTTGTCATATTTAATTCCTTATAATTTATTTAGATAGTGGAAGTATGACAGATGATTATGAAGACTTGATGAAGTTAATTAAAAAAATA
>Ga0256834_1001411_pt1 | contig 16379 bp, 11 predicted proteins | sample 4281140metaG_FD_190536 | JGI IMG/M metagenome (GOLD analysis project Ga0256834, IMG submission 190536) | Hydrothermal vent microbial communities from East Pacific Rise, Pacific Ocean - 4281-140 | ecosystem: Environmental > Aquatic > Marine > Hydrothermal vents | place: Pacific Ocean: East...
GATGGAGCGCCACACCAGTAACTGTTTTCTGAGATCATGCAGGAATGAGGTGTTGATCCTCTGCCATACCTGCTCTTCACCGGAGCGGCGCTCCATGGTGACTTTTATCTCAAGGTAGTCCATATTGCCCTGTACCGGACAGAACTGAATATCAACCCACTGCATGATACCGAAATCAAAGGGGGCAAGCCATACCTTCGAACGGATGTAGGTACAGTAGATATTGTGCGGTTCCTCGGCTCGAGTAACCAGGTTGCGTATCTCGTCAATATTGCAGCAGCTGAATATGAGGTCAACGGGCCCGGTGGAAAAGAGGCCGTGGGAAACATCCTGGTGTGACTGAAAATAACTGAAGAGGAATCCACCGATGGAGTCATGTTCCTCGTACTTCATGAAAAACGGCAGGGTGATTTTGATACGGTCGTTCACCGGTGCCGGCAGGCTGAAATTGGCATTGACGTCAGGGATGGCAATACGTGCCGCCACCCGGGAGGGATAAATAACCGAGAGCAGTACCACTCCAATTACCAGTACCATGGCTGCAACCCCTGCCATGGATGAGTAGTTTACGGTGAGACCGGCCCAGAGGCTGGTCCCTGCAAAGAGAGCAGCTGAGACCTGCGCCAGCAGATATCCGAGGACCACTGAGATGACGGCAAGTGCCAGCGCTTCCGCCACAAAGAGAAAAGAGACATGGGAGGGGGCCAGCCCCACAGAGGTGTAGATGGAGATCTCATTTTTCCGTTCGTAGACAGAGCTGATCATGGTATTTAAGACAATGAAGATGGAGATGAGAAGCGGAATCAGGATATTGGGCACCCCGCTGTACTGGATGGAGTCGCTCTGGTTGTAGAGCCAGACACCATCGCTCTCTCCTGCAAAAATGGCCATGGAAAAACGGTCGACAAGGGCCTCTGCGGTGGCACTGATGGAGGCATTTCCCTGGGGGACAACGGCCAGGTTCTTGAGCTTTCCGCCAAGGGTGAGCAGGGTGGATGCCGGAATAACCGCAACCTGTGAGGCGGGGATGTGGTGATATCTGCTCTGAAAGGAACGGATATCATCGCCTGATTCCATGGCTTCCTGCTCAACTTCAGTTATCTCGCTGCCCGATTCTTCCGGAAAGGTGACAGGGGTTAAAGGTTCACCGTCAAGATCAAGGGCCTGGTCAAATTCTGTGCCCTTAAATGTACCGATGACGGTGAAGGGGTAGCCCCAGAGCTGTATTGTCGAACTGCCGTCACCCTTCACGTCAAGGGCCTCTGCCATGTCCTGGTCAAGGATGATGGAGAGGCGGTCATCGCTTGTGAACCACCTGCCGGAGTGCAGCAGTTTATTGATTCCGGTGACGTCGGCCTCCGAGGGTGAGAGCCCTATCAGCCCCTCAAGCTCGGCACTGTTTGCACCATTCTGCAGAGGGACATGTACCGCCTGTGCAGGGTTGCCGGCTTCGAGCCAGATGCGTGGCGCAATACCCTTTGCATCCTCAAAACCGTCAATCAGACTGGAGACGGCTTCAACGGGCAGACTGCGCCAGTCCACCCGCTTGAGGAGCAGTCCCTGGTAGGGAGCGCTTGACTGGAAGAGCAGTCTGTTCTGTCGTTCCCCTGACTTTACCGTGGTGAAACTCATGATGGTGAAGGTGAGAATGATGAGGGTCAGGCAGGTGAGAATGGTACGCACCCGTCGTCGCCTGAGGTTTGAAACACCGAGAAAGAATGCAGCGGTAAAGGCCTTCCAGTGACTGATTTCAGCGGGGCGTTTGTGACTTGCACGGCGCTGCAGAAGAATCATCTCCTCCTCGAATCGGAAGAATATGATGAGGCTCACCATCAGCGAAAGGCCCAGGATAAAAAAGGCCAGGATGATGACAGTGGGACTGTAGGCGAGCTGAAAGGCGGGGTGGACCTGGTATATTATGCAAATGAGGACGAGCAGTATGGTACTGAAGGCGACTATCCGTTTGTAGATGTTGGCAAAGTTGAAGAGAAACCGTTCCATGCAGAAGGCAAAGGGGACAAAGAGTGCAATGTAGAAAAGTACACCGAAAAGTACATCTTTCTGGGTCTTTTCCACCTGTACATAGACCCGGTTGGCAAGGGCCATGGACTCAGAGGCCGCACTGCTGAAGCTTTTATAATCATAGGTCTGCAGGCTGGTTTCGGCACGGGCAAGGGCGGCCAGGCCGCGTTTTTCGAGTTGGCTTATTTTGTCATCATATATGCCGTGTTTTTCAAGATTATGTATTCGCGGGGAGAGCAGGGTCCAGATGTCGCGGGCGGCGTGGTAGACGGTGTTGTTAATGCTCGTGTAGGTATCAACGGGATAGCCGAGCCCCATAGGGTTTTTCTTGCTGCCGTTGGTGAGGATCATCTTTCGGGTCAGCACATTATCGGACAGGGTGGCCTTGAGCCAGGTTCCGGGCTCGGTATAGATGGAAGCCATGGTGGAGTTGCGGGTGTCAATCCTGCTGTACCAGTAGTGAGCGGGGGGGGCATCGCGTCGGCCGTCGAGAAGTTCCACCTTTGTGAGGTAGTTGAAATTCCGTGGCTCAAGGAGCCCGAATATGGTGGTTTCTTTGCAACTGAAGAGGATGAGATCGGTCTTCGCCTCTCTTCTCCTGATCTTGAGGCGGTAGTTGCTTTTCCCTGTTTCTTTCTTGTCTATGGCCCAGAGCACCTGTCCGCTCTGCTCATCAAAGCGGTAACCTTCGATGATAACCTTGTCCAGTACATGTTTTTTATCGGCAACCCCTTTTATGCGGAATGTACCGGAAAAGTCCACCATGCTGTAGTATTTCCGGTCTCCCTGATAGGCGAGAAGTACGGTCTTTGCTGCGGGGTAATCGGCAAAGAGTTCTCCCTGCAGAAGGAGGTTGGCGCGACCGGTTACCGTTGAAAAACCGTTGCGGGGGAGTCTGTCGGCCTGGAGGGGGACATTCTCGGCCATGGCAGTGATCATGTCCCGCACCAGCAGGGCCTGGTTCTCAAGGTTTTCCCAGTTGATGTTTGCCGGGGTGTCCCAGGGCGTTCCCCAGGCGGCGCGGCCATCGCCGGTGCTCACCAGGGTAATTCCAAGCAGGCCGGAGAGGGATGCAACCTCTCCGCCAAGGGCCGGTTTGTCAAGAAACCAGGAATCCCATGAACGGAGACGACTGGGACGAAGGGTGTTGACGTAACGGGTTGTGCTGCTGCTGCTTGCCGCTGTCCGGTCAAGGAGGTCTGCTATAACCGAGAAGATTCCTGTCCGGTTGACTCTGGCCTTCAGGGAATAGAGAAAACCCTGGTGAAATGCGCCAAGACCATTGCCGTGACTGGAGAGATGCAGGGAAATAAAGGCCGCTATATCATAGTCGGAAAGGAGATTTCTGAATGCATAGCTGCTCTTCAGGCAGCTCATCTGCATGGTGAGTTCCTGTCTGCGTTTTTGTATGATGGCAATGGATGCTGGAATGGCCTGCTGGAACAGCTTTGCCTCCTCATCTCCCATGTCATGGTAGGATTTACGCCAGCCCAGGCGTCTGTAGAGAAGACGGGCCTTGGAGAGGCGTCTGATTTCAGCATCTGTCCGGGGATCATCGTCTTTGCTGAGACGAAGGCGATTGAGTTCCCGTGAAATGGTATCCACCGAGAGTTTCAGGTGTTCCTCAACGGCAGCGGAAATGAGGGCATCACGTTCCGGGTTGGCGGGAAGGGGCCAGTGAATGTTTTCCAGGGTCTCAAGGTGTATCTCTGTCTCTTTAAGAGCCTTTTTTATCGATTTTTTCTGACGTCGTAACTGCTTGGATTTGGTGCTGATACTCCACAGGATCTCCCGTACTCCGGCCAGCGACTCGTTATGTCCACTGCTGGCAACAAGGAGCACCGAACGGGCAGGAGGGTTTTTTTTCAGCTCCGCGGCGGTCTGCAGCAGGGTGGCTATGGAGCTTGCCTCATCGGCACCCGGTGCTCTGCCGGAGACAAAGCCTGAACTGTCATAAAAGGCATCAAGTATGAGGAGTTCTTTCTTCAGCTGCGGATCAGTTCCCGGAATGATGCCATAGATTGTTTCAGAGAGGGTCTCCCGCCACTGAACATCTGCCGTCAGGCTGGCTGCTTCTGCTATGAGACCGGGCTGTTCAAAGGAGAAGTCGGGAAAAAAGGTGCTGAGGGTTTCATCCTCCATCCAGAAGCAGGGAAGCTGGATGGGTGTGAGTTCCTCCTTTTCCTGAAAGATGTATTTTGCAGGTCGGCTGTTTTCGTTCCTGTAAATAACAGCTTTGACACCAAGTGCTGCCAGTTGCTGCCAGTTCTGGCCGGATTCACTGTCGAGTATGACGATGGAACCTTTGATGGCCATCCCTTGAAGGTCTGACCAGTCACCCCTTGCCACATAGTAGATGGGGCCCTTCAGGGGGCCGTTGCTGGCCTCCGGGGTGACGGCGTTGTATCGCAGGGTATCGAGGGGGAGGCTCCTGTCTCCTGTCGTCAGGGATGCCTCGCGGATCTGACGAACCGGGATGAGGAAACGGTATGTCCCGGGATCAATCCCAAGGGCCTGAAACTGCTGCCGTATAAATTCCGCAGCACTGCTGCAGCCGCTGGTTCCCGTGCTTCGCTCTGCTGCCGCACTGAGACGGGTAATCTGCTCACGCAGGGAGAGCTGTGCTTCTGCAGAAGAGCAGTCTGGCCCAGTCACTGAAAAAAGAAGGATCAGGGCGGCAACGAAAGCGGGGAGTCTGAGAGAGGGCATGGCTGTCAGCTGCTCATTCCTCCGGTATGGATTTCAAGTTCATCACGATCCTGAATCTTGTCAACCCGTCCGTCACGGATCCAGATGACCTGATCTGAGACGTTGAGCATTTTATAATCATGGGTGGCGGAGATAACGGTGACCCCCTGCTCCTCACTCATCTCTTTGAGCAGGGAAATGATCTCCTCACCTGTCTTGAGATCAAGGTTTCCCGTCGGCTCATCGGCCAGGATAATTGACGGCGAGTTGGCAAGGGCTCTGGCCACAGCAACCCGCTGCTGCTGACCGCCGGAGAGTTCTGCCGGTTTATGGCCATGCCTGCCTTCAAGTCCCACCTGGACAAGGAGTTCCATGCCGCGGCTGACGGCAGCCTCTCCCGGAGTTCCGGCAAAGGTCATGGGCAGGGTGACATTCTCAAGGGCGGTCATCACAGGAATAAGATTGAATGTCTGAAAAATATAACCTATTTTGCGACAGCGCAGCCAGGCCAGTTCATAGGCATCCAGCTGGGCAATATCCACCTCGTCAATGAAGACCTTTCCCGTTGTCGGCTTGTCAAGCCCGCCGATCATATTGAAGAGGGTGGATTTTCCGGAACCGGACGGGCCCATGATGGAGACATATTTTCCAGTCTCAATCTCAAGATCTATCCCTTTCAGGACATTGACCACAATTTTCCCGAGGTCAAAGTCCTTGGTAACGTCAGTTACCCGTACGATCTGTTTTTTTGTCATTTCTCTGCTCATCTATTGTTCGACCCGCATGGCCTCCACCGGCTGCATGCGTGCAGCCATTATGGCCGGGTACAGGACTCCCAGCAAACTGAGGAGCATGCCGGTTGCAATGGCAATGATCAGGGATGTGAAGAGTCCTGACCAGGGAAGAATTGTCGTTATATCAGTTCCAAAACGGAAAATGGCCCCCATACAGGCTGCCGTGCCTCCCAGAAAAGCACCGGCCACAGATCCGGCAAAGCCCTGGATGGAGGCCTCCATCACAAAGATGCGGACAATGAATCGATCAAGGGCACCCAGGCATTTCATGGTACCGATTTCCCTGAAACGCTCCGTCACTGACATGAGCTGGGCATTTATGATCCCCACCACGCAGACAAGGAGGGAGAGGACCACTATCCAGCGTTGTTTGGGGGACGCTGCAAGACTGGTACTGTCCGGCAGAATGTCATAGCCGCTCTGGAGCAGGCTGCGCTGAAAGACCGGATCACCGGACACCAGCATGGCATCGGCAATATCAATACTGATCTGGCTGAAGGCCAGAAAGGAGACAGCGAGAACAAGGGTCAGTGTTGTAATCAGAGAGCGAAAGAAACGTGCCCTGATTGACTTGTATGACATTATGAATGACTGCCTCCACGGCAGTACTACCAGTTGTCGCATTGTGCTTTTTTGTCCGTGAATATTCGTGTTAAAACAGGGCGTGCAGCAGAATACCTGTGAACAGATAACCCATGTGAAGCATATCGCCTTTTCTGTCTTTTTGTCAATTATTCCTCTATGAGATCTGTAAACTGAACAGGCTGCAGAGAGGGGTTTGCTGCGACTGTTTCCAGTAAAGAATCTAAAAAGGCCACAGCAGCTGCATCCATGCGCTGGTGGTGAATCATAACACCCGCCGTGGAGCTGCTGACGCTCTGTTCAATTTCCCGAAGGATCGCCTTGAATGCCTGTTGCGGTTCCACCTCTTTCCGGGTGTGGAGGTCGATGTTGACCTGCAGATCAGGAAGGCCGTCCGGTGTTTCGGGGCGGGCGTTGCTGCTGCGTGATACTGCCGCAAACCCGTTTTTTTTCAAACCCTCCAGGGTGTCTGCACTGCAGCGGTTCCATGGCGGGGTGAAGAATGGGGAAAAATCTTTAGCCATGAGAGCTTCCAGCCGTTCTTTTCCCTTCATAAGATCTGCCACCTGGGCGGCTGCCGGTCGACCGGGGCCAAATTCCTGTTTTTTTCCTCTGCGTTCATGATTTCTGTGGAGCCAGCCATGCTGATGCCAGCACCACTGCGAGCCGGCGGGACCGGTGAGTGATTGCAGGGATTTACATCGGGATTTTGTGAGCCATGTGGGGACAACGGCCAGGCAGAGAGGCAGTCTGTGGCGTGTGAAAAGCTCAATGAGCTGACTGAACTGCCTGCCAGGAGCCCCGATATCATCGGCGCGGAAGAATATCCTGGCCGTCCCGCTTCCATCGGCAAGTCCTCTCTTAAAGGCCATGCGGAGCTGTTCTGCGCTGTCGGAGGGGAATTCTGTAAAGGGACTGAATCCTCTCATGCCGGTCTGCTCCAGAGCCGGGGGCTGCAGATCATCCGGGCACTCTGTCCGGCACCATCGAGTCGAATGTCATGTGAGCGCGGGGGGCAATTGAGCTGCTGAATCATTTTTTCCGCCAGGGCTTCGGCCTGGATGTCTTCCGGTTCCAGCAGACGAAAATTTGCTGTACCGGTAAATGCCGTGACCCGCATGCGCTGTTCTCTGTTCTGGGCAAATGGGTAGAGCAGGGCGGGGATTTCTGCAGCAAGAAGGTTCATGCAGGTGTTGTAGCCTGCCATGGAGACGGAGAGATCTGCAGCGGCAAGCCACTGTGGAAAGGAGGATGAGAAATCGTGGACCTTGACACTGTTGCCGCCAAGCTGCCGGAGCTCCTCTGTCAGGCCGGGATCGCTGTATGGTCCTGTGAAGATATGCAGGTGGATGTTTCCGGTTTGTTGTCTCAGCAGCACTGCAGCGGCAGCGCAGGCTTTCAGGAGTTCCTCCCCCACACTGCCACCGCCGATGGAGGCCACAATAAGGCGCTCCTTCCCGGACAGTCCAAGCTGCTTGCGGAGACTGTCTCCATCAGCCCTGCTCTGCTCCGGGGTGATAAAGCCGGTGTAGTGATACGGGATGGAAATCCTGTCCATGGCGGAAAAGCTCTGCTGAAGGGGGATATATCTCGGGTCGGAGTGGATCAGCAGGCCGTCGAAGTGACTGTTGAGCTGTTTCAGCACCCGCGTCTCATAGGTGTTTCTATCTTTTTTTTCCACAAGAATATCGCGCAGGCTGCAGATCCTGAGACAGGGAGCCAGTGTCTCGGATTCTATGCCTTTCAGGATGGGATCGAGTTCAAAGCGAAACGCCTTGCGGCCAAACGGGTAGAGTTCCACCAGGAAGACATCGGGTTGAAAAGTGGAGAAAAAATCAAGCAACAGCTCTTGTCTTTCCTGCTTGATCTCTTCAAGTCCTCTTGTTTCATCGCAGGGCAGGAGTCCGGAGAAGTCCGCATCCATCTTCAGGCCGGGCAGCTGAAAGAATCGCAGCTGTGATTGCGGAAGGTCAACGTCCGGTCCTCCCAGTATCATCACTGTTTCATGTTCAGCGGCGAGAGCGGTACAGATAGCAAGGCTGCGATGAAAATGGCCGATTCCGAGAACATGCTGACAGTAACAGGCAATTTTCATCTGTTCTTCCCACCTGCTGCAGGGAGGACATTGAGCGGGCCGAGACTGAGCTGATCGTTTTCTGCTGTGAGCAGGTGAAGCTGGCGCTTTTGGAGGAGTTTTTTTTCTTCCGGGAGAAAGGCCCTGCCGGCCAGATGATAAATAAGTGATTTGATCACACCTTCATGACAGACAAGCAGGATACGTCTGTTCCGATATCGGGCGGCAATATCCTGGACAAGCGGCAGAACCCGGTTCAAAAGATTTCTCCTGCTCTCTCCCTCAGGCGGGCAGAAGTCCCAGCCTGCGCGGATCTGTTTTTCAAGTATCTGCCCCTGGTTTTCTTTGAGTTCCGCAAAGGTCAGCCCCTCCCATCTGCCCCAGTTCTGTTCACGCAGGCCCGGCTCCCATTTCACTGCTGCTGTTTCTTTCCTGCACTGCTGCAACAGGGCCACTGTCTCCCGTACCCGCCCGAGATCGCTGGCAATGATATGGTCAATCTGAAGTGTTGAGAGAAAACGGGCCCACTGCAGTACCTCAAGTCTGCCGCTCTTTGAAAGGGGGGAATCATGTCGTCCCTGTATCCTGCCCTCTTCATTCCAGACGGTTCTGCCGTGACGCAGCAGGCCGATGATGGTGAGCGAATTATTGTGTCCGGGTATGAGACTCTGCATGCTGGCTCAGGATCTGCTCAAAGTGGAGATAATTTTTGTGGAGATCGTGTCTGTTACGGACATGATCTGCCGCTGCCCTGCCCATTCTAGTACGTTGTTCCTCGTCCTGCAGCAATTCTTTAACCGCAAGGCAGAATTTATCCTCATCAAATGGCGTGGTGAGCAGTGCTGTTGTGTCCCTGGCAACCACCTCGGGGATACCGCCGTTGTCAAAGGCCACCACGGGAAGACCACAGGACTGTGCCTCAAGGTAGACCATTCCCAGAGATTCCCTGATACCTGGAAAGACAAAGAGGTCGCCTGCGGAGTAGAAGCGGTACATCTCTTTTCTTTCTATCTTTCCGGTGAAATGGACACGGCCAGGCAGCATCTTCTCCGCCAGGGCAAGCAGTGCTTTCCGTTCACTGCCGTCTCCTGCGATGACCAGTCTGAAGGCGATGCCCTGCTGCGCCAGGCGCGCAAGGCTTGTAATCATCCAGCAAAGTCCCTGTGTCTTTACATCGGGACGAAACATGGCGGCGGAGAGGATGACAGGCTCGCCCTGGAGCTGCCAGTTTTTCCGCATCTCCTTTCTTGCAGCTTTGCTGAAACAGAATGATTCCGGAAATATGCCCGGTCTGATGTAGCTTAATCGACTGGCCGGAAGGAGCCGTGCCAGGTTTGTGTGGTCGATCTTACGGTTACTGAAGACCCGGACGGCCTGCAGCAGGGAGTGCCGGTTCAGGTAGAAACCTGCCATCCCCTTGATGCTGCGTCGTTGTTTTGTGGAGTAAATGCCCTGGAAAATACAGTAGGGCAGCCTGAATTTCCTGCAAAGTGCGGGGCCGAGAAGGTCGGGAGCTTTATAGTAACAGTGGTAGCTGAGCCAGATGTCGGGTGCAAAGCGGCGTACCTGTCGTGCTGCGCTGAGATATGCCAGGATAATCCGGGGAAAGCGCCAGGGGTGAAGGAAGATCCAGCGAGACCTGAGCCTGCTTGCAATCAGGACCTCGTGGCCACGTGAGCTGAGAAAGTCGTGGAGGCCGGTTGCGATGATCAGATCACCGGACGGGTTGGGGTGACCGAGGGGTTTAAAGGGTGCGTAGAAACAGATCCGCATCAGGATGGCGTGGCGGTCTTCCGGTTGCGTTCCAGCTGTTGTTGAAAGATGTCACCCAGCGCTGCAACAAGTGTCCGGTTGTTAAAGTGTTCCCTGGTGTGTTGTGTACCTCCCTGAATAATTTTTTCCCTGAGATCCCGGTTGTGGAGTATCTCTTCAATGTTTGCGGCCATGGTTTCAGGCTCCGATGGTGTCACGGTGATTCCGCTTCTGTTGTGGATGAGGATCTCGGGAACGGCGGACACGGTTGTGGAGAGTGCCGGGACCCCCATGGCCAGACTTTCGACCAGGACGTTGGGGATGCCGTCCCGGTCGCCGTTTCTTGCAATTTCACAGGCCAGTACGAAGAGGTCGCTGTCCTCAAACTGTTTCAAGACCTCGCTGTGGGTACGGGTACCCAGGCAGCTGCACTCTGACTGAAGCTTCAGGTCATTGATGAGGCGAAGTATTTTGTCCTTGTCATCGCCGTCTCCGATCAGGGTGTGCTGAAAAGAAAGACCTTTGTCTTTGAGAATGCGAAGGGCCCTGTAAAGAGTGGGCAGTCCTTTCTTTTCGGTCATCCTGGCCACGGTGAGCAGTTTATAGGGTGGGCTGCATTTTCTGTGATCAGTTGTCGGCGAAAAGAGCTTCAGGTCGATTCCGTGATAGATGCAGTGGATGGGGGTGTTCAGTCCCTCTGCGATTTTTTCAAGGTATCTGCGGTTGTATTCGGTGCAGGTGACCACAAACTCGGCCAGTCGGATTTTTTCCCGCAGCTGCTCTTCATTGGACGTGTAGATATCTTTTGCGTGGGCGGTAAAACTGAAACTCTTCCCGGAGAGCAGCGCAGCAAACATGGTCACAGATGTGGGAGAGTGGGCAAAATGGCCATGAAGGTGGGAGATGGAGTTGTCTTTGAAAAGGTGGGTGTTGCAGAGATAACCGGCCTGAAGCAGATGTTTAAAGGTGGCCAGGTTGGCGGTACGCCGGTAACGTTTGTGGGCAAGACTCAGACCATGCTTGAAAAGGGCAGGTTGTTTGACCGCAAGAAATATGTTTGGCAGGAGCAGGCGCGGCAGGTCAAGCAGAAGTTCCGTGGGGAGATAGTCGACCCGGGCCCGGATCTGCCTGACGGAGTCGTGGCAGAAGTCTTCTCTTGGATGTCGCATGGGAAAGAGACGAAGCCTGAATCCACATTGCTCAAGCAGCAGGATCTCATTGGAGATAAAGGTTTCAGAGATCCGGGGGTAGCCTTTCAGGATGTAACCGATACTTTGGGTGCCGCTGCTGTTTTTCATGAATTATCTCTGAAATGCTCCATTCGTTCGCGCATGGTATCGAGGCCTGAGAGTTTGAATCCGGCCATCTTTTCGGTGTATTCGTTGCTCCGGCTTAAGATGGTCATGATCTTGTCCCGCAACAGCTGTGCCGAGACATCCTTCCAGGGAAGATAGTCGATGAGTCCCTGTTCGGTAAGCTTGCGGGCACGGATCAGCTGTTCTTTGCGTGGAGTCTCACGGGGAATGATCAGTGCCGGGGTATGCTGACTGAGAATTTCACACAGGGTGTTGTAGCCGCCCATGGAGATGACAAGGTCGGCTGCACCAATGAGCTGTTCCATGCGGGGATGGAATGGCTGGGATTTGATGCCGTAGCCCTTGGCCCTTTTTTTCAGGTCTTCCCGGCTGGATTTGGGCATGAACGGCCCGGTAATCATCAGGGTCTTGAAGGGCAGTGATGTGGGAAAAAAATCATGCATGGAGAGGTAATGATCGAGGAGTTCACATCCATCACCTCCACCCCCTGTGGTGACCAGAATAAAGATGTCTTCATCAAGGATACGGTAGCGTTTCCGTATCTTGTCACGTACTCTGCGGGGCCACTGCTTTCGCGGTATATAGCCTGTGAAACATATTTTCGGCTCCAGAGTGGGGGGGATTTTGTACTCCACAATGGGGTCATATATCTCACGGTTTCCGTAGATCCATATTTCATCGTAGAGTTCTTCCAGGTAGCGGTATACATCCTTTTCACTCCAGTCTTTACAAACCACCGGGGAATCATCGAGGACATCACGGAGGCCAAGGACGGTCTTGGTTTCCGGCAGTGATTTCCGGAGCCATTCAAGGGTGGGCAGGACCTCACGTTTTAAGCCGAGTGGTTCTTTGTCAACGATGAAGAGGTCTGGCTTAAAAGCTTTGGCTGTGGCGAAAATGATATTTTTCCGGATGCTGAGTGCCTGGTTGGGGTCGATGCGGATGGAGAGGGACTGGTACTCGTCGTTGGTCTTTTTGATCATCCCGGGAATGCGGACAAAGTCGACCTGCTCAGGCAGGGTGAAACGTCCTGCAATGGGGGAACCGGTGAGTATGAGAATGTTAACCTCTTTTCCTGAGAGGTGGCTGGCAATGGCAATGGAACGGCGAATATGCCCGAGACCATAGGTGTCATGGGAATACATGAGAATATTGTAGGTGGGCGCAAGGGTCATCGTGGTATTGCCGTTTTGTCAGTGGTATCTGGAGGGAGAGTGATCAGAATTCACTGTCTTGTAGTTCGTCCAGGTGAAGGTACTCTTTCAGGCTGAAGCGTGGAGTATCGAAAAAGGCCTTGAGTTCAGTCGGAGACAGCTCCCTGCGGTCTCCAATCTTTTTGGCGGGAACTCCTGCCCATATCTCGTATGGGCCGGGGTTTTTGGTCAGTACAGATCCTGCGCCCAGAATAAATCCGTCGGGAAGAATGGTGGCCTGGTAGAGTACAATGGCATTTTCATGGATCCAGACGTCTTTTCCCAGATATTTGTCCTGCCACAGGATACCATGTTTTTCCTGGATGGCAAGCAGTGCTTCCCTGCTTTGATGGCAATGGTCATGGGTGTATATTCTGGCCCTGGCACCTATCATGCACCATGGACCGATGTGAATTGAACCGGTGTTGTCGAGGATGGAAAAGCGGCTGATAACAACGTTGGTTTCGCTGCCGGCAGTTGTGAAAATTTCCGGAGAAAGAATTAACTTTCCTTTATTTATGTTGGAGTGTGGTCTGCGGCGACATTCCCTGAGTGATGTCTCAAGCTCCTGCTTGCTTTGTGAGGCATGTCGGAATCGCACTGATATCTACTTTGTGGGCCTGTGGGGAATTGGAAGAATCAGATCGGCAGCAGCCTGGTGGAGAGCTAGAAGCTCATGGTCAACTTGTTGGTGACAATGGTGATGTTGTCAATGTCGGTATAACTGTTGCTCTCCTTGAAGAGCTCACCGGTGTCCATGTAGCCGAAGTGGACTTCGTATGCAAAATTATTCAGAAACCTGTAGGCAAGCCCGAGGTCAAGCTCCCATCCGACCCGGTCGGTGTAGGCGGTGTCGGTGTCTTCCTGGGTGTCGGTGAGACCAAGGGAACTGTGAAAGGTGATATCTGAAGTCGGGGCATATGCTGCTTTAATTGCAAAACCCTGGTAGCTGCTGCTGTTAATGGCCTCCAGTGAACTGCCGTTGTTCAGAACAGTACCCATGGCTTCCGGAGAGATATAAAGACTGTGAAAACTGATGTTGTTTGAGCTGTTGTCAGAACTGTAGAGCGCTGAGTCCCCGTTCTTGATGGTATAGGCGAGCAGCTTGTATTCTCCTTCTTTCAGACTGCTGTCTCCTGCAGACGCACCAGTGGCGATGCAGATAAACAGTAAACTCAGTAATATGGAAAGAGTGCGTTTCATGATGCTTTACGGGTTGTTTTTTTGCTCTGGTACAAAATACTTTACTCTAATATATTAGTAGGTTTTTTGTTGGTAGAAGTCAAGGGAAAATCTCCGTAGTCACGACTTTTTTACGACTGTGCGGCTTCAGGTATTCCATGGGGATGCTGCGAAAACTTTGCTGATTGCGATGATTGTGGAAGTACGGTAGAATTGCCTTCCATGACCAGCGAAAAAATCGTACAAACATATATTGAGGAAAAAAATGGCTAGATTTCTGAGTGGGCTTTTGGTGTTTTGTCTCTTGATCAGTGTTTCTCCATTACTGGCCGCGGATGCCGGAGGGGAGAAAGACGGACAGATGGTGTTTTACCCGACCAGTGTGAAAAAGGCCGGGGAGTATTCCTATCTTCGGAACAGTCTGCGACTGATGCTTGCAAGTCGGTTGACCAGAATTTCCGGGATGGATGCGGTGATGAAAGAGTCGTCTGCTGCAGGCCGGGACAGTGCTCTGTACCGTATTGAAAGCTCACTGGCTAAAGTGGGTCAGGGAGTGGAGATATCTGCAGAAGTGTATACACCCGGCAGCACGGAACCGATATCGTTTCAGCGTGTTGCCAAGGGAGCTGCCGGGCTGGTGAATGCCCTGGATGATCTTGTTGATGAAATCGGGATTTCCGTTTTTTCACTGAAAGATTCCCGGAAGGTCAACAGGAAGTCTGCCGGAAAGGATGAACCTGTCACCGGATTCAGTACCCCGCATCCGGATCGGGCCATCAAGGCAAGCAGTGGCTTTGGGCTCTCCATCAGTCAGGATGATTTTATCTCTCAGACAGAGCTTCTGGTGAAGGCCACCGAAAAGTATAAAAGTGCGGTTATCCCAACACAGTCAAAGGGAATGACGGCCGCGGACATTAATGGTGACGGGCTGGATGAGATCCTTCTCTGTGCCAATACAAAACTCTATATATATCAGTTGCGGGATAAAAAAATCGAGCATCTGGACACTGTGTCACTGCCGGGCGGACTGAATGTTCATGCTGTGAATGTGGCGGACCTCAATGGCAACGGGACCATGGAGATCTACATCAGCAGCACGAGAAACAGGGAGCCGCGTTCCTATGTCCTGGAGTGGAATCCTGAAACCGGAGCGAAATGGCTTTTTGAAAATGTATACTGGTATCTGAGGCCGCTTGTAATTCCGGGAGAGGGCGTTGTCCTGGCAGGTCAGCAGAATGGACTCGGGGGTGATTTGGCACCGGGTATTTATCGTCTGAGTGTTGGTCCTGAGGGGGTTTACACGCCAGGGGAGATGGTCAGTGTTCCCGAGTCTGTAAATCTCTTTGATTTTGTCTTTGCAGATCTGGATGCCGACAAGGTCCCGGAAACAGTTACCATAAATAGAAAAGAACAGCTTCTTGTGTATTCCGCTGATTCACAACTGCTGTATACGTCACCTTCCGGTTTTGGCGGCCGGGAACTCCTTGAAACCTATACGGCCCCCATTCGGCTGGTGGTCACTGATTTTGATAATGATGGATATCAGGATATTCTTATTGTGGATAATGAGCTCTATTCACCGGAAATGATGAGTAAGACTCGTCTTTACAGGAATGGTCAGGTTCGCGGTCTTGCCTGGGGTGATGATGGATTTTTCGAGATGTGGCACACCAATCTTTTCCCTGACTCCATTGTGGATTTTCAGTTTTATTCCAAAGCTGCCGCCGATGGAAGCATGCACGGCAGACTGTTTATTGTTGAGCCCGATAAGGGTGATATTGTTGAGGAATTTCTCTTCGGCTCTGGCGGCAGTCGTCTCTCCGTCTTTGGGATGAGTTTTGTCGATGGAGGTTCAGGGCTGCCTGAGTAAAACAGAAACAGTATAAATTTTTTAACTTCCTGTGAAAAAAACTTGACAGGGCCTTGTGCTGCAGATACTATTCAAGAGATTATTAGTAGATATGGTTGTTTGTCACTTCTGACGGGCAGCTAAATGACGTACCCTTCCTTGAGGGTTACGAAAATTTAAGGAGATAATAGAGATGAAGAAAGTAATTTGCGTTGCTGCAGCTTTTATGATGGTTGCTGGTGTTGCGACTGTTGCTTCTGCTGAAGTTGATCTGAGTGGTAGTGCCCGTACCCGTATTCGTTACAACGATGCCGGTATTGGTGACAGCGTTACAAAATGGGACTCCCGTGTACGTGTTAAAATCAAAGCAACCACAGAGGGTGGTGGTTATGTGAAAGCCCGTGTACGTTTCCTTGACGGTACCTGGGGAACCGGTGGAGATTACACCGCTGAGGCCAAAGGCGACTACAATGTATGGTCTGATTACGCATTTGTTGGTTTCAAAGTAGGAAACTTTGATATCGCCGGTGGTAAAATGCCTACCTCTTTCTCTCCATGGTTCCTTGATGATGAGCGTGCCGATCGTTTTCGTGTACTCTACAAACAGGGCGGCCTTGCTGTTGCTCTTACCTATGACAAGAAAATCTATGAGTATGCCACCACATATACCAACGTATATCTGTCCGGTGTAGATTCCGACGGAAATATTGTTGACCTTGTGGGACAGCTTGCTGAAAACCCTTATGAGGGTGATAAAGATGTCTGGGGTGTTACTTACAGACAGAAATTCAGCGATGCCTTCAACGCCAATGTACGTCTGGTATATGTAGCTGATAACTCCGTTACTCCTGATAAAAGCGGTATAAAGGGATCAGTTAATCTTGGAATGAGCTTTGGCGGAAACAACATCATCGTTGAGCAGTCCTA
>Ga0256834_1001412_pt1 | contig 16374 bp, 19 predicted proteins | sample 4281140metaG_FD_190536 | JGI IMG/M metagenome (GOLD analysis project Ga0256834, IMG submission 190536) | Hydrothermal vent microbial communities from East Pacific Rise, Pacific Ocean - 4281-140 | ecosystem: Environmental > Aquatic > Marine > Hydrothermal vents | place: Pacific Ocean: East...
GCCCCGATATTGGAGCTTGTTACAACGATACACCCTTTTCCCTTGGGCATGCGCTTTTCTGCTTCTGGTTTTGCGTGTTCAAGAACAACGCTTGCAATGAGATCAAATTCTTTGCGCGGAAGCAAAATACCCCACATGTCGGGATGGATTGGCTGCTCAATCGGGAAGGCTACGACAATGGACGAGCCGTAACGGATATTCTTAAGGAAGTTGCGCTCATCGCGAAAATCTGGTGAGAGCACACTCAGGGCCTCAGGTGCCCGTAGTGCACAAACGACAACATCAGCAGACATCTGTTCATTTTGTCCGTCGCATTGCACGGTCACTTGCAATCGTGTGTCACTTGAGGATTGTTGCTCGATTTTCTGCACCTTGCACTCAAGCTTTACGTCAAGATTGCTGGCTAACAGCTTGGGCAGCGCGCCCAGTCCGCCCCGATAGGTAAACTCACGCGCTCCAAGGTGCTTGAATAGCAGCAATACGAAGGCACTTGAAAGCTCCTCGGGGGCTGCATACCAAAACCCCGAAAAGAATGGCTGGAAAAAATATTCGAGGATATCCTCATCAAGTGTTTCGCGGATGTAGGAGGCGGCATCCCCGTGATCTAGCGCATACGCCCTGTCCCAAGCCTGCCAGTCAAGCTGCCGGTAGTGTACAACCATGCGAAAAACGAGCTTTAAGAGCAAAAGCTTGCTGGTGAGAGAGAGGATTGGACTGGATATATAATCAAGCAGAGATCCAGGACGAAGTGTGAGAAGCTTCCCGTCACGCCATGATCCAGCCAGACCTTTAATTGCGATCAGATCATCGCTGGCACCAAGTTCGTCTATCAAATCGAACATGTTAGTATTGAAGCTGGAAAAGAACTGCGCTCCGGTATCAATTTCAAAATTGTTTTCGCATTTGGTTCGACAGCGTCCACCGACTTCGGACTGGCTCTCCAGAATCACCACCTCGCAGCCTGCATTACGCAACTTATGTGCTGCGCTGAGTCCGGCCAACCCTGCACCTGCAACGATCACCGTTTTCATTTTGATGCGCTCCTTTGTCTTGCGTTCAAAGTGGCGAGAAGAATTATCAAAACCTTGCTCTGAAATAATTACTAGCGTATTATCTTATTTATGAAAAAACAACCAAATAATTTCACTGTTAAAATATCAAAATCCGATACTGCTGATAACAAAGCGGAGTCCCAGGCTGTTGGTGCCGAGATTCGCGTCCTTCGGAAAGCGCGTAATCTGACGCTGGCTATTCTTGCCGAACGTTGCGGGATGAGTATTGGATATTTGAGCCAACTGGAACGCGGGCTTAGTTCCCCGACTATTCAATCTTTACATATAATCAGTCAGGCCCTTGGCGTTGCCCCCGGCTTTCTCTTTCATGATGACACTACAGCCTCACCAGAGGAGAAGCTGTATGTGGTACGTGCACATAACAGACGGGCTATCCAATACACAGGTCAAGGGATGACCGATGAGCTTCTGGTGCCGGATCTCGGCGGTAAGCTCCAGATGCTTATGTGTACGCTTGATCCGGGGGCGGAATACAGGCACAGCGGCGACGATATCCAAGGAGAGGTTGTCGGCCTGATCATTGAAGGACGTGTTGAGTGCTGGATTGATGAAAAGCACTTTGTCCTCAATTCGGGAGATAGTATTCGTTATCAACGAGATGATCCATATCTTGTTTGCAACTCATTCGACCATGCAGCTCGCATCATCCTTGCCATTACGCCTCCATGGTATTAGGTAACTTGTTACTATTCAAAGCCATCCGGACCGTTTCTTTACGAAAGCCTTCAATAAAATGTTTGCGTGTCAAGGTGCACTTGCCCCCAACCTTGGACCATCTTGGTCTAGGTTTTTCCAGCTTTGATCAGTTTGGTGGGCTGGTTTCACCTTCTGATTTAACGAGCATGATCGGGCATTTATTCCCGATCCCACTATGGGGCCGTTCTTCGTTGTAGTATCTACGCCAAATCTCCAACTTTTCGACTGCATCTGCAAGGCTTAAGAACCAATGAGCGTTCAGGCACTCCTGACGGAACTTACCGTTGAAGGCCTCAATGAAGGCATTATCGGTTGGCTTTCCTGGCCGGGAGAAGTCCAGTACAACGCCACGATGATAGGCCCACAAATCCAAATCCCGTGAGATAAATTCTGGCCCGTTATCAACGCGAATGGTGTTGGGATAGCCGATTTTTTTGCGCAAACTTGATCAAGGGAATTCACCACGTCTTCGCCGCGATAACTAAATAGCACATCAAGAATGGGCACATAGCGCGAGAATGTATCGACCATCGTCAGCACCCGCAGTTTGCGGCCTGTAGCGAGTTGGTCATGCACAAAATCCATCGCCCAGACGTCATTCAACCCTACGGCTTCCATCCGGTCATCTCGTAGCTTGGCTTTTACCCGCCGTTTTGGCGTTTGTTGCGCAGTTGAAGCCCCATCTCACCCCTCTCGGTGATGCATGCATCGCCTGCCGGTCAATGTGTAAATGCGATAAGTTTTCTTGATGTTCACTTTCCAACCCTCTCGTTGAAGCGCAAAATGAACACGGCGGTACCCATAGCGCACGCGCGTCTCGCAAATCTCTTTTATGCGCTTTTTCAACGCGGCCGGATCCGTGCGACGGGATTTGTAATGATACGTTGAGCGATCAAATCTCAGCGCACCACACGCTTTTCGAATTGATACACGCCAATCTGAACACATCCCGTCAACAAGCTCTCGCTTCCGATCCGGCCTCATAGCTTTCGTTTGATGACATCCTGTAGCATCTCGCGATCCAGCGTCAAATCAGCAACAATCCGTTTCAGCCGGTTGTTCTCATCTTCGAGATCACGCAGCCGCCGCATCTCGGGCGGCATCAGCCCCTCGTACTTTTTCTTCCAATTGAAATAAGTCGCCGGGCTGATCCCAGCCTTGCGGCAAATCTCAGCAACCGTCGTGCCTTCGTTGCCTTGCTTAACAATAAACGCCTTCTGCGCGTCTGTGGGTAATCCCCCCATTTTTAATGGGGCCCGCTTGTAGAATTACGCGGCCATTTTCAGTTTCATTGCGGGTGTGATCCCGCCGATGGCCATGTTGGGCCGGTCGTTGTTGTATGTCCAGAGCCATTCTGTGGCCTGTTCCTGAGCCTCCTCTATTGTTTCAAAGATATTCTGATCCAGCCATTCGTGACGAACCGTGCGGTTGTAGCGCTCGATGTAAGCATTCTGTTGGGGCTTCCCAGGCTGGATATACTGGATGTGAATGCCCATCCGTTCCGCTCATGCCATCAGTTTACCGCTGATATATTCCGGGCCATTATCGACCCTGATTATCAACGGTTTCCCGCGCCACTCGATAATCTGGTTCAGGCTGCGGATGACCCGCTCGGCAGGCAGCGAGAAGTCCACTTCTATGCCCAACCCTTCGCGGTTAAAGTCGTCCAGCACGTTCAGGGTTCGGATACTACGGCCATCCGCCAACTGGTCCGCCATAAAGTCCATCGACCACGTATGATTGGGTGCATTTGGCACCGCCAGAGCATCTGGCTTGTCCCGTTTTAGGCGTTTCTTAGGCCTTATCCGCAAGTTCAGCTCTAGTTCGCAGTAAATCCTGTAGACACGCTTATGGTTCCAACTAAAACCTTTCACATTCCGCAAATGCAAAAAGCATAGGCCGAAGCCCCAGGTGCGACGGTTGCTGGCCAGTTTCACAAACCATTCCGCAATTTCTGCGTTCTCGTCGCTTAGCTTGCGCTCATACCGATAACAGCTCTCGCTGATGCTGAACGTCCGGCAAGCCAGCGCAATGCTGACGCCACGGCTGGCGACCGCTTTCACAGCCATCTCTTTACGCAGGGATGACCTTAGTGCTTTTTTCCAAGGGCTTCCTTCAGCAGGTCATTCTGCATGCTCATCTCGGCATACATGCGCTTCAGCCGACGATTTTCCTCCGCCATTGCTTTCATCTCAGAAATCATTGACGCATCCACCCCACCAAACTTCGCCCGCCATTTGTAAAAACTGGCATTGCTCATTCCATGTTCGCGGCAAAGCTCTGACACCGGCACACCGCTTTCGGCCTGCTTCAGAATTCCCATAATTTGCGCGTCGCTGTATCGTTTGTTCTTCATTCAAAATCTCCTCAGATATTATGCCGAGAAAATTCTACTTGTGAACACCACTAATTTTCGGGGGGATTACCATTTAATCTCGCAGAAGTGTTCTGCTTATCTGAGGCATTAGCCAATTTTGTTTTTAAGCACTCTGGCAAATGCGGAAAATACTTACAGATTTCACTGGAAGAACTTGCGACGTCTATAGGTAACCCGAAGGCCGCCGCTTACGCATTACAATTGAATGGATTCTCACACTATAAAGGTGGGGATGCTTGGTCGAATTCACCTGATGGTGGGAGTGGTTTTCCCGTCAGCATTAAACCCGATTTTTTCGCGAACCACCTTCGCAACTGGGCAAAGATACTTTGATATCTACTTATTTGACATCTATGTGCCTTTTTCAATAACAAAAAGGCACATTATCTAATGATTACAAATGGTTAGATGAGATTCACACTTGACAAGTGTGTTCCCCTTCTATAAACGAAAAAGATCGTGCCCCTTTCGTGCAAGTCAGGAACGCGGTCAAATTTTAGTAGCATCTGAATTCTAGCACAATTACTCGCTAGGATCAATGAAGAAATCCAAGATGGATAACGCCAAACACGCAGATTGCGTGATCGAAGAAGTACGCCCCGAAACGGAAAAATCAGAAAAATTTGCTGTTGTACCGTTTGACCGCTTACCTGTCAAAAAAAGGGTCTTCGGGCGACCTAACAACGCCTCTCCATACCACACAAAGCGCGCTGAATTGATGCACGACGTTTCAATCGCCAAACTTCCGCGTAATGAGCTTGATTCTGCGATTAAATTACTATCGCAAAAGGGGCAATTCGGGACAAATTCTCAAGGTTACAAAGGTATATTTGAGCACAATTGTTTTACATTGGCATCGGCACAAACATACGCTCGACTTGATCTAAAAGTAGTTGACCTTCATGGGATAAAGGAAGACGGCAAGCAAACTGGACCTCAAGAATCATGCAAAATCCCACGCGGATCAAAATGGGAACAACGCGCATCCAGCGATAGCAATGAGATCAACAACTTTTGGACGGGAAAAGGTAAATACCCCCCTGATAACGAAGAAAGAAAATACAGATATGCTGATCGACGTCAGCCCCGCAATGTGGGAATTGTCATTTCAAAAGGAATGATTGTTTTCGACATTGATGGTGAAATCGGTAAAAATTCTTTAGCCGAATTGATAAAAGAACACGGGCCGCTTCCTGATACATGGACCTGCAATACTGGCTCAGGTGGGCAACATTTCTATTTCAGCTATCCTGACGGATTTGATATCCGCAATTCTGCAAGTGCCGTTGCGCCAAACATCGACATTCGTGGAAATGGTGGATTTGTTGTAGCCCCTCCTTCCATCCATCCGACTGGAAACTTCTATAGCTGGGCAGACGGATTTGCACCTTGGGAGTGCGGGATTGCAGAAGCACCAGAATGGTTGATTAAAGCGGCTCTTGAAGCAACAAAAAGCCGTTCCAAACAGAAAAGGAAAAGCAAAAAGAAAACATCCACCCAAAAATCAACCCATCAAACAAGGGCAACCGGCAAAGGCTACAAAGCACATTTAAGAACCATTGGTGATGGCGAAGGGCGCTACGGCTTTGATACGCCGATTTACAAAGCTGCATGCGCGTGGTTTGGCAAAAATGGTGCGGATGCAGATTTTGCCCCCTTGAAGGCTGATCTCACCCAAGCAATTCTTGAAGCCCCGTGTAACAATGACCGTGCTGAAACCCGCTACGCGGGCGACGGTTATCTGGACAATAGGATCGAACAAGCGCGAGATTACATTAGGTCACAAGAAACTCAAATCGTTGAAGGTGATATCTGCGATAGAATACAAGCTGACATTCAAGCACCTTTGTACAGCGAAGGCCTTGTTGGTGAAGATGGCGTTTGTGACTTGGGGGATGTAACTGAAATTGAGAACCAAATTCGCGACAGCATGCGCAAACGGTTCACAAACGTAATTATGGATGGCGGCGATACACGTGTATTCCTTCCAACACAGCGCGGAAGACCTCTGCGCTACTGGAAGGCGTCAGCCTTGCCCCAATACTTCAAAAATCAAAATGTCAGTTACTTTGGCGATGACGAAAAATGGCATCACATCAACCCCGCCGAATTGTTTTCTGTTGACCGAGAGCGGGTCAACTTTGTTGGGACATGTTTTGAACCTGATCCAACCAAAGCTGATGACACAGCCTTCAACATTTGGAATGGCTTTGCTGCGGAACCCATTGAAGGGGATTGGTTCCTTTTGAAGGCACATATCTTGGACAATATCTGTTCTGGGAACAAAATCCATTACAACTGGTTGATGACCTATCTTGCTGATATTTTTCAAAATCCGGGCCACAAATACGGATCATCAATTGCAATCACAGGCGAACAGGGTACTGGGAAATCCAAGCTGTTTGACTGGGTGCGCGTTGGCATCGGAGCGGCGGCATTGAAGGTTGCGGCGCGCAATCGTCTTACAGGAAACTTCAACGGACATTTTGACGGTGTTATCCTTGTCGTTGCCGAAGAAGCGTTTTGGTCTGGTGACAAAAGCGCCGCTGGCGTTTTGAAGGACTACATTTCTTCGGACACGATCACGATTGAGCGGAAGGGGTTGGATATTGTAATTCGGTCGAATTACATGCGGTTTATCTTCATTTCTAATGAAAGTTGGGTGATCCCTACTGATGATGGAGACGCGCGGCGGTTCTTTGTTTTGAAGTGCGGAAATGCACAGAAGCAAAATACCGACTATTTTCGCGACATTGATGCCCAAATGGAGAATGATGGTCTGGAGGCGATGGTTCATGACCTGATGCATTGGAATCCCGAAGACCACGATTTGTCTTGGGATGCATTGCGCAAGCCACCCCAAACGGATGCGCGCTCCGAACAGGCCGGATATGGTTTGACTGGGCCAAAGGCTCGCTTGATCGACATTATCCGTGAAGGGGAGTTTACTGGTCGCTTGGTAGACGGAACAGTTTTCCATTATTCACTCAATGGCCACGAGGAAACGCCTGTATTGCGTAAGCACCTCAATGCAGTTCTGAGCGATGGCAAAGCAACCAATGGTGGGGCTGGCAAACGCTTGATGGAATCTGTTGAAGACATTCTTGGTAAAAGTGCCAATCAGGGTGATAGCAAGAAAAAGGTCACATATTTTGGTGACTTTGCGGATGATAGCTTGGATGGTGAAGAGCGTGAAAGGGAAAGCCATGCCGAAAGTGGGCGTTGGTATGCCTTTCCAGCTTTGGATGATCTGGAAAGGCAGGTAAACGAAAGATTTGGTGAATAATGGCTAGGGGGCGTTAGCCCGTCCTACAAAATGTATGGTGGCGTAGGGTTTTAACCCAGCGCTACCCACTAAAAACCCACCTACGGTTTTTCTATTGGGCCGCTGGAACCCCCTAATTTATATGCAAATAAATCTCTTCTCCCAGTTACACCCACTTACTTATATTATTAGCATAGATAAGAGGAAATAAGCTCCACTTCGCGCGTCTCCCCCCAGCCAAGCACACTTCCTACCGACGAGGAACAACTGGGTTGATTGGGTGTGAGTGGCCAAAATCCTGCAACCTATTGGATTGGTATGATATTCTAGAACCCAGTTACAGTTTCCAATGGGTGTATCAGTGCTATCAACTGGGTTAATATGACATAAACTAGATTTTGGATCAGCAATCGCTGTTTGTTGTCTGTTAAAATTGGCCGAATAGTGTCTGTCACCGTCCTCAACAAGTTTATATATTTTCTGCCATATTTCCGCCCCCCCGCCCTCCCAAAAGAACGATGTGAAAAACCGAAATGACATCTCCCCACTTTTAAAGTCTGGAGCTTCTAGCCGTAATTTTCGGTATTCTTGATCATAGGCATCGCGACGACCGGAAATTGCTCTTTTGGTGTTTTATGACTTTTATAAACTGGCACGATCAAAACACGTTTTCGGTAAGTGCATTAAGCAGATCACATTTCCTACCTATTCTTTTTGTAAACGCTAACGCGTAATTTAATTCGAGCACACCCAGCATACGCAACACCATCACCTGTAATTTTTGAGTAGACCCAAGCACACCACTGAAAAACACACCATGAGTGTAATTTATAACTTACCGAATCATTTAAGTTACGTTACATTATTCATACGGGGCTTAAAGTTACAGATAGGTGATAAAATGGAACAGAATTGGCAAGATAAAGTGATTGAACGTGGTGGCGCACTCATAGGCTATGGGCGTGTAAGCTCACGCTCGCAAGACCTCTCCATTCAAATAGACGCCCTGACGGGCGCTGGTGTTAAAGAATCACAGTTATATGTTGAAAAAGTCAGCGGCACTAAACGCGAAGGCCGTGACCAATTAGAATATATGTTGGATCGCGGATTACGCAAAAACGATTGCTTGGTGATCACGCGCTTGGATCGTTTAGCCCGCTCTACCCGTGACCTGTTAAAGATCGCAGATATTCTAGATAAAAAAGAGGCAGACTTAGTTTGCCTTGAACAGCCCGTGAATACCACGACGCCAGAGGGGCGCTTGTTTTTCACGTTGCTAGGTGCGTTTGGAGAATTCGAGACAGCAATACGAGCCGCGCGTCAGCGCGAGGGTATCGACGCGGCCCTTGCGAAAGGCGCTGACAGCCCATTCAAGGGGCGTCCAGCTACGATAGACGCTGAAAGAGTGAAAGCCCTCAAAGCGGATGGGTTGGGTGCTACAGCGATTGCAAAAGAGATGGGGATCACCCGTCAATCTGTTTATCGGCTGTTAAAAAAGGCGTGGGGAAAGGCAGCATAACAAAAGAGACTACATCTAAAGGAACAACCCACCACACTAGCCAAACCGCCCAAACTGGCAACCTAGCAAGCTGATCGGCGGGAAACTTGTTATGTTGGTTGGGGGAGTTCGGGCCGCGTAGCGGTCTTTTATGAATATTGGCAGGGACCCATGCTGGGGGTAGGCATGGGGGTGGGCTCATCTAACAGCACCCGTTAACCAGCACGAATTACATTTTCTGCCATTGCCTTACGGCCTCTATAATTTGTGGTCACTATTTTGTTCAGTTACCATAAATCACGGTTCAGTTTGGTAACAATTCATCGAGTAACTCTAGGAAGCGTAATTTTCCTATCTCCTCAATCTTAGGAATCATGGCTTGGATCATGGCTCTCTCAGCCTGATCTGAATTTTTGACGAGAGCTTCTCTTTTAGGGAGGCGCGAAGTCCATTGACAAGTGTTTGCCAAAGCATAAATCCCGTCAATTAATTCGTTATTAAGAGTGTATCTTGCGGCACCGCGCACGTTGTACCCCTCAACTTCGAGAACGACTGTACCTTCATCAACAAAACGAGTCAGAAAACCAATCGAATTGTTAAAAAATGCAGCTTGCCCGTCCGAAGATTCCACCGCCCCAATACGTTGAGCACGAGACATTCCAGCCCATTTCACTCGCGTCCTTCCCCTGTACCCGTAAACACCATCAACAGAGAGATAGACTTCCGTTTTGTTGTTTTCACACCGAATACGCAGATATGACGGACCAAATCGCCCCGCCTCACCCCTGTTGATAGTGATGTAATGTGATGGGAACTCTGGGTTTGCAATGTTTGGCTCCACCCGAATGGACCCCCAGCTTTCGTAAGCTTCCACTGGTAGAGCGAATGAGAACGTAACAATTATTGCTTTAATGAGTGACGTTCTCATTTTATCACCACTGTGCGAAGAACCCAATTCCGGTTCACATATTTATTCAACACATCCATTGCCGCTGTTGTATCCCCCAAAAGTGAACCTGTGAATCGAGCGGCTACACGTTGCCCTGAATCGTAATATTCAAGATTATCTGCGAAGTCGCGAATTAGGGCTATTGGGTTTTGCCCTCGCCCTTCAACACCCCAGACAAACTGGCAACCTATCGCCCGAATGCTTTCTTCTGATATTTTATACAAACCCTCCCCGTTATCAGCCAAAACCAATTCCCCAAATTCACCATCTGCAATACGACCGATAATAAACAAGATGCGTGAAGCGGCAGCCATAGTTACATCGCCGGGGTACTCAAGAACATCAATCCACAACTCGTTTGGGCGAATATCAACGTCAAATTTGATACCGTCTGCAGTGGGGAATGTGTCCAAGAAATTCGCAAGCTCGGACAATTCTACGGAACCGACTTCATGCTCTGGAAGAGTTCCTGCAAAATATTTATCACCGCAAGAATTTGCCTGTACCATATTGCCCATAAGGCAAAAGCTGACAGCTAAAATCACACGTTTCATTATGAACTTCCTCAAACTTGTAACCTATTATTGGCTTCATCAAATGCACAAAAACAAATGCTGAATATTGAGATCGTGCACGTACGTTGTAGAAGCATATTCCGCGCGTTTTCCAACTTTGCCGCAAATATTCTGCGCCTCAACAAGCGCCGCCTGTTTGTCCGAAGCCAAATTGGATGAAGTTCTTATCTTCACGCTATGACCATTAAATTCAACAGTTGCGGGTGGCGTGCATGCCGATAAGATAACACCAAATACGGCGATTTTTGTAAACTTACTGTATGGGATCATGGAACTCTCCAATTAGTTGATTCGTTTCCCTAAACTCTAACCAGTACCTGTTAAAATATCCACCTCGACGTTACTTATATTCCGTGGACGATTAGTCTACACAGACTTTACGCCATTAGTATGGCTAAAGTGATTAAATCTAAATTGATTGGCATATTCGCGCGGCGTATGCGCGAGCAACGTGCATTTCTTGAGATTACACAGGAAGAAGTTGCGCATAGGGCAGAACTAGATAGAACCTATATTAGTGGTTGCGAACGAGGGTTGCGAAATCCATCTTTGCTATCTATTGAAAAAATTGCAAATGCTCTGGAAATTTCAGCCTTCAAGTTGATGGAAGAGTAGCTGTACTTCTGTGCTTGAGCAGCCATCTTGCAATTGTGAAAGAGGAATGAACCATCTTAGCATTTTTAGGGCTTGCGCGTTTAAGTTTTATCCTCTTTAATGAGGGGAAATATTAAACGGAGTGAACATGCCAACTTTCAATACAGCTATCTATGACAAAGCAGTGGATGCAGAGCTCCGGCTAGCCGATTTCAATCTGACTTTGTCACCATTCCTCATAATACGCGATGCTGCGCGCGCGGCGGCAGATGATGCGAGTCCGCTTATGCCTCTTAACGCACAAGGTACACTAGCATACATTCACGGCGTTGAAGCCTTGCGTGGGCAGATATTGGACAATGATTGGAAGATTGACCGCACATTAGGCGTTGAGGCAATTATTAACCATGAGTTGGGTATCCGAATTGGCTATCAGAATGTGGACAAAGCCTGTGATCTCATATTCAAACCAATGCCCCGTTCTGCAAAAGGAGCGGCAACCGAACGGATGTGCGGTGCCCCACTATTCGACTACTACGGAATGGCCCTTGAGACGGACAAAGATCGTCTGCCCCGCGATGATGTGAAAGACCCGCACAGTGATCAGGTGATCACATACTTTGTAATGGTAGGGGAAGACGGCAGCGTAGAATTATCCAGCCCGATCATAGAAAATCAACGTTTTTCCGATTTTCGCGAACGCATTTTCATTGACCGCCCTGAGGAAGACTGGGATACGCAGCTCGAACCAGATTCCGCACCAACCGAAGATTTTGATGTGCCCGTTACATTTAAAGATAAAGCGTAATGTTTTCCGCAGAAAGACTAAAGGTGGCCCGCTACAGGCGGAAGCTGTCTGGTAAAGGACTCGCTGACGCAGCAGGGATTACACCTATCACTGTATCCAAAGCGGAGAATGGACACCATCCAGATGATGTCACCGTTCAAAAAATGGCTGATGCACTGGGCTATCCGATAGGTTTTTTCTATATGGAAAACCCAGAGGTTCTAGAAACACAGGCCGTTTCCTTTCGCAGTCTTAAGAAAATGAGTGCAGCCGAACGTAATGCCTCTTTGGCGGCGGGTTCAATCGGTATTGCTTTTTATGAATGGATAGACCAGCGGTTCAACATTCCCGTTCCAGATTTGATTGATCTTAGCAAAGAACGGGAGCGACCTGAAATTGCATCACGTCTTTTACGCCAACATTGGGGACTTGGAGACCGGCCCATAGGAAGCCTTTTGAAACTCTATGAATCCAAGGGGGTAAGGGTACTGTCCTTGTCCGAGAACACGCCCAATGTTGATGCATATTCGTTCTGGAAATCAAATCACCCGTATATGTTCCTCAATCAACAAAAAACTGCGGAGCGCTCAAACTTTGACTCTGCCCATGAGCTTGCCCACTTAGTTTTACATTTCCATGCGGGCGCTAACTCAGCTTTGATTGACGACGCCGAGAAACAGGCCGATCAATTTGCATCCGCATTCCTTATGCCAGAAGCAGATATAAAAAGCTCTCTTGGGCACATTTACAGCGCTTCTCAGATTATTAAGGCGAAAGGTCGCTGGAAAGTGTCCGCCATGGCGCTTGCAACACGCCTGCATGGTCTAGGGATGCTAACTGATTGGAATTATCGCTCTATTCTCATTGAGCTAAGCAAACGCGGATATCGAAAAGCGGAACCCATTGGCGTTGAACGGGAGACCTCTACTCTATTAGCCAAAGTCCTTGGAGCGCTCTGGCAGAAAGGTATCACTACTGAAAATATTGCCAAAGAGATAAACCTTCCGTGGGAAGAAGTGGAAACGTTAATCTTCGACTTAGCGGGGCGTAACCACTCTCGACCTAGTTCGCCAAATCTTCATGTAATAGAATAGATAGGGTAGTTCATTATTATTAATGGGGGCGTGCCATAGAATGCGCGCGACCATTTTCAGTTTCATAGCGGATAATCCCACCTATGCCCACGTCGGTGCGGTCGTTGTTAGACAATAGCTCATGAAGTTCAAAACCCTCAGCCCCCCTTTGCCGTCGATATCTTTCTCTTCTGTTCAAAATAGAAATTCACCCGAACAACAATACGGTAAAATGTGTAAACGCTCTCAAAAAACACAAAATAGAAAATAGAAATAAGCAACCGATGTGCTACATCTGCAATCGTCGTGAGTGTCGTTACAACTATTTGAGATAATTGGGCAGCGTTTGAAACATCTACAGACAAGGTTTTTATGCTAGAAATATCAAATGCAAAAAGCATCGACAAAAGCACGCTTATAATTGTCACAATATTATAATATGAGATGTTGAAGAATAATTCGTCTGAAAGCTTGTTTAATCTTTTCCTTCTTTCTTTATTCTCGCGTGTTGTCGCTGCATTCTCATCTACATGATCACTGCTAACAAGGAAAAAAAGGACGCTAAAACCAAAGCCTACGAGAATGGACTGAACTGTAATAACAGAAGAAACAACTGTGTCCGATGGCGTCCCTAAAACCCATGCAACCAATAATGACACAAGAATGAAACCTGTTTGTCTTGGTAAAACAGAATTTTGTTCGCCCGATCTATTGTCATAGAATGTCGAGTTATTTCTTTTAATAATACTGATGAAATTACCCATCCATCACCTTGTTAATTATCTCCTCATCAAGCTTTTTAAGCATCTTCTTTTTTGCAATTGCCAATATCGGCAATCCATCGCCGTCGAGTTGTACATCCAAATGGAATTTTGTTGCCCTAGACGATTGCCCGAAAAGATAGATAGTTTTTGTACCGCGAGACTTCTTTTTCCGAACAGTTACGACGCAATCCCGTATGTCTTCATCAGCAACAGAGAACAGCTCATTATTACTTAGTAATGCAGCAACCTGTTTTTTAATTGCAGCTTCTGACTGCCCGACTAGTGAAAGAATCTTGTCTCGCACTGTGATTTCAAAGGTATCATCTTTCCCAGTTTTTTTGAAGGCTAGCATACTCCCAGAATTAAAAACGTTACTTGAGGCCAAATCCTTGCTGTTGCTAGAGAGGGTTACCCGAACCTCTTGAGGGATGCTGTTTTTAAAATCTTCGGCTTCCGAGAAAAACGAGCGGGACCGAACATTCGCCCCCAATCCGATGTGCCGCATCAAAGTTCTACTCAAGGACGTATAATCCCCATAGTTACCCAAATATTGGCACCCAAGTAAAAAACACCCATTCTCAGAGTGATATAACAGAAAGCAAAAATCGCGCAGGTTCAAAGATTCGGCTGCAATCTTCCCCTTTTCCGTATTTTCATATGAATGCCCCCAGTAGGCGGATCAAAAGCGACCAAATAACGTCCGCTCATCAATCTTTTCGAGATCAAGGAATGGCACCAGACGCCCAAATTTCAAACCATCAAAATCATTTGCATTATCTAGGTCTGGCTCGGGTTGTGTTTCGATTTTATTAACTAGTTCACTAAACTCATCCTTTGAAAAAGGTGACTGATCAAAAGACCCGTCATCTTGCCTGATCCCCTTTTCAAAATAGTGAAAACTAACAGAAACGCTTTCTTTAGAATTTCCTGTACTCAATTGATTATCATCCTGATCTAAAATTTCACGTATAAATTGTACGCCGCTAGTCCTAAAATTACAAGTTTCTTGTAGGCTTTCAATTATTGCATTTATGGCAATTTCAACTATGAGAAAGCTCAGCACAACCAATACGCAGCATTGAATGTTTTCATTTGAAGCGGAATCTCCACCTCCTCAACTATCAAATGATATTAAATAGAAAACGTACTCCCAAGAGCTTTTTCAAGATCAGGGTTATGTTGACTATAATGCTTTTTAAGTGTCGCTACGGTAGTGTTTGTTAATAGCTCTATCAAATCAAATGGAATACCCTTTCTAACCATCCACGTGATGCACGTTCGCTTCAAAACATGGTGGGTTAGTTTAAAGGGTAATTTTGCATCTTTGCCTACGGCCTCAAGACCTTTCTTGATTCCATCTTTTATTTTTTTCCCTCTGAACGATACTACAAATGGTTGACTCCTATCTCCGCCAATCAAAAAATACTGCATCAAACGTTCATTTTGCCCTATCGGGATTTTCGGACGGCGCTTCTTCCCACGCGCATCACCAAAATCAATGTATGCCCCTTGTACAACCACACCGGTTTCCCAGTCGAAGGGTATGTTCTTGCTAACAACGCGCCGGAATTCTTTCTTAGGAATTGATATAACCCCGTCGCGTTCCTGTGGAGTAGGTTCAACCTCAACAAGTTCTGTTTCCGTTTCAGGAATGTACACCTGATCCCATTTTAGTTCAAAAATAGCACCTTTTCTTGCCCCCGTGGTGAGTGCTATTAACAAAAATGCATATATATGTTCACGTTCAGGATTTAACTCGCATTGAGTGAGAACGCGTAGCATCATTGCTTCGTCCAACCAATCTTTACGTGTTTCTGAGGTAAGATCATTGATTTCAATGCGGGTTTCAGTTGGAACAACCTTGAACGTATGCCCATGTCGTAACGCTGCACGTAAAATTTGCAGGTCTTTTTTGATTGTACCATCGCTCAAGGCTTTCCCGCCACGGCCCCAGCGCGTCATCGTTCGCGCATGGTCAATATAGTTTTCAACATTCTCCTGTGAAAAGTCGGCCCATTTAAGCGGCCCGAAATAGTCTTGAAGTCGTTCGACCTTTGAAACCATCGGGCCAATTGTGCCTTCGCCTTTACGGCGCTTTAGGTGCTGAAAGTAACGATCAAGAATATAGCCGATGGTCACAACTGTTGGCGGCACAGTGTCGCCAGTCAGTATTTTCTCTGCAAGTTTGCGTTCCGCAACATGCTCATCTCTTGTTTTACAGCTCTTTCGGCGTGCCTTTCCCGTCTTTGGATCATTCCAGGCAATTTCCCAGATTCCATCTTTTCGGGTGCGTTTTCGATATCTTGTATAATCTTTCGTCATGCAGGAATCATAGACTCAGCACAGACACCGTGCAACACTTGCACGGATAAAATATTTAAGGTGCCGCCTAAGTCATTGAAAAGATTGGTGCACCCGACAGGATTCGAACCTGTGACCTCTGCCTTCGGAGGGCAGCGCTCTATCCAGCTGAGCTACGGGTGCCTGTGGCGCGGTTTACGGCAAAGTTGCAGGGGGTGCAAATGGTTTTACACCCCTGCCCTTCAGCTTTGTGGTTCTTTCAACCGCCAAGGCTCGTCCTTGATCAGATAGGCCTCTTCTTCAGGGGACAGATCAATTTCCTCGTATCCTGTAATCATCGGTTTGACATGGGCGCGGAAGCCATGGCCGATGGTCAACAGGTAAAGGTGGATGATGATAAACGCCGCCACAATATAGGCCGC
>Ga0256834_1001413_pt1 | contig 16354 bp, 17 predicted proteins | sample 4281140metaG_FD_190536 | JGI IMG/M metagenome (GOLD analysis project Ga0256834, IMG submission 190536) | Hydrothermal vent microbial communities from East Pacific Rise, Pacific Ocean - 4281-140 | ecosystem: Environmental > Aquatic > Marine > Hydrothermal vents | place: Pacific Ocean: East...
GTCGTTAGATACCAGCAGGAATATATTTCCAAAATAACATTCTGACATATTAAACCAACTAATTAAATACTTTTGATAAACTTACAAAAAAGGTAGGTTACTATGACAAAACGAATTTCAGAAAATTCATTTAACCTAATCAATCATAAAAATATAAATTTTACCTTTATTGATTTATTTGCTGGGATAGGTGGTTTTCATCAAGCATTTAGTGAATTAGGTGGAGAATGTGTATTTGCTTCTGAAATAGATACTAATGCCAGAAAAACTTACGAACATAACTTTAAAAAACATTCACCGCATTTATTTGAAAATGGATTATTTAATAAAGATATTAAAACGATTATGCCAGAAGAAATACCTGATTTTGATATTTTATGTGCTGGATTTCCTTGTCAGCCATTTAGTCAGGCAGGTAAAAAATATGGTTTTGATGATAACCATAAATCTGAAAGAGGAAATCTATTTTTTGATATAGCAGAAATTATCAAAGCTAAAAGACCTAAAGCATTTTTTTTAGAGAATGTAAGGGGATTAGTTAAGCACGATAATGGAAGTACATTTAAAACTATTCAACATATACTTACAGAAGAATTAGGCTACTCTTTTTATCATCAAATAGTAAAAGCTTCTGATTATGGATTACCGCAGTTAAGACCTAGAACATTTATGATAGGTTTTAAAGGTGAAGAAATCTTAAAAGGTTTTAATTTTCCATCTAAAATACCTTTAAAATTTAATATGAGTGATGTATGGGGTGGAGAGTGTAGCAGAGAAATAGGTTTTACTGTTCGTGTAGGTGGTAGAGGTTCTAATATCAATGATAGAAGAAATTGGGATGCCTATTTAGTTGATGGAAAAGTTAAAAAACTATCATTTAAAGAAGCTCAAAAAATTCAGGGCTTTCCTGATGATTATCATTTTCCTGTATGTGCTACTCAGGCTATGAAACAATTAGGTAATAGTGTAGCTATTGATGCCGTAAAAGCAGTAGGTAGTAATTTAATATCGTATATGAATAATCTTAACAAAATAGGTAGGTCCATGAAAAAAACAAAGAATAGAGGGGAATGGACTGAACTATTCACTTTTATAAAAATACTATTAGAACAAAAATTATTATTATCAGACAAAGATTTAAAGCCAACAGGTGATTATTTTAAAATAAATAAGATAACTACTGAAAATTTAGATTTAGAATTTATACCCCTAAGTAGTATGAAATTAAAATCTATAAATCCAATAAAAAATGAAGAAAATGAAATTGATATAAGTGAAGTAATTAATAAAACATCTATTAGCAATATTTTAAGTCAAATTAAAGATGGAAGTGGAACTTTTGAAGTAGAAGATTTTGAGATAATACAAACAACATTAGGTTTTAGTGCTATAAAAGGTGGCAATAGTTCTCAAAAAGCAGATATCATTTTAGATATAGAGCATAGTACATTTGTTAAAGAAAATGAGGGCTTTGGTATCAAATCATATTTAGGAAGTAAGCCAACTTTATTAAATGCTTCTGGTAATACAAACTTTATGTTTGAAATAGAAAATTTAGATAATAGTAAAATATCTGAAATTAACAAAATTTCTACTAAAACTAAATTAAGAGATAGAATAGAGGAAGTAATTAAGAATGGTGGTACATTTACTTATTTAAAAGCTGAAAAAGATACTATGAACTATAATTTAAAGATGATTGATAGTGCTTTGCCTGAGATTATAGGTTATTTATTACTCTCTTTTTATCGTAGTAGAATTTCTAAGCTTACTGATATTGTAGATTATTTATGTGATAAAACTACTATTTTAACAGATTTAGACATTGATGATAAAGCTATGTTATCAGATAAATTAAAAAAGTTTCTTGTAGCAATTTTATTAGGCTTTTTTGCTGGTAAAAAATGGGATGGTTCGTATGAGAGTAATGGAACAATAGTAGTTAAAGAAAACGGTGATTTAATTACATTTCATATAATTGATATAGATAGCCTAAAAAACTATCTGTTTGAAAATATTAAATTAGATACACCATCATCTTCACGACATAAGTTTGGTACTGTAATTCAGGATAAAACAAAAAATTATTTTAAATTGAATTTACAGCTTCGTTTTTAAAAGAGATACCTAACAAATCGTAGAAATCGAACAAGGTTATACTATTGATTAAAATGTATGATTATAAATTTCACCCAGAAACAAAAAAAGAATTAGAATAAATTGAAAACTGTTTTTTAGCTTCTGGGTGAAATATTTCTTTGCTCACACACTCTTGTTAGATTTGATACAGTAGTGCTATAATCCATAAAAAATTTGGAGAAACAATCATGACAATAACTAAAAGAGTGACATTTATAGCTAAAAAAGATTCAATTGAAAAGATGAAAGAGCTTCTTTTTGCTATGGTAAAACCTAGTAAAGCAGAAGATGGGTGTATCTTTTATGATATTTTTCAATACGAAAATCAAAGAGAAAAATTTATGGCAGTTGAAACTTGGAGAGATGAAAAAGCTCTTGATGGGCATAAAACAACTGCACATTACAAAATATACAAATCAAATTATGAACAGTATTGTTTAAAAAAATATAGCGATGAATTAGAAATATTGGGATAAACATTATGACAAAATTTATCATTTTAAAAGATATTGCTATTTTGTATTTGGGTGCATATGCCAAAGAGTTGCGATATAGTAAAAAAGTTATTCTTCAAAAAGATTCACTTTACTTAGCTAGTAAAGAGGAGTTTTATAAAGTGATAAAATTAAAAGCTCTGATTTGCTGATATTGAGTTTAAATAAATAAGTATGGTGAGAACATCACAGCCTCTTCCAAACTTCAAGCAACACTTTGTATAATATATGCTTATAACTAAAAATAAGGAAAACTTAAATGAAAAAACTACTATTACTAATTTTGATAGCATCTTCTACTCTTATGGCAGAAGGTACTTTAAAAATTATCACTTGGAAAGGTTATGCACCCCCAGAGCTTGTAAAGGCATTTGAAAAGCAAACAGGTATAAAAGTAAAAATTACCTACTCAAACAATGAAGAGATGATAGCAAAACTTCGTGCAACTCGTGGAGCAGGATTTGATTTAGCTCAGCCTAGTCAAGATAGAATCTTTTTTGCACAAGAGAAGTTTCCTATATACCAAGCTATCGATTTTAGTAGAGTTGATACATCTAAGATAACTCCTTCTATGCTTGAAGTTGTTAAGAAAAACACACTCATAGATGGAAAATCATATGCTATTCCTTTTTGTTATGGGACAACAGGCTTGATTGTAAATAAAAAATTAGCTCCAGATGCCAATGATTGGTCAGATTTGTGGAACCCTAAATATAATGGAAAGATATCTTATAGATTAAAAAGACCTCTTCTTATCGCAACTGCTTTTGGAATGGGTGAAAATCCGTTTGAGCTTTATGATGATAAAAAAGCTTATAAAAAGTTGATGAAAAGAGTTGAGACAAAATTAATTGAAAATAAAAAACTTGTAAAAAACTACTGGACAAGTGGAGATACTCAGATAAATATCATAAAAAGTGGAGATGCAGATGTTATCTCTGGTTGGGATGGAAAAGGTTGGGCTTTGCATAAGATAAATCCTGATATCGATTTTGTTGCACCAAAAAGTGGGGCTCTTGGTTGGATTGATACTTTTGCAATTCCAGCAAAAGCTAAAAATGTTGAAGCAGCATACAAATGGATAAACTTTATGTTAGAGCCTAAAAATGCGGCATATTTTACAAACAAAGAAGGTTATGGCACAGCATCTAAAGGGGCGGAAAAGTTTTTTAATGAAGAGACAAAAGATAATTTTACAAGAACTTTTAAAAAAGAGGATTTAGCCAACATAAAATGGCATCCACCAATTCCTGCTGGATTTGAGAGAATTGAGTCAAAAGTTCTTGATAGAATTAAAGCGGCAAAATAGTCTATGGGAAATATACTAGAGGTTAAAAATCTTGTAAAAAACTTTCCTGAATTTACAGCAGTCGACAATATAGATTTTTCTGTTGAAGAGGGTGGGTTTTTTTCTATTTTAGGACCTTCTGGTTGTGGAAAAACTACACTTCTTAGAATGATTTCAGGTTTTGAAAAACAAAGCAGTGGCGACATAATCATAAAAGGAGAGTCTATGCATAATATACCTCCTGAGAAAAGACCTGTAAATATCGTCTTTCAAAACTTAGCACTTTTTCCGATGATGAATGTTTTTGAAAATGTCTCATTTGGATTAAAAAGACAAAAGATAAATAAAGCTGAAGTTTTAAAAAGAGTGAGTGAGATGCTAGAGCGAGTTGGGCTTTGTGGGTATGAGAAGAAAAATGTCACAGAGCTTTCGGGTGGTCAAAGACAAAGAGTTGCTATCGCTAGGTCTTTGGTTTTAAAACCATCTATACTTCTTCTTGATGAGCCACTTGGAGCATTAGATAGAAAACTAAGAGAACATATGAAGATAGAGCTTAAACTGCTTCAAAAAGAGATAGGAACAACTTTTATATATATCACTCACGACCAATCAGAAGCACTTGTTATGAGTGATAAAGTTGCGGTTATGAATGGTGGAAAATTTGAACAGATAGATACTCCAAGAGAACTTTATGCGAATCCAAAAACATCATTTGTTGCTAGTTTTGTAGGAGAAAACAATCAATTTGATATAAAAAGTTATGAAAATGGCATACTTACTATGAAAAGTGGCTGGAGCATATCTAAACCTAATTTAGAGATAAACCCTACAAAACTTTTTATTCGCCCAGAAGCACTTGTGATAAACTCTAGCGAAAATTTAAAAGATACAAACAATATACAAGTTACTGCAAAAACTATACTTTTTGATGGAAAAGATACAAAAGTATCAGCGATTATTGGTGAAAGTAAAGATGAAGTTTTGATATCTTTGCCTCAAAATGCAAAGTTAAAAGATTTAAAAGAAGGTGATAAGATGCAAGTTAGTCTTCATTTTGATGATGTAAAGTGTTATGAAAAGTAGTAAATTTACTTTTTATCTACTTTTAGTTCCAGTTTTGCTTTGGCTGGTTTTGCTTATAGTTCTTCCTCATATCGACCTTTTTATAAGTTCATTTCAGTTTGAAAATGATGATGGTGATATGGTTTTCTCTTTTAATAACTATCTAGCTTTTTTTGAAGATAAGATCTATTGGTTAACTTTTGTCAAAACTGCACTCTACTCTATCGCTGTTACAATCTTGGGTTTTGTTATAACTTTTCCTGTTGCTTTTTATCTTACTAAAGTTGTTGCGAGAAAATTTAGTATATTTATGACGCTTCTGCTTCTTATACCTCTTTGGGTAGGGGAACTTGTCACAATTTATGGCTGGATGATACTTCTTAGTGACACCGGTGTAATTAATAATTTTCTTATTAGTATCGGTATTATCGAAACTCCTATACAGATGCTTTATACAAATTTTAGTTTGACAATAGGACTTGTCTATATGTCCATGCTTTTTATGATAATTCCAATTATGTCAGCACTTGATAGTTTGGATGACTCCATGATAGAGGCGGCTTGTGATTTGGGTGCGACAAAATGGACAATTTTTACAAAGATAATTATACCTTATGCGATGCCTGGTATTGCATCTGGAGGTATTATAGTTTTTATGTTGGTTATTGGGGATTATATAGCACCAAATATTTTAGGTGGGAAGAGTTCTCTTTGGTTTACAGAGCAAATTTATAATCAATTTTTATCTACATTTAACTGGAATGAGGGAGCTTCTTTTGGATTTTTACTTCTTCTTCTTTCCTCTTTGATTATTTTTATAGCTTTAAAATTAACTGGACAAAAACTTGATAGGGTTGGAAGATGATACGAAGTTTACCAAATTCACGAAGATACAAGATAGTTTATAGAACTTATATCGCTCTTTTTTATCTATTTTTGATTATGCCTATTGCCGCAATCTCTGTTTTGGCTTTTAATGATTCAGATTTTATATCTCTGCCTTGGCTTGGGGCAACTTTTGATTGGTTTTTTGCAGATACAAATGATAGAGTTGGACTGTTTTTTGATGAGGGCTTGATAAGTAGTATCTTTGTGAGTTTAAAAACTGGTTTTATTGTTGCTCTTTTGTCAACGATAGTTGGCACAATGGCAGCTTTACTTTTTGAAGAGGAGAAGTTTAGATTTAAAGGATTTCTTTACTTTTTGGCACTCTCTCCGCTTGTAATTCCTGGTGTTATTTTGGGTATCTCTATCTTGCTTAGCTCTACTTATGCAGGTAACTATATGGAAGATAATTTTGGATTAGATTTGGAGTTTTTAAGACCTAGTTTTTGGCTTGTTGTATTTGGGCAGTTCTCATTTGGAGCAACATATGTGATGCTTTTAGTCTCTGCAAGGTTAAAGAAGTTTGATAGAACTCTTGAAGAAGCTGCTCTTAGTTTAAGAGCTAGTAGGTTGGAGGCTATTTGGTATATCACTATTCCATTTTTAAAACCTGCGATGATTGGGGCATTTGTGGTTGCTTTTTTGATAAGCTTTTCAAACTTTAATACTACTATATTTCTTGTAGGTTCAGATCCAACTCTGCCAGTTGATCTATATTCGAGGATAAAATTTAGCTCTACTCCTGTTTTAAATGCTGTTTCGTTTCTGATTGTAGCTTTTATAACTGTTTTTGCAGTTTTAAATTTAGTAATGAAAAAAAAGGGATGATTTTTAGATAAAATAGTTTTAAGGAGCATGTTTTGCAAAGCTATTTTGTTATAATTTTTTTCTCTTTTTCTCTGTTTATGGCAGGATGCAAAAATGCAACTTCTTTAGAAGATATAAATATCTCAAAAAGAGTTTACGGGAAATCTTTAAATAAAGAGATTGAGATTAGAAGTTTTGGAAACACTACTGTTTATGCTCCAAAAGTTTTTGATAGTGCAAAAAAGATTCCTACTGTTTTGTTTATTCCAGGCTGGAGCTCAAAAGATCATAAAGATTACTCTTCATTGTTAAATTTTATTGCATCCCAAGGGTATGGAGTTATCTACTCAATATGTGAAAAAGAGAAAAGTGCAAATCATTTTATTGAGAGATTTTTGACAACTCTTGAAAGTGAAGAGTTATCTAAAAAATTTGATATAACAAAGATAGGAGTTGTTGGTCACTCTTCTGGTGGTGGAATTTCGTTTAAAGTTATGAGTGAATTTTTAGAAAAAGGTTTTGGAAAAGATGGTAGATTTATATTTTCTATGAGTAGTTGGTTTGCATTTGAGATGCGAAGTGATGATTTGCAAAACTTAGGTGTTGATACAAAAATAGTTATGCAAGAGTTTTCAAGCGACTTTACAACAGATCCTCGTATATCTTTGACTCTTTTTAGCAAACTTAAAGTGTCTGAAAATAAAAATAGAGATTATCAAGTCTATAAAGGTGATCACTCTTATCCAATGGGAGATAAATCTTATGATAAGATGCAAGCTGTATTAAAACCACTAGATGCACTAATGGATAATGTTTTTAATAAAAATCAAACAGCTTACAATGAAGCATTAAATGTTGAAACAAATGAGACAATTATACTTAAAGAGAGCAGTTTTTATCCGTTTAATTGCAAAGGAAATAGTGCAGATATTGCTTTGATTTCTCTTTTGGATGAGTACGGTATTGATTATTGTACGATGGATGTGCTTAAGTAATACCTCTCCACACTTCTTACACACTTTACCCTATATAATTACACTTATAAAAAACCAAAAGGTGTAAAGTTATGGTTGAAAAAATTATTGATTTTAGTATAAAAAATATCTTTTTAGTGCTTCTTAGTACTTTGATGTTGTTAGGTTTTTCTGTGTGGTCTATCAAAGAGACTTCACTAGATGCACTTCCTGATCTCTCTCCTCCTCAAGTTATCGTGCAAGTAAAGTGGAAAGGGCAATCGCCTGCGACTATTGAAGAACAAGTAAGTTATCCTCTCATCTCAAACTTATTATCTTTACAAAACATAGATACAGTAAGAGCGATGAGTAGTTTTGAAAATGCTCTTATATATATCATCTTTAAAGACAAAGCAGATATTTATGATGCTAGAACAAGAGTATTAGAACAACTATCTCAACTAAGATCCAGTTTTCCAAAAGGGGCAGAGGTTACGATAGGTCCAGATGCAAGTGGTGTTGGTTGGGCTTATGAGTATGCACTTACTTCTAAGACAAAGAGTTTAGATGAGCTTAGAACTTTGCAAGATTACTACTACAAGTATGCCCTTTTGGGAGTTGATGGAGTTAGTGATGTTGCTCCTGTTGGTGGATTTATCAAAAACTATGAGATAACATTAGATCAAGATAAGTTAGTTCAGTATGATCTCTCCATAAAGGATATAAAAAAAGTTATTCAGATGAGTAACAACGACCAAGGTGGGCGGATTATCTTAGAAAATGGATTTGAACACTTTATACAAGCTAGAGGTTACTTAACAAACATAGAAGATATTGAAAACATTACACTAAAAACTAACTCCAATATTCCTCTAAAAGTTGGAGATATAGCAAATGTAAATATAACTAGCACAAACAGAAGAGGTATGGCTGATCTTGATGGTGAGGGGGAAGTTGTTGGTGGAATTGTTATAGTTAGATATGGCGAAAATCCATATGCAGTTATAAAAGCTGTAAAAGACAAGTTAGCAACTCTAAAGATTGAAGGTGTCGAAGTAGTGGAGACTTATGATAGAAGTTCACTCATAGATAAAGCGATAAATACTCTAAAAACAACTCTAATTGAAGAGAGTATCATAGTTATGATAATTGTCGCTCTATTTTTACTTCACTTTAGAAGTGCTTTGATTATCATCATAACTCTTCCTATAACGGTTGCTTTTACATTTGCATTTATGAAGCTTTTTGGACTTGGCTCAAACATCATGAGTCTTGGAGGTATCGCCATAGCTATAGGAGCGATGGTAGATGCAACCATCGTCATGGTTGAGAACGCTCACAAATATCTACATAAACTAACTCTTGAAAAAGGAGAGATTACAAATGAAGATAGAGTAAAAGTGATAGTAAAAGCTGCCAAGCAGGTAGGAAGACCTATATTTTTTGCTCTTATTTTGGTTGTTGTTTCATTTTTACCTATATTTGCACTCTCTGGACAAGAGGGGAAACTTTTTACTCCTTTAGCATTTACTAAGACATTTGCCATGATAAGTGGTGCTTTTATATCTATAACTTTGGTTCCTATTTTGATGATATTTTTTATAAGAGGAAAGATAATACCAGAAAATAGAAATTGGATTAATAAATTTTTTACATTTTTGTATGTACCTTTGTTAAAACTTTCATTAAAAGCTAGATACCTTGTTATCTTGGGATTTATTGCGGCTATTGTTTTAACTTATCCTCTTTATAAAAAACAAAATTGGGAATTTATGCCAATGATGAATGAGCAAACATTTATGTACATGCCCGTAACTCCATATGGGATAGGAGTAGATTTTGCCAAAGAGCTTACACAAAAGACAGATAAAATCATAAAAAGCTTTCCAGAGGTTGATACTGTATTTGGAAAAGCAGGACGAGCTGACTCAGCAACTGATCCTGCACCTCTAGCTATGATAGAGACTATCATACAGTTTAAACCCGAAAGCGAGTGGCGAGAGGGAATGACCTATAAAAAACTTATGAAAGAGATGGATAAAAAACTTAGAGTTGAAGGGCTTATAAATTCATGGACTTATCCTATAAGAGGACGAATAGATATGCTTTTAACAGGTATAAGAACTCCTCTTGGGATTAAGCTTTATGGAAATGACCATAATATTTTGGAAAGTACCGCTATGGAGATTGAAAAGAGATTAAAAGAGTTTGACAAGACCCTCTCAGTATCGACTGATAAAATAAATAGCGGATATTATCTAATGGTAGATATAGACCAAGAAAGACTAAGCCGTTACTCCATCACAAAACAAGATATCTTAGATACCATAGGATATGCTGTTGGAGGGGCTAAAGTATCGACTATGATAAAGGGCTTGGAGAGATACCCTATAACACTAAGACTTGAAGGTGAGCAAAGAGAAGATTTAACGGCTCTAAAAAGAGTACAAGTAAAGACAAAACTAGGCTTTTTCCCACTTGAAACATTTGCATCTCTCTACTACAAAGAGGGTCCATCAGTCATAAAATCTGAAAAAGGGATGAATGTAAACTTTATCTACATCACTCCAAAACAAGGTATCTCTACAAAACAATATAAAGATGAAGCTCTTAAAGTTTTAGAAGATTTGAAGGTTCCTGATGGATTTTATTATGAGTGGGCTGGGCAGAGTGAGTACTTGGAGAGTGCCATGGAGAGGCTAGCATATATCATACCTGTGACTTTGTTGTTTATATTTTTACTAATCTTTTTTGCACTTGGCAATTTAACATACACTGCAATTATATTTTTTACCCTGCCTTTTGCACTAACTGGAGGTGTCTGGTATCTTGACTTTTTGGATTTCAATATCTCTATAGCTGTGATTGTAGGCTTTTTAGCACTTCTTGGAATTGCTGCTGAGACATCGATAGTGATGATGGTATATCTTGATGAAGCGATGCAAGAGCTAAAAGCAAAAGGAGAAACATTTACAAAAGAGCATATATATGATGCTGTCTATCATGGGGCTGCTCTTAGACTTAGACCAAAACTTATGACACTGTTTGCCATCATCGCTGGGCTTGTGCCTATTATGTATATACACGGTGTGGGAAGTGAAGTGATGCAGAGAATTGCAGCACCGATGATAGGTGGTATGGCTACATCTGCCGTTTTAACACTGATCATCATACCTGCTATATTTTATCTGTTGGCTCTTCATAGAAGGGAAAAGATGGTGGTTTAGTTGCTTTAGAAATCATAAAATCTGCTTTTAAGAAAATGCTGTATCTATTTTTCTTGAAAAAATTATGATATAATTGAGTAATATACGAGGAGCCAATATGACAAAATCTGATATATTACATTTTTTAAATGAAAAAAAATCATTTTTAAAAGAGCAGTATCATATAGATGATATAGGTCTTTTTGGTTCATATGCTAGAGATGAAGCGACACAAGAGAGTGATATAGATATTGTTATCGTAACTTCTGTAAAGAGTTTTAGCAACCGCTATAATCTTAAAAAATATCTTGAAGATGCTTTTAAAAAGCCTGTAGATATAGGCTATTATGATTCACTTCGTACATTTATTAAAAAAGAGATAGAAAAAGAGATTATCTATGTCTAAGAGAGTGCTGGAACTTTTTGTTATAGATTTGCTTATTGCGATGGATAAGATATCTCGTTATCATGCAAAGTTTAGTGATGCCCAGAGTTTTTATCATGATGAAAAAAGTTTTGATGCTACGATAAGAGAGTTGCAGATTATTGGAGAAGCTACTAAACATCTCATCAATTCCAATATATTGAGTAAAGAACATAGAGTTATAGTAGATTTTAGAAATCTTATCGTTCATGAGTACTTTGGTATAGATGCTGACGAGATATGGAATATTTTACATCAAGAGCTTCCGACTTTTAAAAAGACTATCCATATTCTCTTGAAAGACTTTAACAAAGATAAACTATTGCAAATCATATCAAATACAAAAGAAGACAACAGAGGGAAAACCGCTGAATTTCTTCAAAATTTATATGATGAAATTTCATAAAAATATAGAAAAAGATATCATACATACATGATAGAACTATAGAAAATAAGCTAAATCATAAACCAAGAAAATCACTAAATTGGAGGATTCCATGGTATAAAAATTGCACTTCGGATTTAAGTTTAAAACAACTATACATTAGAAATTCCAGTTACTCTCTTATAATCCTCTAAAGTATTTAAGTTTGTAAAAATTTCATTATCATCAAACTCTATAAAATCAACAGAAATCTTCTCAAAAAGATTTGAAAATCTATATTGTTTCTCTTTAGTTAGCTCTTTTAAATGAGGAAGTATACTCTTTTTATAAATAGCACAAAGAGGCTGTTTTCCATCTGTACTTTTTGCGACTATTGCATCTTTAGAGTTTAACTCTTTATAAAGTTTTTCAAAATGTTCAATATTAAAAAAAGGTGCATCTACACTTAAAACAAAGATGGCATCTTCATTTAGTATTTCAAAAGCCGAAATAAGTCCAATATGAGGAGCCCAATCTTCATACTGTTTTAAATCTTCAATAAACTCTGCTTCAAAATTAAATTTTGTTTTATTTTTACATCCAATATAAACTTTTTGAAAATAGGGTTTAAACTTAGACAATTGAAACTCTGCTAAAGTATCAAATCCTCCAAAAGGAAGAAGTGCTTTGTCTGTTTTCATGCGAGAGCTTTTCCCGCCTGAAAAAATAATGCAAGGTATTTTGTGCAAACTAAATATCTCTAGGGTCTGCTATCTTTCCAGCTATGGCACTTGCTGCTGCTACTGCAGAATTTGCCAAGTAAATCTCTGAACTTCTAGCTCCCATTCTGCCTACAAAGTTTCTGTTTGTTGTAGAGATGCATCTCTCATTGTCACCTAAGATTCCCATATATCCTCCAAGACATGCACCACAAGTTGGATTGCTTACAACGGCACCTGCATCTATTAAAATATCTATAAATCCCTCTTTTTGAGCTTGTTTAAATATCTTCTGTGTGGCAGGAGTTACAATAAGCCTTGTCTTTTTATGTACTTTTTTACCTTTTAAAATCTCCGATGCCATTTTTAAATCACCCAATCTTCCATTTGTGCAACTTCCTATAAAAACTTGATCAACTACTAAGTCATCTGCAACTGCTTGTTTTATCGACTTTCCATTTGATGGAAGATGAGGATAAGCTATGATAGGTTCTAGTTTACTCACATCTATCTCAATTGTTTTTACATAGTTTGCATCTACATCTGAGTAGTGATATTTTGGTTTTTCTCTTAAATCTTTATCTTTTAAAAACTCTTTTGTGATATCATCAACTGCAACAATTCCACTTTTAGCACCAGCTTCAATAGCCATGTTGCAAAGACTAAATCTATCGTCCATATTAAGATACGGTATGCTATCACCTGTAAATTCAAGTGTCTGGTACAAAGCACCGTCTACACCAATTTGACGAATAATCTCTAAAATTAGATCTTTTCCATAAACATGTTTTCCAGGTTTTCCACTAAATATAACTTTAATAGATGCAGGAACTTTAAACCAATTCCCCCCAGTAATCATCGCAAATGCAATATCGGTTGAACCCATACCAGTAGCAAAAGCACCCAAAGCACCGTGAGTACAAGTGTGAGAATCTGCACCAATTATAACATCACCAGGAATCACAAGCCCCTTTTCAGGTAAAAGTGCATGCTCAATTCCCATATCTTTTTCATCAAAAAAGTGTTTTAAATTGTGTTTATAAGCAAACTCTCGACTTATCTTTGCTTGATTTGCTGAAGCGATATCCTTAGCAGGTATGAAGTGATCTAAAACAATTGAAAAGTTATCAGGTTTTGCTAATTTTGTAGCTCCACTCTCTTCAAAAGCATGAATTGATATAGGTGTTGTAATATCATTTCCTATAACCATATCGATGTCACATCTTATAATCTCTCCCGCTTTTACATCTCTTCCAACATGCTGGCTAAATATCTTTTCTGTAATTGTCTGTCCCATATTTTCCTCAAAATTTTAAATTGCGGTATAATAACAAAAGATTGATAAAGGAGCTTATATCCTAACTCTTCCTGTTAGTGCTTTTGAGAGTGATAGCATATCTACATTTTCTAAACTAACTCCAGTTGGAACTCCTTGAGCAATTTTTGTAAAACTAAGCTCATACTCTTTTAACTTATCTTCGATAAACAAAATTATACCATCACTTGCTAACGAAGGAGTAAAAGCAAATATAAGCTCTTGTATTCCACTACAAACTATACTTTTTAACTTTTCAATCTGTTGTTGATCTAAATTTTCTAAAACAAAATATCTGCCATCATATCCAACATTTTCCTCAATCACAAAAATATCTTTAGCACTCTCAACAACACAAAGTTTTCTCTCATCTCTTATATCATCTAAACATATATCACAAATCTCATCTTCGCTCAGCCCACCGCAAATTGTGCATTTTTTTATACTTGCAACGGCATCTTCTATGGAGTGAGCTAGTTTCAGTGCAGAAAATGAATCATTTAAAACCATATGATAAGCATAACGAATAGCTGATTTTTTACCAACAGTTGGAAGAGATGATAGTGCATCTACTAAGTTATTAAACTTCTCTAAACCTCTTTTTTTCATTCGTCTAGTCTAGCTTAATTTTACTTTAAAAAACTACTGCTAACAACTGTTCTAACTAAAAGATTTGATTTTTATCCTCTTTTGCCTATTTTCTCAATTTACTTCAAAAAAGTAACATTTAAGCTTTATAACCACTTGTAAGCTCTTTTTAATTACAATATCTCACAAAAAAATAACAAGGATTTTATATGGGTTCATTTTTCGCGTTTTTATTCTTTTTTATAACAGCAATTGCGATTGTAGTGCTATTTCTCTACTTATATGCAAAAGTCACTCCTTATGATGACTATAAGCTAATATTTGAAAAGAACAATAAGGCTGCATCTATCGGTTTTGGTGGTGCGATATTAGGTTTTAGTATACCTCTTTATGGTGCACTACTTAGCTCTGTTTCGTATTTTGATTTTTTCATTTGGGCTATTGTTGCTATGTTTGTTCAGCTTGCATTTGCTTATGTTGTGACCAAAAGAAAAGGAAAGTTTTCATTTGAAAAGCAGATTGAAGAGGATGTTTTATCTGTTGGTATTTTGATGGCATTTTTATCTATATCGATTGGATTATTAAATGCAGGAGCGATGAGTTATTAGGTTTTTTTCAGGGGTGGAGAATATTATTGAAATTTAAAAAAATATTAGGGGAATAGTATGTATTTTGAAGAAGAGCATGGTTTTATAAAACAGAGTTTAAAAGTAAAAGAGAAGATTTTTGAGACAAAGAGTAAATATCAAAATATCGAAGTTTACAAAAGTGAAGACTTAGGCAATATACTAGTGCTTGATGGAAATGCGATGATGAGCCAAAAAGATGAGTTTATCTATCATGAAATGTTAGCTCATGTTCCAATTTGCACACATAGAGAGCCTTCCAAAGTTTTGATTATCGGTGGTGGAGATGGAGGATGTGCTAGAGAAGTTTTACGGCATTGTGATATAGATATTGATTTGGTCGAGATAGATGAAGAGGTTATAAATGTCTCTAAAAAGTATTTTTTAGGAGTTAGTGAAGTTTTTGAAAACCCAAGATTAAATCTTACAATTGGTGATGGTGTAGAGTTTATTGCAAATGCTGAAGATAAGAGTTATGACATCATCTTGGTTGATTCAACAGATGCAAAAAACCACTCATCAGGACTTTTTGAACCAGCATTTTATGCACAAGCAAATCGTGTGTTAAAAGATGACGGCTTGATGGCAGTTCAAGGAAGTAGCTGGTTTGTTGATATGGATGAGCATAAAAATATACTCAAAAAGATGGGTTCACTTTTTGACATAGTTATGCCATATAGATATGAGATGATAACTTATCCAGGGGTTAACTGGAACTTTATTTTAGCTTCTAAAAAGTATCACCCAACCGCAGATATAATCTTGCAAAGAGCTGACTTGATAGAAGATTTAAAGTATTATAACTCTGACATTCAAAGAGCATCTTTTGCTGTTCCTACATATGTTAAAAAAGAGTTATTAGGAATTGCTAAAAATTGAGTTTCAAAAATGCAATCGCACTAACAGGAGGCATAGCTAGTGGCAAGAGCAGTGTCTGCTCCTTGTTACAAATGTACGGATTTAAGATAATAGATGCAGACAAAGTTGCTCATCAGATACTAGATATGCAAGTAGATAAAATCTCAAATATTTTTGGAAAAGAGTATATCAAAAAGAAAAAAGTAGATCGTAAAAAACTTGGCTCTTTGATATTTGCAAACAAACTTGAAAGATTAAAACTTGAAGCACTTTTACATCCACTTATAAAAGAGGAGATTCAAAAACAAGCCTCTTTTTGTGAGAGTAAAAATGTCCCTTATATCGTAGATATTCCACTATTTTTTGAAAATAAAAACTATGATATTGCAGAAATTGTTATGGTCTACTGCACAAAAGAGCAACAACTTCAAAGATTAGTAGATCGTGAAAATTTAAGTAAAAAAGAGGCAACTGATAGAATTAGTTCTCAAATGAGTATAGATGATAAAAAATCTCTATCCACATTTGTGATAGACAATAAAAAAGATTTAAAACATCTACAAAATGAAGTAGAAAATTTTGTGGAGTATATACGAAAAAAATATCCAAATATTAAGATATAAGAA
>Ga0256834_1001414_pt1 | contig 16346 bp, 16 predicted proteins | sample 4281140metaG_FD_190536 | JGI IMG/M metagenome (GOLD analysis project Ga0256834, IMG submission 190536) | Hydrothermal vent microbial communities from East Pacific Rise, Pacific Ocean - 4281-140 | ecosystem: Environmental > Aquatic > Marine > Hydrothermal vents | place: Pacific Ocean: East...
GCGAAAATGCTCTGCAAAAGGAGATTTTCGAGTCCGTTGGCCCAGGTACTATGCTATTACACGAAGCCGAGCAAGATAACTATATGAACGAAGTCGAAGTGCAAAAAGCTATTGGAGGGAAGTAGGTGAACTGGCATTTTTTGAATCCTAAATTCGGTGAACTAAAAAGATTGCACTACGCATTACTTACGATGTTTATAATAGGGTTGTTTGAAGGAATAAATGTATCCTACAACCTAATGTTTGGTAATGTACTCATTCTAATACTAGGCTTAATAATAACTCTATATCTACAAATATTATTCGATAGCAAAAGATTAAGAAATATAGGTCTTAATCCTTACTTTTCATTATTTGGTAGCATTATAAAAATATTAGTCTTTATTATTATCATCGGTCAATTTAGTTCAGCTTTCCTTGAAAATAAAGATCAACTAGATGGGTCTCCTACAAAATTTTTATCCAACCTTGAAACTTTAAGTTTTTTAAGTCCTATTTCAGATATGATTCCATTTATGGGTCTGTTATTTTTGGGGCTAGGATACACGCTGGTACTTATTTTCACACCACACCTAAAAGGGGTGCAGACTAAAGAACAAGATAAAAATCAAATTAATACAAACACCACTGAGCAATTCGAATTTAAAGGGAGGACATAAATAGATTGCTTTATACTGCCCCCAGTTTCCACGAGGGTCGCAATGACGACTAAAAGAAAGAAATATAATAATATATAAAAACTACAGAGATCGCAGAGATTTCAGTTCCGATATGTTAGCTCTGTTTTTCTCTGTCTAACTCTGTAGTTTAAAATAAAATAAAAAGAAAAGAAAAAAACAAATGACAAATGCAGATGAAATTATCAAAAAAAACCTCACATTGTCATCTCGAAAGCTTTAGCTGAGAGATCTTAAAGGAAAACAAGAGCTATGAATGATTATTTCATATATATTGTTACAAACTGGACAAATAAGGTAATGTATGTTGGTGTAACCAATAATTTAGAAAGACGCATAGCAGAGCATAAAGCAGGACAAATAAAGGGATTTACACAGAAATATAAAACAAACAAATTAGTCTATTATGAGCATTACAATGATATTGAATTAGCGATTTTAAGGGAAAAAGAAATAAAAAAATGGCGACGAGAAAAAAAGGATAAATTAGTGGAAACTCTTAACCCAAAATGGAACGATCTTTATGAGGCAAGCAGGTAAGATCTCTCCGCTTCGTGTTCGAGATGACATAAACAAAACCAGCCCATGGTGTCATTTCGAGCGATTGCATAGCAAGAGGAGAAATCTTAACCCGTTGCAATATTTAAGATCTCTCCGCTTCGCGTTCGAGATGACATAAACAAAACCAGCCCATGGTGTCATTTCGAGCGATTGCATAGCAAGAGGAGAAATCTTAGCCCGTTGCAATATTTAAGATCTCTCCGCTTCGTGTTCGAGATGACAGGGAGGGGGACGCGTTCGAGATGACAATGTAAAATATACTCGAGATGACAACACAAACAAAGGAAGAAAAACAAATGACAAACGCAAATGACATTATCAAACAAAGTGAAGAGATTCTGGTTAACACCTATAACTCGCAACCTGTGGTTATGGATCATGGGCAGGGCAGTTATGCTTATGACAGCGAGGGCAAAAAATACCTCGATTTTGCAGCGGGAATTGCGGTGGCTTCGCTTGGGCATGCTCATCCGAAAATGCTTGAGACTATCAATAAGCAAGCAGCGCGGATGATGACTTGTCAGGCATCCTATGCCACAGCGGAGAAACTAGAAGCCGCGCAAATCATCGTTGATAATAGCTGCTTTGATCTGGTTTATTTCGCCAATAGCGGGACTGAAGCCGTGGAAGCTGCGCTAAAATGTGCGCGTAAATGGGCGTATGAGAATAAGAGCAAGAGCGCAAACGAGATTATCACCTTCAAGAACGCATTTCATGGCCGCACATATGGCTCTGCTAGCATAACAGATAAACGCAGAACGCAGGCCTTTTTCGAGCCATATCTGGATGGCGTGCATTTCGCCGAATTTAACGATTCAGCGTCGGTTAACTCGCTAATTAATGATAATACGGCGGCTATAATTGTTGAGCCTGTGCAAGGCGAAGGCGGCTTAGAGCCTGCTAATGCGTTCTTTTTGGCTGAGCTAAGAAAGCTTTGTGACAAAAATAATATCTGCCTGATTTTCGATGAAATCCAAGCAGGCATGGGCAGGCTGGGAACGTTCTTTGCTTACCAAGCATTCAATATAGATGGAACAATAATCGAGCCTGATATAGCCTGCATTGCCAAGGGCATGGGCGGGGGATTTCCTGTTGGCGCGATGGTTGCGAAAAAACCATATGGCGCGGCAATTACCGTTGGAACACACGGCACAACATATGGCGGAAACCCGCTAGCTTGCGCCGTTGCTGCCACCGTTATGGGTGAGATTTTGTCGGATGGCTTTCTTGACCATGTAAATAAAGTATCATCATATCTTGTTGATGGCCTGCAAAAAATTCAGGCGGCTTCGGGTAAAATCACCGATATTCGCGGTAAAGGCCTTATGATTGGTATTGATACAATTTTTGATATCAAGGAACTGCTACGCGCCCTCCAAGATAACGGGCTTATGGCTACGCAGGCTGGCAAAGCCACGCTGCGCCTTACTCCACCGCTTAATGTAACCATGGAAGATGCGCAGCAAGCACTCATAACTATCAATAAAACACTTAACGAGATGAAATAAATAATGACTAACGATATAAGGCATTTCATAAATCTTCCCGATATTGGCGAGGACGCTCTAAAGGGCATTATAAAGCACGCACATGCGCTTAAGGCCGAGAAATTCAGCCCGCCGCAAATTATGGAGGGGCTGTCGCTGGCTATGGTGTTTGATAAGTTATCCACACGTACACGCGTTTCATTTGACGTTGCAATGAAGCAGCTTGGCGGGCATACAATCGTGATGTCAAAAGGCGAGATGCAGTTTGGCGGCGCGGAAAGCATTGAAAGCACGGCTAAAGTGCTATCTCGCTATGTTGATGCAATCATGGTGCGGATGAGTGATGATGACAAGCTTTTGGAGCTGGCTAAATACTCGGATGTGCCTGTGATTAATGGTATGACCAATAAATCCCACCCCTGCCAAATTATGGCGGACATCATGACTATTGAAGAAAAGCTGGAGAGCGTTCAAGGTAAGAAAATAGCATGGTTTGGCGATTATAATAATGTATGCCAATCATATATTGATGCTTCTGCTATATTTGAATTTGATTTCGTTATGGCTTTGCCTGAGGATTTAAATGCTAATGTGCCTAAAGGCGTAAGATTTACAAATGATGCGAAAGAAGCGGCAAAAGACGCGGATGTTCTTGTTACCGATACTTGGGTATCATTGGGGCAAGAGGGCAAGGATATCGAGAAATTCTGGCCGTATCAGGTAAACTCAGAGCTAATGGCTGTGGCTAATAAGGGCGCTATTTTCATGCATTGCCTGCCTATTCATGAATGGGAAGAAGTCAGCGAAGAAGTGGCGCGCTCTCCCGCTAGTGTAATATATGACGAAGCCGAAAACCGCCTACATGCGCAAAAAGCTATATTAGCTTGGTGTCTTGAGGGCGCGGGCGTGCAGCTAGCTAAACCTTTGGGGTTTTAACCATTTAACACTACCATCAATTTAGCGCCCAAGCTCTGCATCGAATTCACTTATTGCCTCTTTAACAAGTTTACGATCATTCCTATCACCAAACTCGTTACAATAAGTTTCTTGAAATGCAAGATCGTCATGAACATAACTAACTTGCTTACCGCTACTTAATGTAAAAAACGCTTGTAGCACTCCACCTCTTTCCCTGATGTCGTCAAAACTTTTAAACTTAGCCACTTTTAAACTCCTCAATTATTATAATATGTAATTATTACCCCGCGTACAATACATAACCTTAAGCCACATGTCAAAACTTTCATTTGTGGGTTTTTTAGAAAAAGCCATGGACAAAAGTAGAACATTTAGTATAGACTAGAATCATGAGCGATAAAATAGATGACATTGTTATTCCTATCCTTAGAAGTATCCAAGCGGATGTTTCAACTTTGAAATCAGATGTTTCGACCTTAAAGAATGATGTTTCGGTTTTGAAAGAATCTGTGCGGCGTATTGATTCCCGACTATCTACCTAACAAGCCGTACAGTAACGGATGGAGTTTTGTCATTGTGAGGAGCTTTAGCGACACGGTAATCCTAGTGGGTTTAGATTAGAAATAAGACAATAACGTCATTCCAGCGAAGACTCACTACTGTCCGGTAGGGATTTATGCATATGAAAGCTCCATTTGATTTTTATCCAACCCATTGTTTTGCCTTCGATTTTCGAAAACAAAAAATTTCACAGCCATAAAGCATTGATCTTGAACAAATTTAAAACTAGCACAGCCCCTTCAATTAACATAGGATCAGAGTCCGCCTCATTAATTAAGGGGCTGACTCATTTTTTTAGCTGAAATCAAAGATTTAATGCTATATAATTAAAGCCAGAGGCATGCTTCTATTAAGCTTAAATAAGTTTTCATAAATCAAAACGGAGTTATCAATAGTGAAAAAATCTATAATGATTATTGAAGATGATCGTACCCACCTAATGTTAATCAGCGACATAATAAAAAAATTAGATTTTAATGTTATATCTGCGGAAAGCGGTAAAGTATCATTGGAAAAACTCAAAGAATATGGCTCTAATATCGGACTTATTTTACTTGATTATGAAATGCCTGAAATGAATGGAATTGAAACAGTGCGCGCAATTCGCTCTTTAGAAAAAGATCAAGCATGGAGGCGCACCCCTGTAATAGCATTCACAGCAAATCGTGAGGATAGCTTACACGAACAATGCCTTGCCGCTGGTATGGATGATTGCTTATCAAAGGAAATATGGATGCCGAAATGGCACAGCTCGCTAGAAGCCATCATAGAAAAATGGCTATAGATATTGCCAAAAAAGGATATTCACCTAAACTTACAATAAAAATCGAGTAAAAATTAAATGCTTAAAATCTCCTGCTTCACATTTATCATTACGTTGTTTTTCTCATATAACAACTATGCCAAGGCCAATGATTACAATATCTCAAAGCGAGCAATTGCCAAATTTTTGGGCGTGCCCGAAGAATTTGTTTCTATCGAATGTCCGCAGCAAAGCTTTAAACTTAATGGAACGGGGCGCGATGCCACGCTATCTATATGCTTGAACAAAGCTGACAACCAAAAAAGATGTGAAATAGCCGTTGGGTATCTAAAAAAACCACCATACAGCAATCATATTAGCTTTGAAGCCAAGGTAGCGCACAACACAGATAAAATAAAAGAATGGATGATTGCCCTACAAATTCACGCATTCCCCGATAAAGGCGAGAGCTGGCGTTGCCCTGCATTATCCGCTGATATCACGGGGGGCAAATTACATATGTTTAATCGATGGGACGCAAGTAAAATATCGAAAACACACGGTTATCACTGCGCAGAAAAAGGCAGCTCAATCCAATCCAGAACAGTTATAGATAATTACTCTGTTGGTATTGGCAAATGGTTTTCACTAAATATGGATTTAAAACTATCGCATCTAAGTGATGGAAATATCGACATATCGCTCAATAATGATAAAAAAATAAACTTAAGCGGCGCAAACACATATAACGATGACAGGCCACCATTTCTAAAGCTTGGCATATACAAACCAAATGGATGGGACAAAAACCACATATTATCATGTATCAGCTATAGAAATGTGGACATCTCTGTGGAAAAGTACTAGACTTATCCACATGGGCATAATATCCAGCCTATTCTTTTAATATATAAAATTACATTCGACCTATGATAAAGCATTATTTGGCCATATTTTGTGCATTAGATATATGTGCGTTAGCTGTAACAACGGCAAATGCGCAAAGCATATCTATGGCTCAAAGAGAAAACGAACTTTCAGTTTTAACACGGAAAAACCCTGAATATGACGCATTAGGCAGCCGTTTTGCTGGTTTCATATTACATGCAAATTTAACCAGCTCTATTACGCATAAGGATAATTTATTCTCTACCAATGAAAATAAAACCAACGATATTTTATATAAGGTCTCCCCTAAATTAGAGCTTAGATCTGACTTTGCCAAACACGCAGCCTCTATTGCGCTGTCCGCAGAAAAAGGTATGTATGATGATAATGATAGCGAGAATTACACCAATTACTCTGCAAAAATCTCACTTAGAGCCGACATTTCAAACAGAGCCAGAGTGCCACTATCTATTGGCTATAGTAAATCTTACTCTCAAAGATCTGACCCTGACGATCAGGGCGAGCTTGAGCCGACGACAAGCAGCCGCCTATTTCTAAGTACTGGACTAGGATATCGCGGCGCGAATATTGATTTTTTAGTGGGCGCACGGCTTAATAAAATAAGCTTTGAAGATAACGCCACCGCCTCTGGCGCTGTTAATAACTCGGATAGAAATCGCGATGAAATAAACCTATCCGCTGATCTAGGTCTTTCAAAAAACAAAGTGATTGCGCCCTTTATCTACGCCAAATTAAATAACGTTAAATATCGCCAACAATTTGATGATAATGGCTTAGAACGCTCCTCTAAAAGCTTTGTCGGCGGCCTTGGCCTTAATCTTAATACCCATTCAAGCTTGCTAAGCTCAACAATTCGCATCGGGCATATTAACCGCGAATTTGATGAGATAAGCTTTGATGATGTAAGCGGATTAGTGGCCTCGGCAAATATTTCATGGCAACCTTCAACTTTGTTGGCACTAAACTTGCTTGGTAGTCGGAATATTTCGGAGACAACGCTAGATGATTTTTCTTCCAGCGTTGATAACTCAATTGCATTTAATGCTAATTATGAGCTAGCTCCGAATATATTTGTAAAGCCGCGGCTGTCATATTTGGTTAGAGACTTTCAAGGCGATACTGACAAAGACTTAAAACGCTTATCCAGTGAAATAAGTCTAATTTATAAATTTACAAGAAATCTCTGGGTTTCTGGCGAATATGAATATATAAGACAATCCGAAAGTGAAAATCACATTGATTTAGGCACTTTCAACAGTAACTCATTTAATCTTTCTACAAAATTACAGCTTTAGGGGCATCTCAATGTTTGGAAATAAAATTACTTTTAGCTTAGCCATGATCGTTATGCTTGCAGGCCTTAGCGGCTGCGTCACCACGAATATTGACAAAACAGACAACCTGCAACATGTGCAAAACGCAGAGTACAAGCTAGATACGGGTGATAGCGTGCGTTTAATAGTATTTGGACATGAAAAATTATCAGGAGAATTTGGCATCGGGTCAAGCGGAAAAGTCTCTTTCCCGTTAATTTTAGAAACACAAGTAAGCGGCCTAACCGTAAAAGAGCTTGAGGATTATATAACTAACGAATTATCTCCACAATATTTACTTGATCCAAAGGTCAGTATCGAGGTTTTATCATACAGAGACGTATATATTCTCGGCGAGGTTAGAACTCCAGGTAAATACCCTTACATACCAAATATGACAGTGCAAAAAGCTGTGGCTATTGCGGGGGGCTACACCTATAGAGCAAAAGAAAAAACGGCAGAAATAACACGCCAATCTCAAGGTGAAATTACTACTAAAATTATTGGAGCTAAATCGATGATTTTACCAGGCGATACACTTGTCATTAACCGCAAATGGTTTTAATAAGATCGGAAATTTAATTATGAATCAACAAATTACACAAGATTTTCAAACCATCAGCCTAGCTGATATATGGAACATTCTATTAAGGCGAAAGATAGTGGTTTTGCTTTCGCTATTATGCATTGTTGCGCTTGGCGTTGTTTATATAAAAACAACAGCAAAAACATATTATTCACAATCAACAATATTACTTGAAAATCAAAATCAAAATATTGAAATAAAAACCTTATTAAATAATCCTGCAATAGGCGCGGATTACATATCTTCGGAAAAGCAAATTTTATTATCTCATGAGTTAATTCGTAAAGCGTTAAATAAAATAGGAGCATTCGAAAAGCCAGAATTAATATGGCCTGCGCGTAAGTCTGCTAGTAAGGCAAATGTTTCTGAAAAAATAGATAAAGAAGAGCCAATAACCGCAGCAAAAGAAAATGCGATGATTAACTACGTCATCAATAATTTAAAAATTTCTCAAGTTGGGCTATCGAGGGCAATGGATATCGGCTTCACCTCAACAAATAAATCAACCGTTGCACCATTGATAAATAGCATGGTTGATATTTACATCAAAAATCAGGCTCAATCAGAGCGCAATGTGATTTCAAGCACAGAAGCTCTAATGAAGGAACGCGTTGAAAAACTTCAAAACGATGTTAAGCGCATGGACACTGCCATAGTCGAGTATAAAAGAAAATCGGGATTTATCGACAGTAACGGCATCGCGTTAATAGAAAGTGAAGTCGCGCAGCTAAGTAAAAAGCTTATTAATGTGCAAGGAACGCTTGCTATTGCTCAGGTTAAATGGGATGAAATTAGCTCTAGTCATGATATTGAAACCGCGCCCGACGTACTTAAATCCCCTCTAATTCAACGGCTTATTGATCGTCAGTCACTTAACAAAGATATGGTTGCACAATTAAGCAGAGAATACGGCGCTGATCACCCAGAGATGATATCGGCAAATAACCGCTTGGAAGAAATAACCAATAAAATCAATGATGAAGTTCAAAAAATTGCTACCTCATTAGAGCGTGAATATAAAATTGCAAAGACTAATTTTGAAAAAATCGCGATGCATCTTGAAATAGTGAAGAACAAATATAACGACTTAAAGTCTCAAAATATCAAATTATTAGAGCTGGAAAGAGATGCTGAAAATAGTAAAAATTTGCTTGAAACACTATCCCTAAGATGGAAAGAAATTCAAGTACAAGCAGATATGCAAATACAAACGTCATACGTCAAAATCCTCTCAAAAGCCAGCGAGCCTGATTCCCCTAAAAACCCTAAACCTAAATTAATAATGATTGCCTCTATAATAATGGGCCTTGGGATTGGCGCAGCATTGGCACTTATTCTTGATTATCTTCAAACTGGCATTTACAATGGCAAACAGCTGCGAAATGCTACGTCACTTACAAATATCGCATTAGTCCCGAAACTGGGTAACACTAACGAGAAGCAAATTAAGCGTTCAATATCGGAACTATCAAAGCGTGGCTTATCCGATTACACGGAGTCTGTACGCTCTTTAAGTGCATATTTACGCCGCCATATAGAGCGCAAGCCATCTCAAAAAGTCTTCAGTTTTACCTCTGTAGCTCGCGGTGACGGCAAATCTGCGCTTGTTGCCTCAATCGCGCATCAAATGTCTTTAGAGGGAAATAACGTTCTTGTCATTGATTGTGACCTAAGAAACCCTACCCTCAGCTCTGTCTTTGAATTAAAGAATAAGTTGGGCTTAAGTGACGTTCTTAGCAAGGCCGCTAAAATAGAGGATGTTATTTATAAGGAAAAAAATACCCATGTAAATTTAGTCGGTGTTGGAACTTTGCAAGATATCAATATCATAAAAACAGGCGCTAAATTGTGGAAAGAAATTTTGAAAAAGGCCTCGTCCGAGTACGATATAGTCCTGCTTAATGGCCCGCCTGCTCTGCATATTTCCGATATGACGTTATTAACCGAAAGCAGCCAAAATATCCTTTGTGTTCGTTGGAAAAAAACACCTCTACGCCAGATTATTTATGCGCAAAGCCTTCTATCACAAATGAATTTTTCTATACTCGGCACGGTTATAACATCGGTAAATCCAAAGAAAATAAAACAACTAAACAGAGCTTCTTTGTAATTGCGACATAAACCAACCCTTTATCATTGTGATTTAAATTCAACCTGCTCATGTTAAACACTCCATCTATTTGATAGATATGTTGTAATACTGGTGCGCTCTGCATTGGTAAGTAAACGCTCATATATGATAAGCTCATGCAAATCAAAGTTGGCATAATCCGATATTGTGGTTCTACGTAACGCTCCTACCGTAAAGCGTGTAAGTGTAGTTGCTCCGTCGCGAGTAAACGCTATGGGCGATAAACTTGTTAAAGTGCCGTTTTGGTATGCGTTTAATTCTGCGCCATCGTCAGAAAAAGTTAATAAATTTTTTGTTGAGCCATCAAAGAACGTCCCTCCTAACAACTCTATGTTTATAGAGCTGGCATCATCCCTGTTTAAAAATCTAAGCTGTGAATCAGTCGCATTTGATGCCACTGGATTATAAAATGGTGTAGCAGAAGTATGGTTACTTTCCGTTAACGGCTGACCACCGCCCTGTAACATATTACTGCCAACCATAAATATTGTGGTTGCACCTGCCGCATGTATGAATGGAGTGCTGTTACCCAGCCAATCATTAGTTCCATCAAAACTGACATTATCACCGTTCGTATATATTGGTTGATTAGCGCCTGTACTTTGCGTTATATGACGCAAATTTCCTGATTTATCATCCCATTGGGACACTGCGCCCGCGGCCTCTGTGATGGTTGATGCATCATATGCATCATACCAAGCGCCAAGGCCAGATATATTAAGAGGCGAAAAGCCAACATCTTTTGTTAAACCTAGTCCTAAACCTAGTCCTAATCTCATAATAAAACTCCTTAATTCTTGAATTTAAAAAAAATCAAACACAAAAAAACCCGCCAAATAGCGGGGCAGAAAAAACATAAAATTGTTGCGTTTGAGAGCTAATTAAAAACATATACAAACTGCAAAGTCAAGGAATTTTTTCCTAAATTAGTATCTCAGCAAGATTTTTTTGAGAATTAACCTAATATACAGCCTTAGCTTTTCCGCAAAAAACATTGTGTCCTTATATTTTTGAATAAGCTTTGAAAGCTCCTCATATATTCCTGATTTATGAGCGCACACGACCCCTTCCTCAAAGATACTATTGCAAAAAAGGTGCATTTCAGGGCTTACCAGCTTAAGATAATATGCTGTATTAACAAATATTTTCGCCCTTGTCGCCACAGCTTTTTGACCCGTATATAAATTATTATCATGAATTATCTGATTACCCAGCTTTGTACTTACATGAATTCCCCTAGACTTTGAGAGGCAGAAAAATTTAATATAATGATCGCTTATATAAATAGATTCCGCCGCGGGAAGCGGGAATATTGAGGCTATAAATTCACGGCGAAATGACAGGCCAGATGTTGCAGGAGCGCAATAATGCACAACCCCAGCCCTCATCGAGCTAACAACATCAATTACAGCTTCATTACTAGCGTCATGAGCATCCACATCTTTACTATCGCACTGATTCAATTCATGAAAAACCCATGGAATATCAGCATTATCTTGATATATTTTCTTTATCACTTCAATTTTATTGGTTGCAAATAAATCATCTGCATCCAATATGAATATAATATCCCCACTAGAGCGGGCAAAGCCGTGGCTAATCGCGCTGGCTTGCCCTTGATTTTCCTGAAAAATGCCAATTATTTTATCGCCATACCCCTCTATAACAGCTCTAGAATTATCTGTTGAGCCATCGTCAACCACTATAATTTCGTCAATAGGCTCGCTCTGCGCTAACAGGCTATCTATGGCCAAAGGCAAGAAGTTCGCATAGTTGTAATTAGGAATAATAACGGATGTTTTCATTTCTCTATTTTCCTTGAAACCGCCCATATACGCAAGATATTATAAAAATAATATATTATATCAATGCTATATCGTTTTCCTAAGCGGCGTGGCTCTTTTGCTAATCTATGTAGCCATTCAATATTTGCTTTTTGCACCCAAGCAGGCGCACGAACTTTTATGCCAGAGTAGAAATCAGCCCAGCCACCTGCACATATAATAAGCTTTGTGTATGGCTTTAACTGCTCAGATAATATTTCCTGACGCGGCATTCCCATGCAAATCATTACTATATCAGGCGCATAATCCTTGCATGCTTCTATATATTTTTGTTCATCATAAAAGCCATGTAATGTTAAAGCTATATTTGTAAAACCTTCAGCTTCCAGCTTGGCTTTGGCTGCTTTCAAAACTTCGTCAGATGCGCCGAATATTGCAATTTTCTTATCTTTATATTGATCGATGATTTTAGGAATAAGATCTGTGCCGTTCAGGTTTTTTGTCTCGCCAAGCTTTAAAAATTTAAACGCTAATTGCACGCCGATGCCATCACGCAGTAAATAATCACCTTTATTAATTATGTCGGCAAATTGTTTGTTCCTGATCGCCATATTAACGCCATGAGCGTTTAGAAAATATATTGATGTATTCTTATTATTCTCCAAAAAATCAGCAATTTCCCATTTCAAAGAGTCGTCTCTTGTCTTTTTTAGAATATTATAGCTAAATTTTATAACTGACATGTTGAACTTTCGGTTTCCTAGCATTATATATAGCATATGAAAAAATCATCTTACGCACTAATATCTCCTTGCAAAGACGAGGCAGGCTATATCGAAAAAACTCTTCAATCTATTTACGAGCAAACAATACAACCTGATTTATGGGTTATTGTTGATGATGGGTCAACAGATAATAGCGTTGAGATTATAAATAAATATGCGCAAAAAATGCCATATATAAAAATTATACATCGCCCTAAAAACACAAACCGCAATGTTGGCGCGGGGGTAATACATGCGTTTAATGATGGGCTTAAGTACGTAAATATTGATGATTTTGATTATATTTGTAAATTCGATGTTGATTTAATCATGCCTCCCAAATATTTTGAAGAGCTAATATCGCGCATGGAAGAAGACAAATATCTAGGTACTTGCAGCGGTAAAGCCTATTACATTCACCCTCAAAGCGGCGAGAAAAAGAGTGAGCTTTGCGGCGATGAAGCCTCAATTGGAGCGGTGAAATTTTATAAACGCGAATGTTTCAAGCAAATTGACGGTTTCCAAACTGATGTCGGTTGGGATGGCTATGACTGTCATAAAGCTCGCTGGCTGGGATGGCGAGCATTAAGCTGGGATCATCCAGACCTTAACTTCATACATCTGCGCCCAATGGGATCTAGCCAAAAAGGGATATTACGCGGAAGAGTCCGTCACGGCAAAGGCCAGTACCACTTAGGCGCACATCCATTGTTCTTTGTTATAAGCTCGGCCTATCGCAGTGTTCGTCAGCGGCCATATATCATCGGCACGTTCTACTCTATCTATGGATATATTAAGGCTTGGCTAAATAAAGATGACAAGCATTTCGGAGACAAAGACATAACAAAATTTATACGCCAATATCAAATGAGAGCGTTAGTCCACGGCAAATCAGAAGCTGCGGAATGGTCATTTCAAAAACGTTTAACGGAAATAAACAAATAACATGCCAAATATTTCTATTTTTCTAAATCAATGCTTACCACTTAGCGAGATATTTGTTTACCATCAAGCCTCGGCGTTAAAACGCTATAGCCCTCAATTTCTGGCGTGTAACAAACCCAAAAATTCAATAAAGCATGATATTTCTGAAACTATAATCAACCAGAACAATAATATTGCCGAGAAAATATCTGAAAAATTATTTAAAGCCACGGGCTATAATAAATTACTAGAAAATAAAATACGCGATAGCGACCTTGTGCATGCGCATTTCGGCCCTACAGGCTGGCTGGCTAGTCAATTAACGGTTAAAACTCACAAGCCATTAATTGTTACTTTGCATGGTTTTGATATTACAAAAAACAATATTACGCGGAAAAATGACGGGCGTTTGCAAGCTCTATACAGCAAAAAACGCAGTGTTTTAGCGCAGCGCACAGATAAGTTTCTTTGCGTTTCTAACTTTATGGTAGGCAAGGCCATTGAATTTGGTTTTCCTGAAGAAAAATGCCAGCTTCATTATATGGGCATTCCCTTATTTGAACACAAACAGCCAAAAGCCATGCCGATAAAGGGTGAGCCTATTCGCATATTATGTGTTGGCCGCCTTATTCCTGTAAAAGCTCATAGTAAATTAATAGAAGCAATCTCATATCTTGAGCGTGACGGGATGGATGTTCACCTTGATATTATCGGTGATGGAGAGCTACGCCATAGCTTAGAGGAGCAAGCGGCTAATAGCCTTAAAGACTATAAATTCCACGGCGCAGTGCCACATAATGAAGTGCTAAAATTAATGCGCAGCAGTCATCTTTATTGCCACACCAGCATGACACAAGATAATGGACAAACCGAATCCTTTGGTCTTGTCGTATCCGAAGCGCAGTGGGCAGGGCTTCCTGTAGTTGCGTTTTCAAGTGGCGGCGTGCCCGAGGCAATGAAACATGGTAAAACTGGCCTGCTGTGTAAAGAAGGTGATGTTATTGATTTATACCAAAACATCAAAAATATAATTACTGATAGCAACTTAATGCAAAGCATGTCTGAAGCTGCGCCAAAATTCATCAAAGAAAATTTTTGTAATATAATACAAACAGCAAAGCTGGAAGAAGTATACGATAGCGCTATAGTCGCATGAATTTATTTTAGTACAAGGCACAAGGAGCGTTGGCGTATTTTAATACGGTAGCGACGCCGTAATGATGTAATAAGATAAATTCAAAAGACTGTTATTTCATAAAACGCTTATAGCCCTTTAACAGGCCACGGAAATGAAAATAACCCCACTTACCCCAAAAGCTATGCTTACATCTTGGCATAATAAAGGTAATTGGATAAACCATAGCCCAAAAAAGAAATATTAACCTAATTTCATTATGAAGGCTTATGTTTCTATATTTCCTCTTACCATAACCATCAGCTCCATTAGCTAATAGCCCATACCCCAATCTTTCCGCGCGGCGTATTACCCAATCATCATTAATTGTCTCTTTTTTAATCAGATGATGAACAACAGATAAATGATCGAAATAACATTTACACCCTGCCTTAGATAGGCGATGCACCATATTTGTTTCATCACCCATTGGGTATATAGCGCCTGATGAAGGACCTACGTCTTCATTAAATTTTAAACCAGTCTTATCAAATGCACTTTTGCGAATAGACATGTTAGGCCCCCAAACCTCGCCTGAATCGCACTTTCCTGAAACATCCTCTTCACGTAGTGCATAAGTAGAGCCCATAGGAATCCATGTCTTTAATTTAGCGTCCATCTCCGCTTCCCAATTACCAATAATATTTCCTGTGAAAATATCAAATTCAGGATTTTCCTTTGCGCATTTCCATATTTGAGCCAACCAGTCTTCCTGAAAAGTTATATCATCATCGGTAAAAACTCGCAGTTCGGCCTTAAGGCTTGGTAAGCATGAATTAAGTGCCGCCGACTTACCCTGAATTGAACAATACGATAATATCAAAGGCAAATCGCCCTTATTATCCTCTATAACCTGTGAGGTTTTATCATTACTATTATTATCAATAATATATAATTTCCACTCTACATCAATTTTTTCAAGGTTTTTTGCAACGACCTTAAGCGATTCCAAAGTGTTAGCTATGCGCTTCTCACTATTATATGTTGCAATAATTACGTCTATTTGATGCACTTTATTCTCCTGCTTTTCCAAGAAACCCTGATTTCCAAGCTATTATTTCTTTCTTATAAAATATAAAACTTAACAAAGCAAATATTGCCACGCCAAACGTGACTTGAAACAACAAGTTATTAATTAATAAATTATCTGCAAATATTTTCTGGCTTAACGCAAGAATCGCCCCCATAGAATAACCTGGTATAGAATAATAAAATACAGGCTTTAGTTGCTGCCACCAGCTTAAACCTAATAATCCCTTGATAAGGTGAATACTTATCGGCGTAAGTATAAGTGAGCTAAAAATAAATGCAGAGCCAAACACCCAAAGCCCCATATACCCCATCACATACATAAGCAAAATCAAAAGAGCTGTAACGGCCAGCCCATGAATCAGCATTTTCCCTGGATATCCGTAAGCAGTAAAAAAAACATTCCCCAGCATTCTATAACATCCAATTAAGGCACTAATACAATATAATTGTATCAACGGCACAGATGCATACCATTTTTCTGCAAATATCGTTGTAACGATAAGAGGGGCAACAACTATCAGCCCTAAAAATATCGGCGTGACAGCAAAGGCTATGATAGAGGTCGATGATATAAATTCTTTAGCCATAAGCTCTTTTGATTTTTGCATACGGGAAAAATGCGGCAGCAAGTAATTCATCAATCCGCTGGATATTGCGCCTTTAAATAAATCAACAATGCGCCATGCAAAAGCTATATGGCCAGAAGCCGCCGTCCCTAGTGTTATTCCTGCAATTATAGGCATAGCTCTGACAGATAAGTCCCAGCTCAAGCGGTTTATGGCG
>Ga0256834_1001415_pt1 | contig 16332 bp, 12 predicted proteins | sample 4281140metaG_FD_190536 | JGI IMG/M metagenome (GOLD analysis project Ga0256834, IMG submission 190536) | Hydrothermal vent microbial communities from East Pacific Rise, Pacific Ocean - 4281-140 | ecosystem: Environmental > Aquatic > Marine > Hydrothermal vents | place: Pacific Ocean: East...
TCACCGCGCCGCAACTTTTGATCGCGACGCATCTTACGACGGTGATTGAACGGTTTTGCGAGGCGTATCCAGAGGTGGATTTGCATATTCGGGCGACCAACGATCTGTTGGATCTGGACCGGCGTGAGGCGGATCTTGCGATCAGGATAAGTTCAAGTCCGGGGGGTAATTTGACGGGGCTGCGCCTGTGTGCGCAATCAAGTGCGAGTTTTGCCAATGAGGAATTGGCCGCCAAGATGCGCGCACAGCCGGACGCGCCGGTGGATTGGATTGTGTATAGTGCGACCAAAGACGGGCCGTTATCAACGCTATATTCCGGAGAAAATGCGCGGATCAAGATGCGATTTGACGACATGGTGGCAATGGTCGGGGCGGCGCAGGCCGGATTGGGTGTGGTGCGGATGCCGATGTTTTTGGGACGGGCCAGTGCGGGTTTGGTGCAGGTTCCGGCGATGGCGGTGCAGCCCTATGCCGATATTTGGGTGGTGGCGCATCCCGATGTGTGGCGGTCGGCCAAAGTAACGGCATTTCGCAAGGTGTTGGTCGCATATTTTAGGGAAAACCGGGGGGCGTTTGTAGGGTAAGGTGCGGGCCTAGCCCCACACCACATCGCCCAAAAAGATATAGCCTGCGCCGTAGATGGTTTTGATCAGGCGCGGGTTTTTGGGGTCTTCGCGCAGTTTGGTGCGCAGGCGTGAGATGCGCACATCCATGGCGCGGTCGAAACTCTCGGAGGCGGCCCCGCCGAGGCTTTCTTGCATGGCGACACGGGAAATCAGGCGTTTGGGGCGTTCGAGAAACAGGCGCAGCACCTCACCTTCGGCATGGGAAAATGCGGTTTCCTCGCCTTTTTCGTCCTCAAGAACATAGCGGTCAAAATGGGCAATCCAGCCGTTGAATTTGGCCGTATCACCGGATTGGGCGGCGGGTTTGTTGGTGCGCAGACGGGCGCGCACGCGGGCGACGACCTCGGCGGGATCAAAGGGTTTGATGATGTAATCGTCGGCGCCAAGTTCAAGGCCGGTGACGCGATCCTGCACCTGTGCGCGCCCCGATATGATGATCACCACCGCCCCTTGTTCAAGCGCGAGACGATGCACGAGGGTAAGGCCGTCGCGGTCGGGCAGCGACAGATCAACAAGGCAGACGTCGGGGGTTGTGGTGCGTAGGGCGGCCTCAAATTCGGTGGCGCGCCCAAAGGACAGGGTGCGAAATCCGGCTTCTTCCAAGGCGTCGCGCAGCATGGAACGAATGGCGGGTTCGTCGTCGAGAATGGTGACGAGTGGGGCGGTCATGGGTGAACCTCGGTTTGGAGGGCTGCGGTAAGGGCGGCATTAAGCGCGGTGGCGGAAAAAGGTTTTTGCAGGACGGGGGCGCGGTTGGTGGCCTGTTGATGGAGCGGGTGATCGGTGGCGAGCGACGTCATCATAATGATCGGATGCTGTTCGGTGATATGGTCGCATAGATCAATGCCGGTCTCGGACCCTTCGAGGGTGATATCGGACAGGATGAGGGTGATATCGGGCAGCTCGTTGATCAGGGCGCGGGCCTCGCTTACGCTGGCGGCCTCAATGACGGTGTGGCCGGATTGGGTGAGCATGTCCCGCACGCTGGCGCGCAAATCGGGGCTGTCTTCGACCAGAAGAACAAGGCCGGGTTTGATCGGGGGCAGGTCTTGGCGCAGTGGCAGGCGCAGGGTGACGCGGGCCCCGCTTGTGTGTTGGGAGGTGTGATTGGCGAGGGTGACACGGCCGCCGGATAGTTTTGTCATATTATAGACCATCGAGAGGCCGAGGCCGGACCCTTCGCCGCCTTTGGTGGTGTAAAACGGTTCAAGCGCGTGTTCGAGGGCAGCGTCGGAAAATCCGGTGCCAGTGTCGGCAACGCAGAGGTCGACCCAGGTGTCTTTGACGGTTTTGGCATGGACCGAAATTTCGCCGGATTGACCGCAGGCATCACGCGCATTCAGGATCAGGTTGAGCAGGGAATCCTGCACCATGCCGGAATCGAGCATCAACGTGTGTTGATCAACCGCGTTGGTGATGCGCAACGAGACGTTTTTCGACAGGGTTGGGGTGATCAGGGTTTTGAGTTCAGTCAGGAGCGCGTCGAGGTTTGTGGGTTCAAGAGTGACCTCGCGGGCACTGGTCATATCGGCGATTCGGCCCAGTAATGTGCCACCGCGACGGGCCGCCGAGAGGGTGGCCTCGATCAGATCACCGGCTTTTTCGGGGAGAGGCATGCGGGAAAGTTGGCTTTGCATACCCAAAATGATGGTCAGCAGATTAGAAAAATCATGGGCGAGGCCGCTGGTCAGATGGGCGGCCATTTCACGGCGGTGGGTCTGTTGCAGGGCGACGCGGGTTTGGGTTTCCTCGGTGACATCCATCGACAGAATATAGACGCCGTTGATGTCGCCGCGCGCCCCATCAGGGGTGAAAGCGACGCGGATACGGCGGGTGCTTAATTCATGATCGAATTCAAAAACCGAGGGTTTTCCGTTGAACGCGGCGTCAAGATTTGGCTGAATTGCGGTATAGGCCTGATCGCCCAGAGCGTCGCGGATATGGTGGCCCAATACATCGCTGGAACTGCCCGGCATCACGGTGTTCAATTGCCGGTTTGAATAGGTATAGAGGCGGTCAAGATCGACGTGGGCGATATGCGCGGGCATCATTTCAGAGGTAAGGCGAATACGCGCCTCGGAGTCGGTTAGCTGGCGCTTGGCCTCTTCCAGAGCGGCGTTGCTGGCGGCGAGTTGGCGGTTGGAGGCGGATAATTCTTCTGCGTATTCAATGAGTTGGTCGGATAATTCTTCGGAGCGGGCGCGCAGAAGTTGTTCCTGTTGGCGGGTGCGGGTGATGTCGGTATAGACCGTGACCCAGCCACCTTGGGGGAGGGGAGAGCCTTCTACCGCGATGGTGCGGCCATTGTCGCGGGTGCGTTCCATATAATGGGGTTCAAATGCGCGGGCCTGTTGGACACGTTGGCGCACCAGTTCATCGACGTCATCAACGGGACCATATTCGCCGCGCGATGCCAGAAAACGGATGGTGTCGGCAAAGGGAGCGCCGGGGGTGACAAGCGCCTTTGGAAGACCGAACATTTCGCGGAACGGGCGGTTGGCAACGACCAAAAACAGGTCGCGGTCATAGATCGACAATGCCTGTTGGATCAGGTTGAGACCCGCCATCGTCTGGGCCATCGTCCGGGCCTGTGTCTGCGCCTGAATTTGGGCCAGAGTTTGGGCGTTCATTTGGCTCTGCTGGGTTGCCATATCCCCTCCGGTTTTGGCGGTGTTCCCTTTTGGCCTAGCACCGGAAACGTGATTGGCAAAGGGGGCAATTATAGCTGTTACAATTCGTAAGAATTGAGAAATGTTCACGAATAAGTTGACCCACAGTGTGAAACCCGCACCTTTAGGCAGGGAAAGAATCGCCTTTAATTGGGGATCTTTGTCCGTTCGGTGAAACGACGGACATTTGGGAGGACTGGATTTGGCAACGACCGAACAGGTTATGAAACCGGCGACCGATGGACTTGCTTCCATTCCGGCGCTTTTGCAGCGCAACGCCAAACAATTTGGCAGTAAAGCCGCCTATCGCGAAAAAGAGTTTGGCATTTGGCAAACTTGGAGCTGGGCGATGGTGGAAAAGGAAATCGAGGCGCTTGCCCTTGGTTTTATCAATCTGGGCGTCAATGAAGGTGATTTTATCGCCATCATCGGGCGCAACCGGCCCTATCTTTATTGGTCGATTGTAGCGGCGCAATCGGTGGGCGCAGTGCCGGTGCCGATGTATGCCGATGCCTCTGCCGAAGAAATGGCGCATGTTTTAGAACATTCCGGCGCGCGGTTTATCATTGCCGAAGACCAAGAGCAGGTGGATAAAGTGATCGAAGTGCAGGAAAATCTGCATCAGTTCGAACATATGATTTATCTCGATCCACGCGGGATGCGCAAATACGACCATCACCAGTTGCACGAATTTTCCCATGTGCAAAATCAGGGCCGCGCCGCCTATGATGAATTTATCACCGACTTGCAGGAGCGGCGTGCCAAGCTCAATTACGATAGCACCTGTGTGATGCTTTATACGTCGGGCACCACGGGGAAACCCAAGGGTGTGGTGTTGTCGAACCGCAATATTATTGAATCGTCGAAAAACAGTTCCGAGTTTGACAATTTGCGTGCAGGCGATGAAATTCTGGCCTACCTGCCGATGGCATGGGTTGGCGATTTCATTTTCTCGATCGGGCAATCCTATTGGACAGGGTTTTGCGTAAATTGCCCCGAAAGCGCCGAAACGATGATGACCGACCTGCGTGAAATCGGGCCGACCTATTATTTTGCGCCGCCTCGGGTGTTTGAAACCCAGTTGACCACGGTGATGATCCGAATGGAGGACGCCAGCCCGTTCAAAAAGAAGCTGTTTGATTATTTCATGGCGCATGCCAAGAAGGTCGGGCCGGACATCTTGGATGGTAAATCGGTCGGGATGATGGATCGGTTTAAATATTTCCTTGGTGATCTGGCGATTTACGGGCCGTTGAAAAACACCCTCGGGTTTAGCCGGATTCGGGTGGGATATACCGCCGGTGAGGCGATTGGGCCGGAGATTTTCGAATTCTACCGCTCGCTCGGGATCAACCTCAAGCAGCTCTATGGTCAAACGGAATCAAGCGTGTTTATCACCGTGCAACCGGATGGCGAGGTGCGCGCCGATACGGTGGGTGTGCCGGCGCCGGATGTGGAGCTGCGCATCGAGGAAAACGGCGAAATCTTCTATCGCGGGCCGGGCACATTTGTTGAATATTACAAAAATGCCAAGAGCACGGCAGACACCAAAGATGCCCTCGGGTGGGTGGCCACAGGTGACGCCGGATTTATTGAGGAATCATCAGGGCATTTGCGGATTATCGACCGTGCCAAAGATGTTGGGCAAATGGCATCGGGGGCGTTGTTTGCGCCGAAATTTGTTGAAAACAAGCTCAAGTTCTATCCAAATATTCTTGAGGCTGTGGTGTTTGGCAACGGGCGCGAAACCTGCACTGCGTTCATCAATATTGATCTGACGGCGGTGGGCAACTGGGCCGAGCGCAACAATATTGCCTATGCGTCGTATCAGGAATTGGCCGGTCATCCGCAGGTTCTTGAAACCGTGCGCGAACATGTGGAAGAAGTCAATAAATCGGTCGCGGCTGACGCGATGCTGAATGGCTGTCAAGTTCATAGGTTCTTGATATTGCACAAAGAACTTGATGCGGATGATGGTGAAATGACCCGCACAAGGAAAGTGCGCCGTGGAATTGTCGAGGAGAAGTTTAGCGATCTTTTGGTCGGGCTTTATGATGGGTCCAAGACCGTAAGCACGGTGACCGAAGTGACCTATGAAGACGGGCGCAAGGGGTCAATCAGCGCGACATTGACATTGGTTGATGCGGCGGTGGTGCCGGTGACAGCACACAAGGTAGCAGCAGAATGAGCGATAACTCACAGGACATTTCACAGGGTGGATACACCACCATAGATGGTCGCAAAATCGGCGGCGTGATGATGGAAATGAAAAACATCACCCTGCGGTTTGGCGGTGTGGTGGCGATCAGCGACATTAGTTTTAACATCCACGAAGGTGAAATTCGCGCCATTATCGGACCGAACGGGGCCGGTAAATCGTCGATGTTGAACGTGATCAGCGGGTTTTATAACCCGCAAGAGGGCGAGGTGTGGTTTCACGGTGCAAAACGCCCGCCGATGCGCCCCTATCAGGTGGCCGAACAGGGCATCGCGCGCACGTTTCAGAACATCGCATTGTTCGAGGGCATGAGCGTTCTTGATAACGTGATGACCGGGCGTTTGACGCAGATGAAAAGCGGTATGTTCGCGCAGGCGCTCTGGAAGGGGAAGGCCGAGAAGGAAGAGAATGAAAATCGCGAAATCGTCGAAAAGATCATTGATTTTCTCGAAATTCAGGCGATCCGCAAGACGCCGGTGGCGCGGCTGCCGTATGGTTTGAAAAAACGGGTCGAATTGGCGCGTGCATTGGCGGCGGAACCCAAATTGCTGCTGTTGGATGAACCGATGGCGGGGATGAACGTCGAGGAAAAAGAGGACATGAGCCGTTTTATTCTCGATGTGAACGACGAATTTGGCACCACGATCGCCTTGATCGAACACGATATGGGCGTGGTTATGGATCTCTCGGATCGGGTGGTGGTGATGGATTATGGCCGCAAGATCGGTGATGGCACACCGGCGGAAGTCTTGGCCAATCAGGACGTGATTGATGCCTATCTGGGGGTGTCACATGATTAATATCTCAATCGCAATGACGACAATCGAGGGGCATCCATATGTCTGATACATTTCTCTACGGCATCGAAGTCGTCATGAACGGGTTGATGACCGGCGTGCTCTATGCGCTGGTCGCGCTTGGGTTTGTTTTGATCTACAAGGCCAGCGGAATTTTCAATTACGCCCAAGGGGTTATGGCGCTTTTTGCGGCGCTGACATTGGTCGGGATCATGGAAGGGCAGGTGCCGTTTAGCCATCTGATCAACGCGATTTTCGGCACCAATATTCACCATTTCGGGTGGGAGGTTCCCGCGGTTCTGGCGATTTTCCTGACCATGGGGGTGATGGTGCTATTTGCCTATCTGGTGCAACGGTTTGTGTTCCGGCATCTGGTTGGGCAAGAGCCGATTATCCTGTTTATGGCCACCATCGGCCTCGCTTATTTCCTTGAAGGATTTGGCGATTTGATGTGGGGCTCGGAAATCAAGAAACTTGATATCGGGTTGGTTCAGGGCGCGTCGTTGTGGTTTGAAGACCTGACGTCGGGGCTTGGTGGCGACGGATTTTACGGGTTCTATATTGATGTGCTCGATGTGACGGCGGCCGTGGTGGCGATTGTTCTGGTGGTGTCGCTCACGTTGTTTAGCCAATATTCCAAACAGGGGCGGGCGATGCGCGCGGTGGCGGATGACCATCAGGCGGCACTGTCGGTTGGTATCTCGCTCAATTTCATCTGGATATTGGTGTGGTCGATTGCCGGATTTGTGGCGCTGGTTGCGGGCATCATGTGGGGCGCTAAATCGGGCGTGCAATTTTCGCTATCGTTGATCGCGCTCAAGGCGTTGCCGGTTTTGATGCTGGGCGGATTTACATCCATCCCCGGTGCGATTGTCGGCGGGTTGATCATCGGTGTGGGCGAAAAATTGTTTGAATTTCTGATCGGGCCAATGATTGGTGGGGCGACCGAGGCATGGTTTGCCTATGTGCTGGCGCTGATATTTCTAGTGTTCAGACCGCAAGGCCTGTTCGGCGACAAAATCATCGAGAGGGTATAGATATGTTTTACCGTGAAGCAGGTGATTTCAAAACCACATATGCAGACGACACCCAGACGTTTCCGATCAAATTTGATCGCTATCGTTACTATGTGGTGTTGGCTTTTGCCTTTGGTGTTATCCCGTTTATCATCAATGATTATTGGGCCAATGCGGTGTTGTTGCCGTTCCTGATCTATGCGATTGCGGCGATTGGATTGAATATTCTGGTGGGATACGCCGGTCAGGTTTCGTTAGGTTCCGGCGGGTTTATGGCGGTGGGAGCCTATTCGACCTACAAGTTGATGACGTCGTTTCCCGACGTAAATATCTTTTTCCACGTGATCATTGCCGGCGGGATTACCGCGATAGTGGGTGTGCTGTTCGGCCTGCCGTCCTTGCGGATCAAAGGGTTCTATCTGGCGGTGTCGACATTGGCGGCGCAGTTTTTTCTGGTCTGGTTGTTCAACCGCGTGCCTTGGTTTTATAATTATTCCGCGTCAGGTCAGATCAGTTCGCCAGAACGCACCGTTTTTGGATATGCGGTGACCGGTGCCAATGCCGAAAGCTGGGTCGCGTATTTGTTCTGTCTGGTGTTTGTCACCATCAGCGCAATCATCGCGCGCAATCTCACACGCGGGGCGTCGGGGCGTCGGTGGATGGCGATCCGTGATATGGATATCGCCGCCGAGATTATCGGGGTGAACCCGTTGAAAGCGAAACTCACCGCGTTTGCTGTATCGAGCTTTTTCATCGGGATTGCGGGCGCATTGTTCTTTGCGGTTTACCTTGGATCGGCGGAAGTGGGCGACACGTTTGGCACCACCAAATCGTTCCTGTTGTTGTTCATGGTGATCATTGGCGGGCTTGGGTCAATCTTCGGCAGCTTTGCCGGGGCGGCGTTTCTGGTGGTGTTGCCGGTATTGTTGAAAAACGTGTTGGTGGCGGGTCTTGGCTGGCCCACCGATACGGCGGCGCATCTCGAGATTCTGATCATTGGCGCGCTTATCATTACGTTTTTGATTGCCGAGCCACACGGTTTGGCGCAACTTTGGCGGGTCGCTAAAGAAAAACTACGGCTGTGGCCCTTCCCGCATTAGGCGGGGCGGCAGTATATCAATTCCGGTGTTTTACGCCGGATCCACATCGGACATAACCTAGGGAGGAAATACCCCGATGAAACTTAAACTAGCAACCTTGGCGCTAAGCGCCGTGATGGCCACAGGCCCCGTGATGGCGGAACTTGTGTTCCCGTCGCTCGCATATCGCACCGGTCCATTTGCAGCGGGCGGTATCCCGTTTGCAGACGGATATTCGGATTACTTTTCGCTGCTGAACGCCCGTGATGGCGGTATCGGTGGTGTGATGACTGCGGTTCCAGAATGTGAAACCGCGTATAACACCGAAAAAGGTGTTGAGTGTTATGAAGCCCTTAAGGGCGACGGCGCGTTGGTTTTCCAACCTCTGTCCACCGGCATCACCTACCAGTTGATCCCGAAAGCGACAGCGGATGATATCCCCATGCATACAATGGGTTATGGCCGCACATCTGCCAAAAACGGCAAGGTTTTCAGCCACATCTTTAACTATCCGGTTAACTACTGGGATGGTGCATCTGTTGGTGTGAGCCACTTTAAAGATCAAGCCGGCGGTTCGCTGGAAGGCAAGAAGATCACTTTGCTGCACTTTAACGGGTCCTACGGCAAAGAGCCAATCCCGACATTGGAAGCATTGGCCGCGCAAGAAGGTTTTGATCTGACGATCATCCCGATTGATTACCCGGGCCAAGAGCAAAAATCGCAATGGCTGCAAATCCGTCGCGAGAAGCCTGACTATATCCTGTTTTGGGGTTGGGGCGTGATGAACCAGGTTGCGGTTCAGGAAGCGGTTAACATCAATTACCCAATGGATCAGTTCATGGGTATCTGGTGGTCGGGTTCTGAAAATGACGTGTTGCCAGCGGGTGCCGGTGCGGATGGGTATAAAGCCCTCGCATTTCACAATGTAGGCAATGATTTCGCCGTATTTGGTGATATCCAGAAATATGTTGTGGATGCAGGAAATGCCGCCGGTGACGGAAGCAACGTTGGCACGGTTCTCTATAATCGTGGTGTTTATGCGGCGTTCCTCGCGGCAGAAGCAGCCAAAGGCGCACAAGCCGCAAGTGGCACAATGGACATCAACGCCTCGCAAATGCGCGATGCGATGGAAGCCCTTGAAATCACCGAAGCCAAAATGGCTGCGGCCGGTCTCTCTGGGTTTGGTCCTGAGTTCTCGGTATCGTGCGAAAATCACGGTGGCCCGGGCATGGCAGCCGTTGCACAGTGGAATGCAACCGATCAAAAATGGTCGTTGATTACCGAATTTGGCCCATCTGACGGCTCGATTGTGAACCCGCTGATCGAAGCCGATTCAGCCGCGTATGCAGCCGAAAATAACATCGCAGAACGGTGTAACTAAGCACTGATTTCGGCGGCCATAGCATCTGTTGTGGCCGCCGGATTTTGGATATTAATGGAAAGATGAAAGCCGATGCTTGACGCTGCCGCAACCGCCAATGACAAGAACGAGACGGAAGCCGAGACATTGTTGGAGGTCAACAATATCGAGGTGATCTATAACCACGTGATCCTTGTTCTCAAAGGGGTCAGCCTAAGCGTGCCGAAGGGCGGGATTACCGCGCTTTTGGGGGGCAATGGCGCGGGGAAAACCACGACATTGAAGGCGATTTCAAATCTGTTGCGGTCCGAACGTGGATTGGTGACCAAAGGCACGATCCATTATCGTGGTGAACGCGTGCAAGATCTTGCGCCGTCCGATTTGGTCAACAAAGGCGTTATTCAGGTGATGGAAGGGCGGCATTGTTTTGAGCATTTGACCGTCGAAGAAAACCTGATGACTGGTGCCTATACGCGCAAGGATGGCAAAGGCGCGATCAGTGCCGATCTTGAAATGGTGTATAATTATTTCCCGCGATTGCGCGAGCGACGTAAATCCTTGGCGGGGTATACTTCGGGTGGTGAGCAGCAAATGGTGGCGATTGGGCGGGCGTTGTTATCGCGCCCCGAAACCATCCTTCTGGATGAGCCGTCGATGGGCCTTGCGCCGCAGTTGGTCGAGGAAATATTTCAGATCGTCAAAGGGTTGAACGAAAACGAAGGCGTGTCTTTTCTGTTGGCCGAACAGAATACCAATGTGGCGCTGCGGTTTGCGCATCACGGCTATATTCTTGAATCGGGTCGTGTGGTTATGGAAGGTCCCGCCGCGGAATTACGTGAAAATCCGGATGTGAAAGAGTTCTATCTCGGGGTATCGGACGAGGGGCGCAAATCGTTTCGTGATGTGCGTTCGTATCGTCGGCGCAAGCGTTGGCTAAGTTAATCCGCACCCGAACGACCCCGAATTTACCAATAACGATTGCAGCCTTGGAGGCCGATCTATGAGCCGTTTTTTTGACGAATTGGAAACCCGCGATCCTGCGCAACGTGCAGAGGCGCAATTGGTCGCGCTGCGCGAACAGATTGCCCGCGCACGCGCGAATGAAAATGCCTGCAATCTGGAAGGGCCAGATCTGGTATCGCTGGATGATCTGGCGGGTTATCCGATGTTGCGCAAATCCGATCTGGTGAAATGGCAGGCGGAAAATCCTCCGTTTGGCGGGTTCGGGGTGAAGAATGTAGCGCATATTTTCCAATCTCCCGGCCCGATTTATGAGCCGGGCGGCATCAGCCATGATTGGTGGCGCATGGGGCGGTTTTTGCATGCCTGTGGCATTGGCAAAGACGACATTGTGCAGAATTGTTTTTCCTATCACCTGACCCCTGCGGGCATGATTTTTGAATCAGGCGCGCGCGCGGTTGGTGCGACAGTGTTACCGGCAGGCACCGGCCAAACCGAATTACAGGTGCGCGCGGCGCATGATATCGGGGTGACGGCCTATGCGGGCACGCCCGATTACCTCAAGATCATTCTGGATAAAGCCGACGAGATGGGGGTGAAACTTAACATCACCAAGGCGGCCGTGGGGGGCGGGGCGTTGTTCCCATCGCTGCGCCAAGAATACGCGGATCGCGGGATTACCTGCCTACAATCTTATGCGACGGCTGATCTGGGCAATATCGCCTATGAGGTCGATGCGCGTGGCGGGATGATTGTCGATGAAGGGGTGATTGTTGAAATTGTGACGCCGGGGACCGGAACGCCGGTGGCCGAGGGCGAAGTGGGCGAAGTGATTGTGACCTCGCTTAATCCCGATTATCCGTTGATCCGGTTTGCGACCGGCGATCTGAGCGCGGTAATGGCCGGCACATCGTCCTGTGGGCGCACAAATATGCGCATCAAAGGATGGATGGGGCGCGCCGACCAGACCACAAAAATCAAGGGCATGTTTGTGCGTCCCGAACAGGTGGCCGATCTTGTGGCGCGCCACGACGAGATCGCACGGGCGCGGGTTGTGGCCTCGCGTGCGGGCGAAATGGATGTGATGACCGTGCTGATCGAGACGGCGCATGGCGACGTTGATGCCTATGCGGCGTCGGTGGTGTCTACGCTGAAACTCAAAGGCAAGATCGAGGTTGTGGCACCGGGCAGTTTGCCCAATGACGGGTTGGTGATTGAAGACCAGCGCAGCTACGACTAAGCCGAGAAACCGGCGAGAAAACTGGTGAGGTTTTCACCAAGTTCATCACAGAGATAGCCGCCTTCCTGCACAAGGAGGGTGGGCAGTTCGAGGGTGGAAATCGCCGTGCCGATACGCGCGAACCCTTGCGTCGTGATCGCCAACCCTTTGAACGGATCCCCGATATAGGCATCAAGACCGAGGGCAACAACCACCGCCGTTGCCCCGAAATTATTGATGCGTTCCAATGCCTTGGCGAGGGTATCAAGATAGACATCATCGCCGGTGCCACGTGGCAAAGGCAGGTTGAGATTGGCCCCGAGGCCCGCCTGTGCGCCGCGTTCATGGGCGTGCCCCCAAAAGAACGGATAGAAGCGTTCAGGGTCGGCATGAAGCGACACCGTGAGAACATCACCGCGATTGTAAAAGATGCCTTGGGTGCCGTTGCCGTGGTGCACATCAACATCGAGAACGGCGACGCGGTAACCGGCATCGGCAAGGCGTTGGGCGGCGATCGCGCTATTGTTCAGAAAGCAAAATCCACCGGCCATATCGGCAAATGCGTGGTGGCCGGGGGGGCGGGACAGGACATAGGCGGCGGGTTCACCGGCCCCCAACAGATCGGCTCCGGTGATGGCGGATTGGGCCGACCAATAGGCGGCGTCCCATGTGTGTTCCATGATCGGGCAGGCGGTGTCGGCCATGTGAAATCCGGCCTGTCCTACGGCGGATTTCGGGTAGCTGTCGGTGCGATTGGCGGGGTGGATATTGGGCACAACTTCGGCACCGGCGCCTTCGATATGTTGCCAGCGCGCGAAAATATTTTTCAGGAATGTGAGGTATTCGGCGGTGTGAATGGCCGCAATCGGGGCAAGGCCCGCGTCCTGTGGGGCGATCATGTCACAATCGGCCGCAATCGCGCCGGAGCGCAATATATCAATGCGCGCCACCTGTTCGGGGCTGGGTTTGACCACCCCGTTGGCCATAAAATATTGCGGGTCGTGGCGTGATTGGCGGGTATCAAGAATGGCTTTCATTGGCTTTGCTTATTCCCATTCCATTTGGCTAAAGGCCTCTTGGGCGTTGCGTTTGGCGAGACCTTCGAAGTTTTCCAGATAGGCGAAATCGGATTGATCGATATTGACCGAGTCAATCATATCACCGCCACCATCAATATAATCAGCCATGCGAAACCGCAGATTTTGCAGGTAATCATAGGTGTCATGTTTGGCGGTCACCATATCGGTGGCGGGGCCGTGACCGGGGACCAGATTTTTCGGGTTCAGGCCGGCAATGGCATCAAAGGTTTCGACCCACGTGAGGGTGTTGGATTGACCACCTACCCCAAGGATGCGGTCGATATAGACGATATCGCCGGAAAAAACCGTATCGGTGGATTGGTCCCAGATAAAGGCATCGCCCGGAGTGTGGGCGCCGCCAGCAATATGCACAAGGTTGAGGGTTTTTTGACCGACATTGAGAGTGAAGGTCTCGTTGAATGTGGTGTCGGCATAGGCGGGTTCGGTGCCGGCGAGGGCATCTTGGCCAATCAGGGCGGTCAGCACCGTAAGTTGCACCGAAACGCGATCCTGTTGATCGGCGACGGCATCCTGCGAGGCGATGATGGTTGCGCCCTGTTCACGCCAATAGGCATTGCCAAGCCAGCGGTGATCCTGCCCGCCGGAATTAATCACATGGGTAACCGGTTGATCGGTGATGGTGCGAATGGTGTCATGCAGGGCCTGTGCGCCTTTGCGGCTGCCACCGGCATCAATCAGAATGGCACCGGCATCGGTCACGATCAGGCCAAAGGTGGCGTTGTTGCCAAGGTTTTCAGGGTCGCGTTGCGAAAGTGGGCCAACAATTGCGTAGGTATCGGGCGCGACGTTTTGAACCGTAAGCACAGGTTCGGCGAAGGCGGGGCTGGCAAGGAGGGCCAATGCGAAGAATGTATGTTTCATGGGGGAGAGTTTGGCGGGGATGAATGGGCGAGGCAAGGGGGATAGTGACGCAATTGCGCGGGAATGACATGACGTGCGGCGTGGTTTCGGGGACATGCACGAGGGCGCTCTCGGTGATTTTCCTTTGGAAGATCACCTGCCGCTTGGGCTGTCAAAACTCTTGTGGAATTTTGGCAGTAGGTGAGAGGCTGACAGCGACCCAAGCGGGTCTCGTTGTGGCTGCTTCCTTCCGGATCTGACCAGGTTGGCGAGGCGCCTGCCCGCGCCAACCTCTCAAGGAGGGATATAGGGGGGGCAATCGGGATTCGCAAGATCGGGTTTTAAAAGTCTATGCGAATTTGCGCAAATCCATCACGGGTAATGCCGGTATCGCGCAGGCGCACTCCGTGGGCATCACCAAGGCGCGAACGTGCCGCGAGGGCGGTTTCGAACAGGGCAGAGGTGTCGGGCAGGGCCGAGAACGTCCAAATGGGGACCGCTGTTGGAAAGACGGCCTTTTCGCGGGCAATGTATTCGCGGATGACATCGCGGTTGGTTTCGCGAGCCTCGTAAATGACGTTTCCGCGGGTCGCGCCACAAAAATTACCACCACCAGAGGCGCGGTAACTGTTTGTTGCAACAGCAAATTCCATAGTGTCCGTGACTGCGCGGCCCTCGTAAGAGAGATCAACAATACGGGCGGAACCGGCGTTTAGCAGGCGTCCGGCGGGGTCATATCTTGCGGGTTTTGAGATGTCGATTTGATAGGTTACGCCCTTGATAACGTCAAAAAAGTAACAGGGGAAATCCGGATTGAGCAACATATCATTGCGCGTATTGGGATGGATCTGGTTGAAGGCACCACAGGATCGTTCAAGCCATTGGCGCAATTCCTGTCCGGTAATTTTGACGATCGTGAATATATCGGGGTAATAATAAAGGTCGGCAATATGGCGAATGGCGAGGCCTCCGGCGGCAATATCAACATAGTTGCGCGCGCCCCCGCGACCGCCAACTTTTACCGGAGAGGCGGCAGATAGAATCGGCAAGTGGCTATAATCGCTCGCGGCAAGTGCGCGACGGGCGAAATGGCGTTGGGCACCGGTCACCAGAGACATTGTGGTGTCGGTGGTGATTTGGGAAAAATAGCTATGCAACGGACCGGAGGTTTTGCCGATGGGTTGGTGGATGTAATCAAGGGTTTTGGCGTGACCTTTGGCGGCGGCGCGCACCACATCGGGGTCATTGCCGACAAGTGCGATTGTTCCGCCAGTGTTGTTATTCTTGGAGATCGGGCGGGTTTGGACCCGGCTTTTCTGAACCTGCCAGCGGGTGTTGTGGCGCTGTAAGACCAGATCAATCAACCCAAGATGGGTCCCCAAAGAACCGGCCATAACAGTGGGTGTATCGTGCAATTTCCCCAATGCCGCATCAATGCCGGATTGCGAAACGTGGTGCTCGCCGGGAAAAACCTCGTGGGTGTGTCCGGCAATGATCGCGTCGATGCCATCCACGGTTGCGATTTGGGCGCTGGCGTTTTCCAAACAAACCGACCCGGGGGCGGCGTGAATACCCGAATGGCAAAGCGCGATAATAATATCGGCCCCCCGACGTTTCATTTCAGGAACAAGGGCGCGCGCAGATTGCACGATGTCGCGGGTGAAAAGCGAACTATTGCGGCTTTTTACATCCCAAAGCATGGCCAATGGCGGGGCAAAACCGATGAGACCAATGCGCAGGTTGTGATGTTGGCCATTTTCGTCGGTTACCGCTTTGTCCAGCAGAACATAGGGGCTTACCAAGGTTTTGTCGGAAGCGACATCTGCGCCCTTTTTGGTCAGGATATTGGCGGAAATCATCGGGAAATTCGCCCCGTCCAATGCGCGCATCAGAAAATCCACGCCGTAATCAAATTCGTGGTTCCCAAGGGTTGCCGCGTCATATCCAAGGGCGTTCATTGCGGCAATCACCGGATGCGCCTTGCCGTTTTGCAATCCACATTCCAGAGCGACGTAATCCGCCAACGGGTTGCCTTGCAAGAAGTCACCATTGTCGAGCAAAACCGAATTTCCGGTCTCGGCGCGCGCAAACCGAACCAATGTTGCCGTACGCGCAAGGCCGACAGCGTCATTGTTTTGATCACTGTAATAGTCATAGGGAAAAATCTGTGCATGAAGATCGGTCGTGGCCATAATACGCAGCTTGACCGTAGGGCCTATGGTTGGGTTCTGAATACCCTCAGAGGAAAGAGAAGTCTGCGCCACTGTATGGTTTGTCCTGTTCGCTAGTCTAAATTTCTCCGAAAACTCTTTCTCGGCAAGCCCTTACCATAGGAGGGTCAGGCCAATTCACCCTAGGAAACTAAAAGACGGTAGGAAAGGAAAAAACAACCTAAGGTGGTAAACTAATAGTGAGAGGCAATATTAGCGTGCTATTTTCCACACACTG
>Ga0256834_1001416_pt1 | contig 16325 bp, 16 predicted proteins | sample 4281140metaG_FD_190536 | JGI IMG/M metagenome (GOLD analysis project Ga0256834, IMG submission 190536) | Hydrothermal vent microbial communities from East Pacific Rise, Pacific Ocean - 4281-140 | ecosystem: Environmental > Aquatic > Marine > Hydrothermal vents | place: Pacific Ocean: East...
CCATTAAGATGATTCAGAATAGATTAAACAACAGACCAAGGAAAGCTCTTGGTTTCAAAACACCTAAGGAGGCTTTACTTGAAGAAGTTGCTTAGGAAAAATTGCACTTGTTACTTGAAGTTACAATTATATATATCTCAACGGAAAAAGCATATAGGTAGAAAAGTTGTTAAAAAAGCATATAGAATTTCTATAGATGGAGAAGTTTTTGTTTTCTTTGAATATTTAAAAAAACTTAAAGGACTTTATTTATTTGAGTCATACTTTGATGAGAAAAAACAAATAGTAGAGTCTAAAACCATAGAAACCTTACAATCTTTTGTTTTAAAAGAGATAGATAAAGATGAAAAGTATATGGACAAATCACTAGCTTTATATACAAAACCTATGGAGTATGATCTCAATAAATTTTTTGAAAAAATTGATGCATATCAAGCAGCAAACCTCTTTTTTTGGCAAGTACCTAGACGGATGTATATACGTGATGGTGTAACACTTGTTTTGTATAAAAATTTACGTCTTATACATCATTACCAAGTAAATTATCAACGAAAACATTATTCTGCAACCTTGCATCGCTTACGTGTACTTTTGAGACGTACTGCTACACTATTAGAAACATTTTCTTCTCTTTTTAATCCTAATGTACAGCGGTTTGGTACAAGTTTACTTATGCGTTATCATGAGGAGACAAAGCTTTTACGTTATTTGTATTTTTTAGAAGAGTTAAGTGCAACAAAAGAAGAAGCAACATTAAGTTTACATAGTGAACTTAAAAGTCTTACTCACGAAGAAGAAAAAGCTGTTGTACAAATGCTTTTTGATAAACCTTTTAAGCAACTCATACAAATCATGACACGAGAACTCTATGAAGAGGGATATCATTAAGGAAGTACTTTAAAAAAAGAGGTTAAAAAAGTTGTGAAGGAACATCTTCAAGCATTTGAAGTACTACTTTCCAAAACAAAAGAAGGTTGGGATGAAGCATTATTAGCAGAGCTTTATACATCCATAGATTCTCTTCAAACACTTGTTGAAGATTTTTTTCATATCTTAGGTGAAAAAAAGATACAAGCTTTGGTGGAAGAGTTAAATATCCTCTTAAAGCCTTTACGTGAATACCGTAATTGTAAAGAGCGAGAGAAGATTCTATTGAATATGAAAGAACAATCTAAGAATAAAACCTTAGATATTACGCCACTTTTATGTGATCATACAAATGAACTTCAAGAGAAGATAGTATATGCATTAAAACTTTTAAGAAGTTCACAGTTTTATATTTAAACATTTTCCTTTTTGTATAATATACGATTCAGACATATTAATAGCATGATAAATAGTGGTATTATATTTTTGGCTGTAGTATTGCAGGAGTAACTTTTGGAGTGTTGGCTCAATGGAGGGGGTAAACCATCCATTATTACTAAGTACTATCATATTTTGAGGATAGTTCCCCTTTTTGTCTTTTTCATAGAGTTTCTCAGAAGTAGCTTCAAAGCAGATAGCATTTCTATAAGTAATACCATCTATTTTATAATCTATAATGTCTGAACTTGCTTTATAGTCCACTGCTCCATCATAAAAGACTTTGTTTACCCACTTACTTAGGAAGTTAGGTAGAGGATTACTTTCTCCAAAGGGAACTAAAAGTACTTTGTTGGCTACAGTTATCTTGTTATTTGTAAAAATATAGGTAGAGTTTCGGGGAGTCTTCCCATCCCAGTAGAGTCCCCCTGCAACAATAGAAATATGTTTGGCTTTTTCCTGAAGAGTATGTATGAGTGATTGCGAACGGTTAAGAAAAATAGGGAACACAGATTCAGGTAAGATAATGAGTGTTTTATTGGCATCTATGGCTTGGTCTATTGCATAGAAAACAGTGTTAAACTGTTTTTCGTGTAGGGTTTTATCCCATTTGTCTTTAACCGTGACCTGTGTACTTATAAGCTGTATATTTGTATTTACAGTTTTAGATATATGGTTTGAAGGTTCATATGCTGTAAAAATGAGTAAAAGAAAAAGAATATTTTTTTTCCAAATAGTGAGTGAAATAGACATTAAAATAAGTCCAAATTGCCACTTCTCTATGCCTAGGTAACTTTCTAAAAATATTAGTTCAGGTTTAAGCCAGTCAAAACCAAAAGGATGTAAATAGCTAAATCCAAACAATGCGAATGCTTTTATAAACACTGCATTAATTTTCAAAAGCGTTTCTATCTTTTCACTAAGCCATGCAATGAAGTAAAAAATGACTCCGTACATAAGTGAAATGATAACTATACCGACAGGGAATCCCCAAGCGTAGCCATAATGTTGTAAGCTTAAGGCTATCCACCAAAACCAAAATACCCCTATAAAAATACCGTACCAAGCCCAAGTAGTTTTATTTGATTGCAGTAAAATGAAAAGTGAAGCAAGGGCAAATATAGTAATTAATATAGGATAAGCAAAACCCCAATGGTTGAGGTAAATAAAGAGTGAAGCCAAAAGTGCTATGAAAAAGCCTTTTGTTATCTCTAAAGTGTTAAAATATTGTCTAATTTTACTCAAAAGGATTCCTCATGGAACAATCAGGCAGCGTCATTGGTTCATTCTTGCCACTTATCTTATTATTCGCAATTTTTTATTTTTTAATTATTAGACCACAGCAAAAGGCTCAAAAATCTCATAAAGAGATGTTGGAATCTTTACAAAAAGGTGATAAAATCATTACCACAGGTGGGCTTATCGCTGAAATCATTAAATCTGAAGAAGATTTTATCAAAATCAAACTAAATGATGACACGATTGTTAAATTAGACAGAGCATATGTATCAAAAAAGGTAGAAATAGGTGAAAATGCTTAATTACAGAGTAATTCTGTTGGCTTTTGCTTTAATTTTTGGGATTGTTTTTTCCATTCCATCTTTGACGCAAAGTGAGCAAGGAAAGAAAATCACCTTAGGACTAGATCTTCAAGGTGGATTACATATGCTTCTTGGTATCAAGAGTGAAGTTGCTATCGACTCAAAAATAAAGTCAATGGCTGCAACCGTTAAATATATTTTTGATGATGAAGAAATTATTTTTGATGATTTACGTATTAATGAAGATCAAACTATCTCTTTTGAACTTTTAGATATGGATGATGTGTTAAAAGCCAAAGTATTATTAACCAAAGAAATTGAAGGCACTACCTTTAGTGAAAATGGGTTGAAGTTTGTAGTCTCTATGACAGATGAAGAAAAAATACGAACAGAACAAAATGCTATTTCTCAAGCAGTTGATACGATTAGAAATAGACTAAACGAATTTGGCTTGGCTGAACCTACTGTAGCAAAGCAGGGTGAAGATAAAATTTTGGTTGAAGTGCCAGGTGTTAAAACACAAGAAGATAAAGAACGCCTCAAAAAACTTATAGAACGAGCAGCACACTTACAGCTTATGGCAGTAGATGAAGATCGTATAGCAAGAGTGAGCACAATGAGTGATGCAGAAGCAAAGAGTTTTGGTAATGTGATACTCGCAGATGTGAATACCCCAGAAAAATATCTTCTTCGTGCTATCCCCGTACTTGATGGCTCTATGCTTACGGATGCGAAAGTAGGGTTTGATGATCAAAACCAACCCCTTATAAACTTTACACTTAACGGACAAGGTGCAAAGATATTTGGAGACTTTACAGGTAAGTATGTAGGAAAACGTATGGCTGTGGTATTGGATGATAAAGTATATTCTGCCCCAGTCATCAACGAACGTATTGGTGGGGGACGTGTACAGATTTCAGGCAGATTTGAATTTTCTGAAGCACAAGATTTAGCGATTGCTTTGCGTTCGGGAGCATTACTGGCACCAGTTGTTATTGAATCAGAGCGGTTTATAGGACCAAGTCTTGGTGCAGATAGTATTCAAGCAAGTTCTTTAGCATTACTTCTTGGGTTTGTATTGGTAGTTATTTTTATGGTTATTTATTATGGTTTTGCTGGAGTCATAGCGAATATTGCATTGATAGGAAATCTTTTTTTGATACTTGCTATTATGTCTTTAGCAGGGGCAACACTTACTTTGCCAGGTATGGCAGGTATTGTACTTACCGTGGGGATGGCTGTTGATGCGAATGTGATTATTAATGAACGTATACGTGAATTGCTATATCAAGGTAAATCTATAGCCAAATCTATTGAAGATGGATATAACAATGCTTTTACTGCTATTTTTGATGCAAATGTGACGACACTTATCGCGGCAATTGTGCTTGTGGTGTATGGTACAGGTGCTATTAAAGGGTTTGCAATCACTATGGGTATAGGTATTGTAGCATCTATGCTTACAGCCATAGTGGGTACACATGGTCTTTATCAGTGGTTACTTCCTAAGATGGACAAGAAGAAGCTGGGTTTCTGGTTTGGTATTAAAACAGAAGGAGTGAAATAATGGAAATTTTTAAATATAAAAAACCACTCTCTTTAATGGAAAAAAGTAAACGTTTTGGAATATTTTCTGTTATTTTACTTTTACTCTCTTTAGGTTTGATTTTTACAAAAGGGTTTAACCTTGGTGTTGACTTTGCTGGCGGAACACTCATACAGGTGAAGTATGAAGGTACTGCACCTATTCAAAAAGTACGAGAGGCTATTTCTGTAGATAAAAGTTATGAAAGTGCAAGTGTGACACGTTTTGGCTCTGATGATGAGATAGTTATACGTACGAAAATGTCTTCACAGGTTTTAGGTGAAGATGTAGGTAAAAAGATGCATGGATTACTTAAAGATACAGGCACTTTTGAAGTAAGACGTGTAGATATGATAGGGGCTAAAGTAGGTTCAGAGTTACGTGAAAAAGGACTTATGGCAATGTTAATAGCTATTATTGGTATCCTTATTTATGTCTCTTTCCGATTTGAATGGCGTTTTGCCGTAGCTTCTGTGATGGCGTTAGTACATGATGTCACGATAGCAATGGGGATGATTGTCTTATTTGACGTAGAAGTAAATCTTGATATTTTAGCAGCATTACTTACTATTTTGGGATATTCATTAAATGATACTATCATTGTATTTGACCGTATTCGTGAAGGTATTAGGACTATTAAAGATCCAGACCTTGGTGCAATTATAGATGAGTCTGTAACACGGACACTTTCACGTACAACACTTACTTCTTTAACCACATTTTTTGTGGTTTTAACACTCTTTATTTTTGGAGGTGAAATCATTCATGGGTTTAGTTTCACATTACTTGTAGGTGTTATTGTCGGTACGTATTCATCTATTTTTGTGGCTTCACCTATTTTAATGTGGTTAGGCTTCTCTGTATCTGATTATAGACTAAAAGAAGCAGAAAAAGTAAAAAGACAAAAAGAAAAAGATAAAATGCGTGCGATGTATGAGAATGGGACAGTATAATTTACGTTATAATACTTAATTAAAAGAAAAAGGGTTTTTATGAACTGGGGTAAAGTTTTTTATATTTTTTTTACATTGATGTCTTTGACAACTTCGGCAGCTTTTTTGTATGAACATTCAGCGGTAGCTTTGTTTATCGCAGGGTCGGTGAACATTATTTCAACCTTATTAAAAATTGGTGTGCGTAACATACTTTCTGCAGAGCTTCTTGCTGGTTCTTTGGTAGCAGATTTACATTTAATCCCTGCATTTTTTGTCTTACAGTTTAATGACAATCATTCCATGGCCGTAGGTTTAGTCATTGGTGCCGTTATTGCAAACCTTTATACGCTTTTCGTTACTATGATTGAGAGTGCGAAAGAGAAAGCGGACTTTTAAAGCCTGCCTTTTAGTCTATTTTGGAAGTTTCTATGTATTTAACGTTAAGGAATAATACATGGTAAAGATGCCTGCAGAAGTATCCTTAAGTAGTTTTAATCTTAAAGAAGCATCGACACCCAAAGAGAAGTGGATAGGTGGGTATAAGCGTGATGGTGAGAATGTAAGTACATTACAAGGACTTGAAGAGATACTTAGTGACAATTTTACTTTAATCGATACCAAAGATATACCTTTTGTGATACAAGAAACAGCTAGAAAGCATCAATATACTGTGGCTCAGATGAGTATTTGGCAAAAAAAATAAGATGAAAAAATAGCGATGTTTAAAGCCCTTAGCCGTCAAGGTACATATACAACTAAATATGATGATGCAAAGAAGAAATTTGGCAGTGATAATTTGATGCCTTTGTGGGTGGCTGATATGGATTTAGCTTCGCCAGATTGTGTACAAAATGCGTTACAAGAAAGAGCGAAGCATCCCATTTACGGTTATACTGTGTATCCTCCTAAGTATTATGAAGCTATTCAAAACTGGATGCAAAAGCGTTTTTCTTGGGCTATAGAAAAAGATTGGATAGTGCCTTGTTATGGTGTGGTGCCATCACTCAACTTTGCAATTACTGCATTTAGTAATGAAGGGGATGGTATTATTGTACAGACACCATTGTATCCACCTTTTGTGAACTCTATTCAAGATAAAAATAGAGTAGTTTTAGACAATGTATTATCTTATGAAAATGGAGTCTATACAATAGATTTTGAAGATTTTAAAAACAAAGCAAAAAAGGCAAAACTTTTTTTACTTTGTTCCCCACATAATCCAACTTCACGTACATGGAATATGGATGAGTTAGAACAAATGATTGATATTTGTTTGGCATATGATGTGCTTATTATTTCTGATGAGATACATGCAGATATTGTGTATGATAAGGTACATCACATACTAGGATCCCTTAAAAATATTTTACAGCACTGTGTGATACTCAATGCTCCTTCTAAGACATTTAATATTGCGGGTCTCAATACCTCTTATGCTATAATTCCAAATAAAAAATTACGAAAAGAATATATGATAGAACAAAATAAATCAGGGATTACAAATGGGAATCCCTTTGGAATAGAAGCATTAATCTCGGCATATACTGATGGTGGAATGTGGCTTGAATTATTAAAACAACATTTAAAAAATAATATCACTTATGTTTCTAATTATCTAAATAAGGAAAATATTCCTATTGTGCCAGTACCATCAGAAGCAACATTCTTAATTTGGTTAGATTGTAAAGGGTTGGAATTAAATCAAAAAGATTTAGTAAAATTTTTTGTTGATGATGCAAAATTGGGACTCAATAATGGTTTGGATTTTAGTGATGCGGGAAAAGGCTTTATGCGTTTAAATATTGGTACCTCTAAAAAGTGCTTAGAAGATGCGATGGAAAGACTTTTACAAGCTTATAGGAGAAAAAATTGAAATTCATTTTTATAATATATATTATGTTGACGTTAGGTGTGTATGCTTTACCTCAATCCATAGAATCATTTATTGAGAAATCAACTATACCTAAAAAAGATATGAGTATTTATATTAAAGAGGTAGGAAAACAGGGTAAAACAATTGTTACGCTTAATGCTAACACTACACGTACACCAGCCTCTGTCATTAAAGTTATGACAACGTATGCATCTGTATTAAAACTTGGGTTTGACTATCGTTTCCCTACAAAGTTTTACACCATGGGAAGACTGACTAATGGTGTGTTACATGGTGATTTATATGTTAAAGGTTTTGGGGATCCTACGTTAAAATCAAGAGATTTAGAAAGTATTGTTAAACAGATAAAAGCTAAAGGGATTAAAGAAATAAAAGGTAACCTTATTATTGACCGTTCTTTTTTTAGAGTAAGTAGTAAAAACAACTCGGGCTTTGATAAACATACGTATAGCCCTTATAATGCCATGCCAGATGCTATGATGTATAATGAACGAATTTCTACGATTTGTGTAATACCCAAACATAATGATGTCCATAAAAAAGAAGTTGATGGCAGTTACCAGATTATCAATAAAATACAAGCTGTGAATAAACCTTGTAAGGGACGTTATTCATGGCCAGGATTTAAGATAAATAAAAATGAAGTCATTCCACAGGTTATTTTGCAAGGTAAAATTTCGAAACATTGCAGGCAGCAAAATATATGTAAAGTTATTACGAAACCCTATCTTTCATTTTATTATGCATTTAAAGATAAGTTAAATAAACATGGTATTAAAATAAAAGGTAATATGCGTTTACGTAAGGTACCTCAAAAAGCAAAATTACTTTATACGCATTACTCTAAGCCTTTGGAGAAGATTATTGCTACAACAGCAAAAAAGAGTAATAATTTGTTTGCAAGGCATCTTTTACTTTTTTTAGGTGCTAAAATGTATGGTGCACCTGCAACTTTGAGTAAAGGACGTAAAGCAGTTGAAAATATATTAAAGAGTAAAAGAGCACTTAGTGGGGGACTATTAAGTATAGATAATGGTTCAGGGCTTTCTCGTACTGCAAAGTTGTCTGCTAAGATGCTTGTCAATATGTATGATAATGCTTATGAACGCTATGGTCAAAGATGGATGGATACACTTTCTATAGCAGGCGTAGATGGTACGATTAAAAAGCGTTTTCGAGGTACTGTGGTTAAAAATAGAGCTTGGATGAAAACAGGAACATTAAAACGTACTAAAAATATTGGTGGGTATGTACGTAGTGTTACTGGTCAGCTCTATGAAGTGGTTATTTTAGTACAAAGTAAGAGAGGGAACTGGAGAGCATCACAACTTCAGAATGATATTCTTACATGGTTGGTTAAGTATCGCGGATAACCTACATTTCAAGTGTCACTAGGCATTTTTACCTTCTTTCATCTAAATAGGTGATTAGAAAACCAAGCAGAAATTATACGAAATTTAAATCGTTTACTCTTCTCTACGCAAGTTAATAAAAATATGTTTTAAGCTTAACAGCAAGTACGCTATAATTTCTCAAAAATTAGGGCAATCATGAACTTTGAAACTTACCCTTTTGAGAAACTTACCACTTTACTTAAAGATATTAGTCCTAATAGTGCGTATGAAGAACTTTCTCTAACCATTGGCGAACCACAGTTTTCTACACCAACCTTTATTTTAGATGCATTAAACGAGTTTGGATATTTACTTAATAAATATCCCAAAACAGCAGGGGAAGCTGTACTGAGGGATGCCATGCTTAAGTACAATAGGGAACGATTTGGCATAGCATTAGATAACAGCCAAATAATTCCTACTTTTGGAACACGTGAAGTACTTTTTAATTTCCCTCAATTTTTACTTCATGATATAAAAGACCCAGTGATGGTCTTTCCTAATCCTTTTTATCAGATATATGAGGGAGCGGCTAAAGCATGTAGGGCAGAAGTCATTTATTTAAATTTGAAGGCATCTAATGATTTTCAACCAGAAGTAGATGAGGATGCTTTAGCTAAAGCGAGTTTTGTAATTCTTAATTCACCGAACAATCCAACAAGTTCTGTAATGTTAATGGATGATTTGAAAAAATGGGTTGAACTGGCACTTAAACATGACTTTGTTTTGATGAATGATGAGTGTTATGCAGACTTGTATTTACATGAACCTTTGCCATCATTGCTCAATGCTAGTATAGAGGTGGGTAATGCAACCTTTAAAAATATATTGGTTATTAACTCAGTTTCGAAACGTTCATCTGCTCCAGGCTTGCGTTCTGGGTTTATAGCTGGAGATGCAGAGATATTAAAAGCATATATGATTTATCGTACTTATGTGGGCTGTGCTTCTCCACTACCATTACAGCATGCAGCAGCTGTTGCTTGGGCAGACCAAGTGCATGTGGAAGCCTTTAGAACAAAATATAAGGCTAACTTCAAACTGGCTAAAGATGTACTAGGCATAGATGCACCTCAAGCAACCTTTTACATTTGGCTTAAAGTAGAAGATGAGATAGCATTTACGATTAGACTTTATGAGGCATATAATCTTAAAGTAATACCTGGCTCTTTTTTAGGACGAGAAGGAGAGGGTGAAGGGTATGTAAGACTTGCCCTTGTTTATGAAGTGGACAAAACAAAAGAATGTTTGCAAAGAATAAAAGAATGTTTGGAGAATCAATAATGGAAACACCAGAAATACATGTAGAAGAGCTCAAAAAAGATGAAGAGTTTTTAGGTAATATTAAAAGACTTGAAGTTGAGTGTAAAGAGGAAGAGAGTATTGCTAAAGGCTATCAGTTATTAGATGCACAGCTTATTATTGAAGCTTCAGAAGATGAGATTAATGAGATATTTACTTTCATTGTAAATACTGCATTTGATAGATTGGCGGAAAAGCTTTCAACCTCTACTACTTTTGCTATGGAAAATGAAGAAGAAAGAGCAGCTGCACGTGCCATCTATGAACATGGTATGCAACGCTATAGTGAGAATGATAAAAAAGGTGCAAAAGAAATATTTTTAATCTTAAGTCATAGTGTAGATAAACATTCGTTGAAAGATGCGATGTTACTTCATGCAGCTGTGGTGATTTCAGGAAAAAGTTTTGATACATTTATAGATACTATTGTTGATGTGAGTAAAATGGATGAAAATGATCCTTTGGCTTTTTTTGTACAAACTTTTACAAAGACTACGGCTCAAATGTTTAATACGTATGAAAAAGAAGTTAAAGAGGCAAGAGAAGAGATTCGTATCTTTGCTCAAACACAGGAGTAAGGGATGAGAAGAATTAAAATTGAATGTAAGGGAGTTAGTAAATGATAATAGGGAATAAAATACATTTTATAGGCATAGGTGGTATTGGTCTTTCTGCATTAGCAAAGTTTTTACATAATGATGGACATAAAATTTCAGGTTCAGATATTAGACAGAGTGAAATAACGAATGATTTAGCGACTAACTTTGATGCCAAAATTACTATTCCTCATCATCAAGATGCAGTGGAAGGGGTAGATAGTATTATCTACTCTGCTGCTGTACGTCCTAATAATCCTGAATATCAAAGAGCAAAAGAGCTTGGAATTGAGCTACTTTCAAGAAAAGAGTCACTAAAGTCTATTCTTGGTGAAAAAGAGGTTTATGCAGTAGGTGGGGCACATGGTAAAAGTACTACTTCAGCTATGTTGGCTGCTATTATTCCATACTCAAATGCACTGATTGGTGCAATCTCTAAAGAGTTTGGCTCAAATGTACGTAATTATCCAAATAACAAAGTAGTATTTGAAGCAGATGAGAGTGATGAAAGTTTTTTAAATTCTAACCCCCATTTGGCTATAGTGACTAATGTTGAGCCAGAACATATGGAGTATTACGAGTATGATGAGGAACGGTTTTATAATGCGTATAGAAATTTTTTGGGACTTGCAAAAGTACGTGTTATTAATGCTGAAGATGAATTTCTCTCTTCTGTGGACTTGGAGAGTATTAAACTTTATCCAAGCAAAGATATTTCAAATATAGAGTTCGTATTGGTGAAAGGTGAACCTCATACACAATTTGAGCTTTTAGATTTAGGTGCATTTGAAGTCTTTGGTTTTGGTAATCATATTGCACTTGATGCTGCATTGGCTATTCTTGCTGCGTTGGAACTTGGTGAAGTATTAGAAGATATACGTATAAATTTACTCAATTACAAAGGGATTAAAAAGCGTTTCGACATTGTACAAAATAGAGAAAATTGTGTGGTTATCGATGATTATGGACATCATCCTACTGAGATAAAAGTTACTATGGAGTCTCTGCAAGCATATAAAAGTTTACGTGACTTTGAAAAACTTAATATTATATGGCAACCACATAAATACTCAAGAACTATGGATAACCTACAAGCCTTTGTAGAGTGTTTTGAAGGTGTTGATGAATTGGTTATTTTACCAATTTGGGCGGCGGGTGAACTTGAAGTTGACATTGACTTAAAAGGTGCCTTTTCACGTTATACATTAGTGATGGCAGACTCGGTAACAAAAGAAGATGGCATTGTAAAAGTATTTCGTGATGGAAGTGTAATCCGCGAATATTCTGAAGGGTTAGTTACGGCTTTTGGTGCAGGTGATATTACTTATCAGATTCGAGGAGAAGCTTAAAAGTATTTTTTTCTCTTAGCTTGAAAGTATTATAGTATAATTCATATAATGAAAATAAGAGGAAAATATTGGTGGTATTAGAACAACACAATGAAAAATCAATTATTCAAAAACTTGACCTTGATAGATATATTCAGCAATTTAAAACATTTCTTGCCAGAGAAAAACCCGTGGCTATGCATGGAGATATTAATCAGCACTATCGTTATATTCAAGCACTTTCACGGGTGCAGTTTCCTCAACCCAAAATAGTTCCTAATTTAGATACCCAATTAGAACGAATTAAGAAACAAGCAGTACTTGGACTTGACGAAATCTATGCTTTTGTTACGATGTTTTCTTATTTTAATACACTGTCAACGGTCGGTTTTACTGAACCGCTTATTTCATGGATACAGCAAATTGAGATACCAGAAGAAGTAGCTGAAATTGTAGGGTATTTTACAGATGAAGGTAACATCAACCCTGAACATGATCCTGAATTATATAAGCTTGAACGTGCTATTAAACATAATAAGGGAGATATTAAAGACACGTTGTATAAACTTGCACACTCTTCTAAACTAAGAGATTATTTAGTAGATACGCAAGTGCACTTTAATGGAGGTGAAGAGACATTACTTGTACGCGCTGGGTTTAATAATGTGATAAAAGCGACTGTAGTGGCTCGTAGTCCAGGAGGGTATTTTTATATTCTACCTCAGAGTATTTCTCACCTTAAAGAAAAAGAGTCTGCTTTGCTCTCTAGTAAAGAGGAAATAGTGTATCGCTATTGTAAAGAAATTTCAGCAGTATTTTTTCAATGGGAGCGTTTTTTACATTTTATCAACAAAGAGTATGATCGTTTTGATCATTATCAGGCACGTGTGAGTTTCGCTAGAGCGAAAGAGTATGAGTTTATCTTGCCTTCAAAGTCTACACGTGTTAAATTAGCAGACTTTGCACATCCTGCTATAGAAAATCCTGTACCGATAAGCATGGACTTTAATAAACGAATTATGTTAGTCACAGGAGTCAATGCGGGGGGTAAAACAATGCTTTTAAAGTCGATGCTAAGTGCTGTTTATATGGCTAAGTACCTTTTACCGTTTAAGTGTGATATTAGCCGTACAGAAGTGGGGCATTACAAGGGTATTGAAGCTATTATTGATGACCCTCAGTCTGTAAAGAATGACATCTCTACCTTTGCAGGTCGCATGCAAGAATTTGCTAAACTTTTTACAAAAGTTGATACCATCGTAGGTGTCGATGAAATAGAACTTGGGACGGATTCAGATGAAGCTGCATCTCTTTTTAGGGTAATGCTTGATGCTCTAAGTAAAAAAGGTATCTCTTTCATTGTAACAACGCACCATAAACGTCTGGCTTCACTTATGGCAGCAGATTCAGAAGTGGAACTTATTGCTGCATTGTATGATGAAGAACGCCGATTGCCCACCTATACTTTTTTACAAGGTAGCATTGGGAAGTCGTATGCATTTGAAACAGCACAAAGATATGGAGTACCTCTTTCTATTGTTAATCAAGCGAAGAAAGTGTATGGAGAAGATAAAAATAATCTTAATGAGTTAATAGAAAAATCTACTTCGCTTGAACGTGAAATGCGAAATAAAATATCAAAAATTGATGAAGAATTAAAAGTAGTAGAAGAGAAAAAACAAAAACTTGAAGAGGATGAATTTAATCTTCAAGAGATACATCGAAAAGCAATTGCAACGTTAGAAAATAGATACAATGCTGCCACTAAAAAGGCAAGAGAAGCCTTGAAAGTGAAAGAGTCTACTGAGGGCAGACGCTTACTTAATGTTGCACATCAACGTAAAGACATTAAGCAAAAAGAATTAGTAAAAGTAAACGATGAGCTCTTGAAAGAGGGTGATAAGGTTAAATATCGTTCCCATAAAGGTGAGATTGTTTCTTTACGAGGGAAAGATGCGACTATTGTAGTAGATGGACTTAAAATGCGTGTGCCTCTTTCTCAGCTTAAACACCGAGGTAATATACCAAATAGTAAGTTTCAACCTAAGCCTACAAAGCCAAAAATAGCTGTATCTATTGAAAAATCAGGTGCGACTGTTTCTGTTAAATTATTAGGGATGTATGCGGATGAAGCTATAGATACTGTAGATAAATTTCTTTCTGATGCACTGGTCAATAACTTGAATGAAGTACAGATTATTCATGGTACTGGTGGGGGAGTTTTATCAAAATTGGTAAGTGAGTATTTGAAAAAACATCCTAAAATACATAAGTTTTATAGAATGCCTGGTAACTTAGGTATTACCGTAGTAGAGTTGTAGCTAAATTTTAACTCCAAAAGGTATAATATCTCTGTAATGAACTTTAATGAGGAGACCACTGTGAATTTAGCAGATGCAGGAAAAGAAATTAAAAAAGAATTAAGTAGTGATGAAAAAGTATTAGAGAGTGTATTTAAATTAGAAACCTTATATAAAAAGTATAAATTTATACTGTGGGCACTTGTTGTTGGGGTGGTTCTTTTTTTCCTTGGTAGAACATATATGCAAAGTATACATGCATCAAATTTATCACAAGCCAATGAAGCATTTTTGACTTTGCAAACAAAAGCAGATGATACAAAGGCTCTTGCTATTTTAAAAGAAAAGAACCCAAAGCTATTTGAACTTTTTTCATACACTCAAGCAGTTAAAAATGAAAACCTAACTGTACTTAAAGAATTAAGTACAAGTAAAAACCAAGTGATATCAGATGCAAGTAATTATGTTTCTTCTGTTTTAGAAAAAGAGCCAAAAGACTCAAAGTTATATGAAGAAATGACATTGGTACAACAGGCATATTTGGCGATTAAGTCTGGAGATGTTAAAGAGGCAAAGCAAAAGTTAGATCTTATTGAAGAAGATACGCCACTTTACATGTTGGCATCATTACTAAAGCATTTTACAATTAAGGCAAAATAATGAGATGCATATCTTTTGTTATTGCTATTTTGGCTGTATTTATTTTTACAGGCTGTAGCAGTAAACAATACTTTGAACCAGAAAAAACATATAGAGCACCTACACATTCATATAGTGGAACGATTGTTAACTTAAGTCGTGATGGTGGGACGCTTAAAAATGGAAACTATATTGGAAAATCAGGGATAAATAAGATCAATCTAGGAAAAGGGTATAGATTTTTAAGTGAAAATAATAAATATGTTTTAGCCACTAATGTGAAAGGTGTATTGAAAGTTATAAGTAAAAAATCTAAAAGACCCGTACATACACTTTCTTTAGATATTCCTGTTGTATCTGCAAGTATAAAAAATGGTGTCATCGCATATATTTTGAATAACAATACATTTGGTCTTTATAAAATAGCATCCAAGAAAAAACTGATAGAAAGTCCTTCAGAGGTGACGTATGCCATAGATACAAGAGCCCCAAGTCCTATTTTTATTGATAATTTAGCGGTGATGCCAATGTTAGATGGAAAATTAATTATTGTGGATATATATAATACAGATAATGCAAAAGTAGTCTATCTCAGTAGTTATAAGTCATTTAATAATATTATTTATTTGTCTCGTGTTGGGAATACATTGATTTCATCTACCTCCAAAAAGATTATGACTTTGGGAGATAGTGGACAACATGAGTATCATGCCAATATATCGGAAGTTGCAAGTACACATCGTAATATTTATCTTTTTACCAAAGAAGGTAAAATCATACGATTAAATCAGACTCTCAAAATACTATCAGAGAAAAAATTTAAATTTTCTCATTTCTCTGTAGCAACTACATATAATAATAGAGTATATGCATTAGACCAAAAAGGTTCTCTTATTGTTTTATCAGCGGACCTAAATAAATACAAAATATATGATATTGGAGAAGTAAAAAACCCAGCATTTGTAGCAGGATCAAAACTGTATAAAGATGGTAAAGTGATTGATTTGTCAAAATTAGGTTATGAGTAAGAGTAATTTATTGGTAGCCTTTGAAGAGTATCTAAGTGTTACTAAAGCACTTGATACGCTTACCATTTCTTCTTATATTTCAGATTTACAACAGCTTGAAAATCATTCTAAAAAAGTACTAACACAACTAAATACCACAGATATTTTGTCTTTTTTAGCTACTTTTGAGAATAAAAGAACACTTAACCGTAAGCTTTCATCTATTAATGTATTTTTCCATTTTTGTCATGTGCAAAGTTTTCATCATGAAAAGATTAAAATACCAATGGCAAAGGTACCTAAAAATCTTCCTAAATATGTAAACAACGAAGAAATACTAGATGGAATTAATCTGATTGATAGAAGTACACTTATGGGACTTCGTGATTATGCACTTATCCTTTTTTTGTATGCTAGTGGATGCCGTATCAGTGAAGCTTTAAATGTACAACGTTCAGATATTGTAGAAGGGTGGCTCAAAATTCGTTTTGCCAAAGGT
>Ga0256834_1001417_pt1 | contig 16316 bp, 12 predicted proteins | sample 4281140metaG_FD_190536 | JGI IMG/M metagenome (GOLD analysis project Ga0256834, IMG submission 190536) | Hydrothermal vent microbial communities from East Pacific Rise, Pacific Ocean - 4281-140 | ecosystem: Environmental > Aquatic > Marine > Hydrothermal vents | place: Pacific Ocean: East...
TTATAACTTAGCCCATCCTGTTCTGTAAAGTTCTTAAATCTGCTTTCTTTTAACTGTACTAAACCACCTCGGTAAGTAGCAAGCCACACATTATTACCTTCATCAATAACTATCCCATTAATTGCTCTTGCCGGTAAGCCATCTTCTATACCTAAAAACTCAAAGGAATTAAACCTATCTAACCTGGCAAGTCCAAGAGTTGTGCCGAACCATATATTTTCGTTTTTATCACGGATGATTTTATAAATACCAAAGTCGCTAAATCTTTTATCTTCGATCCATTTTCCATTTGAATAAATTAAAAGTCCTCTTAGTGTACCTACATAAAGCTTACCATCATAGTACTCAATAGAATATACATCGTTAGCTACAAAGTTTTGCTCTTCTGTGAACAACTCATAATTATCTTTTCCAATCTTAATCACACCTATATTGGACGAGGCAACCCATAAATTATTATCAGAATCAAGTGTAAAACCATTGATAGCCATATCTTCATGTCCCTCAATGTTGTATTTATGCAATACCCCGTCTTCAACATAAAATATCCCAGCATCCACAGTACCAATCCAAAGCCTGCCATCTGGTGTTTTATAAGTAGTTAAAATGTTTCTGGGAAGATCACTATCTTTAAAAGGAGCGGTAAAAACACCTCTATGGTAACGCAAAAGCCCGCTTGATTCTGTTGAAAAGTACATAGAACTATCTGGCAAGGCTAGTATAGATCGGATAGCACTCGTTTCTAGTTGATCAATATTTTTTGTATCAAATTTTTTAAACTCATTCCCATCAAACCTAACTGCACCATTAAAAGTAGAAATCCATAAGTAGCCCTTTGTGTCTTTAATGATATGTGATAAGTTATTTGAAGGAAGCCCTTCATTATTTGACCATATTTTTATAGAGTAATCTTTAAGAGGTGGGTTGTTGTATAATTGACCTTTAACTAAGAATGGGGAAGAAAAAACTAATAGTGCAAAAAATAGTATTTTTTTGATAATTGTAACATTTAAATAAAAAAAGCCCTTGAATCCCGATAGTTATCGAAATTCAAGGGCTACGAATATAGTAAGTTTTTTATACTATTTCAATTTCTTAACGATTGCTTTAAAAGCACCTTGATGGTTCATGGCTAAATCTGCTAGCACTTTACGATTTAACTCGATGTTTGCTTTTTTAACTTTTCCCATAAATACTGAATAGCTCATTCCTTCTTCTCTAGCTCCTGCATTAATACGCTGAATCCAAAGCTTTCTGAAATCACGTTTTTTAACTTTTCTATCTCGGTAGGCATACGTCCACCCTTTTTCAACTGCATTTTTTGCTACAGTCCATACATTACTTCTACGACCCCAATATCCTTTGGCGGCCTTTAGCATCTTTTTTCTTCTTGCTCTGGATGCTACTGAATTTACACTTCTTGGCATAATTATTTAGTTTTTTTGATAATTGGCGGTTAATTTTTAACACTTAAAGCCAATACTCTGGTTAAACTTTAGTAAACTAAAGTAAACCTAATTTTAAATGTTAAGCATAGCTTTAACATTACTTACATCACTCTTGTGCACTAGCCCAGTTTGAGTAAGATTTCTCTTTTGCTTGGTTTCTTTCTTAGTTAGAATATGGCTTTTAAAAGCATGCTTTCTTTTAATTTTACCAGTTCCAGTAAGTTTGAAACGCTTTTTAGCTCCAGATTTAGTTTTTACTTTTGGCATTTCTACTTTATTTATTAAACTATATTCGTTCTACTTTTTAACTTTTGAAGCAAGGATAACATACATCCTTTTTCGCTCCAACTTCGGCAATTGTTCTACTTTACCGTATTCCTCCAAAGCTTGGGCAAATTTTAATAGTAAAATCTCTCCCCTTTCTTTAAAAACAATGGTACGGCCATAAAAATGAACATAAGCTCTAACTTTAGCACCTTCTTTTAAAAAGTTAATGGCATGCTTTAATTTAAAATTAAAATCATGGTCATCGGTGTTAGGGCCAAAACGGATTTCTTTAATTACCGTTTTCTGAGCCTTTGCTTTTATCTCTTTCTGCTTCTTCTTTTGTTCGTACTTAAACTTAGAGTAATCAATAATTTTACAAACAGGCGGTTCTGCCTTTGGCGAGATCTCCACTAAATCAAGTCCTTCTGCTTTGGCCATACTTAAGGCCTCTGCAATGGCGTAAACGCCAACTTCAATATTGTCTCCAACAACTCTAACGTGTTGTGCTCTGATTAAATCATTAATCTTATAGGGCTCTTCGACTCGTGCTACGTAGGGTCTTCTCCCTCTAAATCTCTGTTTGCTAATTGTGACCTCCTGTTTATTGTTTTAAAAATAAGTTGCAAATATCGTATAAATCTTAAACAAAAAGCAGATTAACACAATAATTTGATATTAATTATACCGTTGCTTCTTGCTTAAATAAAGAAACAAAAGAATCGAGCTCCATTGCTCCTAAATCACCTTCTCCGTGCCTTCTAATGGATATTTTCTTTTCAGATTCTTCTTTTTCACCAACGATTATCATAAATGGAATCTTTTTAACTTCAGCATCTCTAATTTTTCTGCCAATTTTTTCATCCCTATGATCAATTAAACCTCTAATATCTTGTTCTTTCAGTTTTTTAAAAACAGATTTAGCATATTCTTCATACTTTTCAGAAATCGGTAAAACAGCTATTTGGTCAGGTGTTAACCATAATGGAAAATTACCAGCGCAGTGCTCAGTAAGTACCGCAATAAAACGTTCTAGAGAACCAAAAGGTGCTCTGTGAATCATCACAGGTCTATGCTTTTGGTTGTCAGAGCCAATATACTCAAGCTCAAATCGCTGAGGTAACTGGTAATCTACTTGAATAGTTCCTAATTGCCATTTACGTCCCAAAGCATCTTTCACCATAAAATCTAGCTTAGGGCCATAAAACGCAGCCTCTCCAAGTTCAGTTACCGTAATCAACCCTTTTGCATCTGCTGCTTCTTGAATTTCACGCTCTGCTTTATCCCACAACTCTCCATCACCAATGTATTTATCTTTGTTTTCAGGATCTCTTAACGAGACTTGAGCCGTATAATCTTCAAAACCTAATGCTTTAAACACATAAAGCACTAAATCAATTACTTTCTCAAACTCTTCCTTTACTTGATCTGGGCGGCAGAAAATATGAGCATCATCTTGAGTAAAACCTCTAACACGAGTTAAGCCGTGCAACTCCCCATGCTGCTCATAGCGATACACGGTACCAAACTCAGCATAGCGAATTGGTAAGTCCTTATAAGATCTTGGTTTTGTTTTATAAATTTCACAATGGTGAGGGCAATTCATTGGTTTTAACAAGAACTCCTCTCCTTCGTGCGGTGTGGTTATCGGTTGAAACGAATCTGCTCCATACTTTTCATAATGACCCGAAGTTACATATAATTGTTTGCTACCAATATGAGGCGTAATTACGGGATCGTAACCAGCTTTAATCTGGGCTTTACGCATAAAACCCTCTAAACGCTCACGCAACATGGTTCCTTTAGGCAACCAAAGAGGCAAACCCATTCCTACTTTTTCTGAAAAAGCAAATAGCTCTAATTCTTTGCCTAACTTACGGTGGTCTCTTTTCTTCGCTTCCTCTAATAAATGTAGGTACTCAGTAAGTTCCTTTTGTTTAGGAAATGTAATGCCATAAATACGGGTAAGCTGCTTTCGCTCTACATCACCACGCCAATAAGCACCCGCAACATTTAATAACTTAATGGCCTTAATAGAACCTGTGTGAGGAATATGAGGTCCACGGCATAAGTCTGTAAAATTTCCTTGGTTATAAAATGTAATAGTACCATCATCTAGCCCTTCCAACAATTCCAGCTTATACTCGTCTCCTTTTTCGGTAAAATACTTTATAGCATCTGCCTTAGAAATATCAGTTCGCTTATACTCGTTTTTCTCCCGAGCAAGCTCCGTCATTTTTTTTTCTATTTTTTCAAGCTCGCTACCATCAAACTCTAACTCACCAAAATCAACATCGTAATAGAAGCCATTTTCAATGGGTGGCCCTATTCCTAATTTAACTCCTGGGTAAAGAGCTTCTAATGCTTCGGCCATTAAATGGGCTGAAGAATGCCAGAAAGTAGATTTTCCATCTAAGTCATTCCATGTTAATAATTGCACAGTAGCATCCGTATTTATAGGTCTTGAAGAATCCCAAACTTCATCATTTACTTTTGCCGAAAGCACATTTCTAGCCAACCCTTCACTTATACTCAGTGCAATTTCATGACTACTAACTCCCTTATCAAACTCTTTAACTGAACCATCTGGTAAAGTAATTTTAACCTTACTCATATCTATTTAAAACTTTATGATTGGCATTGAATTGGCTAAACTATCGGCCAATTGTTGCTGTTCTCTTTTTTTACGCCACAAATATGTGATTTTTCTTTGTACTAACGCACGTTCTGCATTAACAACTGAATCTGTGGAGTCCATTTTTATTAAACTGTTATATACTAAAAAAGCATCATCATATTTATACTTATTATCAAGTGCTCTTGCTCTCATTAATAATATATGTTTATCAGAATAATTTTTTCCTGTAAATAATGAATCTGAGTAATAAATAACACTATCATTCAACGCTAGTTTATTATAATTACCCAGAGCAAGGTATAAACTTGATAAAAGTGGCAACTGCTTATATGATTTAGTAAAATAGTGAGCCGCCTTTACTATTTCTTTTTCATGTAAATACAGATTTCCTAATTCGAAATAATATTGTGCATTCAAGGAGTCAGTCTCCAATAGTTTTTCTCCATAATATATGGCCAACGGTATGCTATCTAAAACAGCATACGAATTGTACGCAACCTTAAAAGCTTCAAAATTGGTAGAATCTACCAAGAGCACCTTATGAACCAGAGAATTTGCCATATTATACTTTTGCTCTTGCATGTATAATTGCGCCATTAGTATTTGTGCTTCAATGCTGTTTTTATTTGCCAGATAATACGCAGTAACAAAAATATTATAATTGCTTGAATCCTTTGTTTCTATAGCCATACGGGCTAAGAGAGGTTCTAGCTTCTTGTCGTAAGTTCCTAATTCAAAAGCAACTTTAGCTTCTTCGTAGGCTTCTATATTATTTGCTAACTCTGCATTATAATTTGCCAAGTATAAATGGTAGATAGAATTAATTGGATTTAATTTAATAGCTTTTGATATCGCATCTTTGGCCTCCACCCAATTTTCATTTTGTGCATATAATAAGGAAATAGCTGATAATAACGCATCATCATTAACATCAGCAGATTCTTTTAAGAGTGCAACTTTTCCTTGTAACGATAACAGGTCATCTTTTTGAGTATATATATAATCTTTACTATGTGGTTGATTAATACAACTAGCCATAAAAAATACCACACTTAAAATGAGCCAATTCTTCATTAAATTTTAAATAGGAAGCAAATATAATTCTGCTACTAGCAGCAATATCTAATTTTAAAATATATTTTACACCCATTCGACCTTATACTATGGCAAAAGAAAAAAAGAAGAAGTTAGGCAACTTAAATTATGTATTTAAAAATATTATATTGCCACGTAAGTGGATATTACTCCTCGGACTTGGAATTATTGTAATAAATAGATTAGCTGGTCTTGTTTTACCCTACGCCCCCAAATATTTAATAGATGATATAATAACACCAAAAAACTTTGAACTATTACCCACGTTACTTTTGGGCTTAGGTGCAGCAGTGCTAATTCAAGCTATTTCGTCTTTTGCGTTAACCAGATTATTAAGTGTTGAAGCACAGCATTTAATAGCCGAACTTAGGTCTAAGGTGCAACAACATATTATTCAACTACCCATTAGCTTTTTCGACAACAACAAATCTGGTGCGTTGGTTTCAAGGATTATGTCTGACGTTGAAGGAGTTCGAAATTTAGTTGGAACAGGTTTTGTTCAATTATTAGGAGGTTTACTTACCTCTATATTGTCATTTATTATTCTAATTAAAATGAATGCCCTTATGACCTTGTATGTGTTATTACCTATGATTGTTTTTGGTTTTATTGCAGCTAAGGCATTTGGTTATATCAGACCAATTTTTAGAGAAAGAAGCGTGATAAATGCCCGGGTAACAGGTAGGTTAACGGAGTCTTTAGGAGGAGTACGAGTAATTAAAGGGTTTAATGCCGAAGCATTTGAAGTAGGCGTATTTAAGCAAGGAGTATTGGATTTATATAATAATGTTAAAAAATCATTAACCTCTACGGCCTTGGTTACAAGCAGCTCAGCTCTATTACTTGGTGTTGCCACCATTATCATTATGGGAGTTGGCGGAAATCAAATCGCACAAGGAGCTATGACTATTGGTGATTTCTTTGCTTTTACACTTTATCTTGGCTTTTTAGTTGCACCCATTGTTCAAATGGGCAATATTGGCAGTCAAATGACAGAAGCTTTTGCTGGCCTGGATCGAATGGAAGAAATACTTGAAACTCCAACCGAAAAAGATGAAACAAAAAGAGTAAAAAAATTGCACCAAATACATGGGAAGATCGAATTTAAAGAAGTTGAGTTTTCGTATGATGAGAAAACACCTGTGATACAAAACATCTCTTTTACGGCCAATGAAGGAGAAACTATTGCATTAGTTGGCACTTCAGGTTCTGGCAAGAGCACAATAGCTAGCCTAGCTTCGAGTTTTATTAACCCTAATGCAGGACAGATTTTGATTGATGGCGTTGATCTAAGCCAAGTAAACCTAACATCTTACCGAAAGCACTTGGGTGTAGTACTTCAAGATGATTTTCTATTTGAAGGCAGCATTAAAGAAAATATTCTTTTCTCCAGACCAGATGCTAGGGAAGACGAAATTCAACACGCAGTTAAGTATGCTTATGTAAATGAATTTTCTGAACGTTTTGAAGATGGACTTGATACGCTAATTGGAGAACGTGGTGTTAAGTTATCTGGCGGGCAAAGGCAACGACTTGCTATTGCCAGAGCCATTTTAGCCGATCCAAAAATACTCATTCTTGATGAAGCTACTTCAAGCTTAGATACTGAATCAGAATCATATATTCAAGAGAGTTTAGATGCCTTATTAAAGGGAAGAACCACGCTTGTGATTGCCCACCGCCTTAGTACAATTAGAAAAGCTGACCAAATATTAGTAATTGAAAAAGGTAAAATTGTGGAACGAGGTAAGCACGATGAGCTGATTAAAAGCAAGGGTAGATATTTTGATTTATATACATATCAAGCAAGAATTTAATTACTCTCCTACTCTCAATATTACACCTCCGGTAAAATCAGCCTGAAGAATCTCAGACCCCATACCTACATCTGCACCACAACCTGAACCACCTGTACCAATACTACATCCAAAACCAGCACCAGCAAAATAGAGTGGCATTAATACTCTTGCCTGAAGTCGGATTCCTACTTTATCTGAAAGAAAGTATTTAATCCCTAGACCCGCATTCATGGCAAATCTCCAATAATCTTGAGGAGCACCAGCAGGTGCAAACCGAGAAGCTCCTAGTGAAACTAATCCAAAAGGAACGAAGGTTTCATTGCCTTCTGTTAACGCCCTCAAGAATCCTAACTGGTAATACTCAACTATTATATCTCTTGGATCAAACACATTAATACCACCATCTTGTTTTAACACAGAATTAAATCGGTTATAAGACAACTCTACAGTCATATCATTTGGCAACACCTTGCCTAAGGCAAAGCCAAAGTTATCACCACCATCAATTCTCAATTTAGCGCCACCACTATATATATAAGAGAATTTTGCGCCTGGAACATAACCTGCATAAGCATTTAACTCTATCTGAGCATTCGCACCAATTATCACTGAAACAAGTAATAAACTAATTATGATACTTTTCTTCATTTATTTATGATTTTAGCAATTTTCAAAATACAAAACTATGCTAATATTTCCATTTTATATTGCACCCAACACTAGGGTTTTGATGTTCGTCTATTGGAATTCCTGCTAATAAATTGTCTAGCGCATTTCTTAATGAATTACCATTTAACTCTTTTCCATTCCCAGGACGAGACGCATCCAACTCTCCTCTATAAACCAATTCTCTATTTTTATCGAATAAATAAAAATCAGGAGTACAAGTAGCTTTATACGACCTGGCAACTAACTGGCTTTCATCGTATAAATATGGAAATGGATAACTCCACCTCTTAGCTTCTTCAAGCATTAATTCGGGACTATCCTCAGGGTAATTTTCAACATCATTAGAGCTAATAGCAAGGACAGCAATATCTTTAGGCAAATAATCATCTGCGATTTTTAGTAACTCTGGTTGCACATGCTTCACATAAGGGCAATGGTTACAAATAAACATAAGCAACGTTCCTTTTTTGCCAGAACTAATTTCGGTTAAACTAATTACGTTACCTGAAATAACATCAGGTAATTCAAATTCTACAGCTCTCGTTCTAAGTTCGAGCATGCTAGAAGGCGTGAGTGACATAACTATATTTTTATTAAACATGCAAGATACTGAATCTATATAATTATAAATACAGCAATATAATCGCTTTAAAGGAATATATATATATATATATAACCTAATTTATAAAGGATAATATGTGTTATTAAATATAGTAAAGGAATTATTTTTAATTAATAATAGGTAATATGCGAGTACATCAAAATTATTAAAAAGTCTATTTATTCCTGCAAATTTAAAATTTAGCTATATTTAATTAGCTGATTTTAAGTACTATAAATCCGCCTACCATAAGTTTAAATTTAATCCAAATTAAAACTTCTACCAGATAAATTTATTATCTATCTTTTCAAAATATATTGATTATACGAAGTTTTGACGGAAGAAATTAAGCACAAAAAGCGCAAGTTTCTCTTTAACCCCTTGAAGAGACCCTTACCCTATGTAGGGTTAATAATTGCTATTGTGCTAATAATTTTTCAGCAAACAATTCGAAATTATGTATCTGACACCATTGGTGATGTACTAGTTAACTCAATGCGAGAGGCTACAGATGGTGTTTACAAAACAACATACGACCTAGTTCGTTTCGATATAATTTCCAAAGAGCTAAGAATCAGCAACCTAAAAATAGAACTGGACACAACCGTAATTTCAAGGGAGGACTATTTACTTAAACGACCCAATTTAATTCAGGTTAGCACGCCCCTTATTGTTGTAAAGCTAAGATCTATCCTCCCATTACTATTTAGCAAGCAACTGTATATCAGTTATGTTGGAGCTAAGGAACCTAGTTTTGACTTAATAAAAAGTTTGCACAGCACTGTAGAAAAAGGGGCTACAAAAAATAGCCAGGAAGACTTTAGAGAAGTAATAAAAACTTATTTTTCAGCGTTTGAAATAGATAGTTTTAGAGTTGAGAAGGGTGCTTTTAATATTTCTACACATACTGAAGATGAGAAAGAGCTGAGCGTTATCCACATTGGTGAGTTTACCACTATGCTCAAAAATTTTAGGCTAGACTCTCTCAGCCCCTCCATTCTACTTAAAGGCATTAGAGCCAGAAGCTTTGAACTAGAAATTATTGATCAAAATGTGAACCTACCCAACATCAATCAAAACATTTATTTTAGCAAGTTAAAGCTATCTACTATTGATTCTACCTTTGTGTTAGATAGCCTCGAAATTGGAAATATAGAGCATGGTATAGGTAAATCAAATGCTAACTATAGCATCAAAAAACTAGAAGTTCTAGGATTCAACTTCGAACGGGCATTCTTAGATAATAGCGTTTCGGTTAATGAAATCCATATAATAGAACCCAATGTGTATTTTGAGCAACTAGATTTTTCAAAACCTAAACCAAAGAAAAAAAATAGCTCAGGAGGAATCTTTGACTATTTCAAACAGCTAGAAATAAATCAAATTAAGCTTTATGATGGCTCATTAGAATTTAAGGGAGAACGACTTAGCAAAGTTGATAATTTTTCTTTTGACATTGCAGATTATAACATTAGCCCAAATGATTGGAAGAACAAAAAAGCCATTTCTGATTTTAAATTGGTGCATATTAACGCCTCAGGCATATCTCAAGAACTACCTGATAGCATTCACACAGCCAATGTAGAGTCAGTTATTTATGATGGAATCAAGAATAGACTACGTCTGAATAAACTTCTCATTAAACCAATTTCAGGAAGAAATAGCTATAAAAACCTAAAAGCAAGAAACACAAACTTTAGTACATATTCAAGCATAAACTCAATTGAGCTTATTAAGTTTATGCCAGAAGATTTAGTGTTAAGAAATAACCTAGAAGTTGATTCTGTAATCATTAATAAACCAACAATCTCTGTTATTCAGTACCCAGGAATGTATCTCAAGAAAAAGAAAAGGAGATCAAAAAAGAATGGTATCAAGTTTACGATTAATCATTTTATTACCAATAATGGGTCGCTTAAGTTAAGAGCTTATGAAAATAGAACGAATCACTTATCGAATTTTAATGGACTCTATATCAATTCCTCAACCATTACAGAGGCCACTAGTACTAAAAATCTTCCTACATATTTTAGGTTATTGGTATCTAATGGAAGTACGCAAGTAAGCAACATTGGCCATACAGCTACTTTTAAAGGACTAAAAATAGATCAAACAAAATCCATATTTATTGAAGGTGCCACATTAAAACCAGACAGCTCTACCCTACCATACAACCGTATAAATGCCAGCTTAAGCAATGTATTGGTTGAAGGTGTTGATCTAACTGAATTACAGTCTCAGTCATTGAAAATAGACTCCATTCTTATCGGAAAACTTAACTTAGAGAGCGACTTTACAAGGTTACCATTTGAGGTAAAAAAGAAGGCCAAAAAGAAACCTCTTAAGCGTATTTCTATTGGAAAATTTAATATAAAATCAGCCAATTTAGACAGTAAGCAAAAAGGTTCCTTAGTTCTTCTTACAGGTGCTAACATTGGTATAGAAAATATACAAATTGATTCCCTACAAACTAAATCGAAACCAGTAATTACATTTAATAACACATTATTAAATGCGGAAAAGCTTAGTTTTAGTGAAAGCAAAAATGGAGTTAAGGTTACAGGGAAAAACATAGGTTATAACGAGTTCGACTCTACGTTTACTATTAACAACATTAATTACACCTCCAAAAAAAAGGATGCAACAGTTGAGCTAAGAGCATTGAAGGTTTTTGGTTTCGATAAAGAAAAGTTAACAAATAAAAATGAGCTAGATATTAGAAAGGTTGAAATCATTAAACCAAGCATAACGTTAATTGCTAATTCTAAAAGCGACAGCCTTAAAAAAACATTTGATTTGCACAAAATCATTCTTTCAAAAGGAATTTATACCATTAATCTAGACAGCTTATTAATAATAGATGGCAATACTTCGGTTGCATTGCCCAGTAGCAAAAAATTTAATTTAGGCTCTTTTAAAGGAATTATTACGAATTATAAATTGGACACCACTAGTACATTTTTTAGTGCTATTAGTAATTTTAAAGGTGTTTTTGAATTTAAAGATATCTATTTACGGGGATTAACCGACACTCTTAATATTGCAAAAGCTCACTTAGATACGTACCAAAGTTTTATTTGGACTGATTCAATTCATTTTGAGGCAAAACTCGAAAAGAACAACATCAAGATTCTATCACCAGGAATAGCTATAGACCATATTAACATACCAAAACTACTAGAAAGTAAAATTAATATTTCTAGAGTTTCTACCCGAAACAATTTTGTAACACTAACACAAACTGATACCACCAAGAGTAAAAAGCCTTTTAAGATACCAGAAATATATCCTCCATTAGATATTATAATTGGAGATATAAACTTTGTGAACACAAGCTTTAGATACAATAAAATTGGACAAAAAAAGCATCTCCTTACGCACCTTAATTTTGATATAAAGTTAGACAGTTTGGAGGCTCTTAAAGGCTCACGTTTCCACTTGGCTACAAACACCGCAGATTCTCGATTTAGAGTGTATGATTTTTCCTTTGATTTACCTGATAGCTTAAATACCATTGAATTTGACACCCTTTTAGTGTCTAGTAGAAAATCACAAATAAACATCTCTAACTTTGCTCTAAAGGCTCGGTATCCAAAGTATGAGTATGGCAATCAAGCTGGCCGTCAAGTAGATTGGAAGGATTTACTTCTTGAAAAAATAAGAATAGAGAACATTGACTTTGTTGAACTAATTGAAAACAAGGCATTTCAATGCCAAAAAATAACCCTAAACAATGGCCATCTAAAACTCTTTAAGGATAAACAATTGCCTTTTCCAACAGGTAGAGTTGTACCCATTTTGCAAGAGCGAGTTATGCAACTAAAAACACCCTTAAAGGTTGATTCTATCGAAATTAAGAATTTCGACATCTATCAATCAACATTGCAATCTACTGGTTTGCAAGAAGGAGGAATCACTTTTATAGACACTGATGGACTTATCACTAACATTACCAATGATAGCTCAAGGCTTTTAAATAATAAATTTCTTAACGTAGTAGCTAGCACTAAAATTATGGGCTCTGGCAATTTATATACAGAAATGGATTTTGATATGCTTGATAAAAATAACCTCTTCTTTTTTACAGCAAGATTAGGAGCAATGGATGCAAAAGCTTTTAATAACATTTTACAAGCAGCAGCTTTTGTTAAGGTTTCTAGTGGAGAAATAAAATCTCTCAACTTACAAGCTACAGGTAATAAAAAATATGCCTATGGCGATATGTCCTTTATTTATAACAACCTAAAAATAGAGACTATTAACAAAAAGACCCTTGAAACTAAAGGAATGGGTAAAGTAATTAAAACCTTCTTTGCCAATGCCTTTGTTGTTAAAAAGAAGAATTCGAGAGTTAAATTTTTAAGACGTAGAGGAGGCATGTATTATGAAAGAGATATTAGCAGAGTAACCATTGATTATATGGCCAAAACAGCCATTAGCGGACTTGTAAGTAGCATTGGAGCTAAGAGCAATAACAAGCAGATTAAGCAAATTGCTAAAGACAATAAGGCCGCAAGAGACCTTGAATTAAAACAAGAAAAAGAGCTTAAAAAAGCGGCAAAAAAAGAAGCCAAAAAAAGTAAATGAAAATTGGCATCATCTCTGATACCCACGGCTGGCTAGACAAGCGCATACTACACCATTTTAAAGATTGTGATGAAATTTGGCATGCAGGCGATGTGGGCTCTATCGATGTTATTGATGAATTAAATGCTTTTAAACCTACTATTGGGGTTTATGGCAATATTGATAACCAAGAAGTAAGATCTGTTTTTCCTGAGTTTAAAATGATTAAGCGGGAGGGCTTAAACATAATACTTACCCATATTGCAGGCACACCAAAACATTATAATAAAGCTGTTTCTGATAAATTAAAGGAAGTAATTCCAAATATTCTAGTCTGTGGGCACTCTCATATACTTAAAGTTATGCCAGATAGGCAAAATTATAATATGCTCTACATAAATCCAGGTGCGGCTGGCAAACATGGCTTTCATAAAGTAAGAACCATTATTAGGTTCGAAATTAACCAAGGCAAGATAGAAAATATGGAAGTAATTGAGCTAGGTAAACGCAGTGCTATTGAATAGACTTACTTTTTCAATCCTTTTGTAACTGCACCACTTACCAAGTTCATAAAGGTAGTTAGTGGTAATAATTTGCGCATTTTCATTAACATTTTTGATTGTGTATTTCCAGTAAGGTAACGAATTCTATACGAGGCATCATTAGCTGCCTTATAAACAGTTTTAGCCACAATCTCTGGATCAGGCGCCTCTGCTCCTGCTTGCTGAGTATTTTTAAATACTACTTGCTCATAATTATCATAAGCTGTAATCTCCTTGTTTTCAAACAGGTTTTGAGATCTACTGTAGAAGTCAGTTTTAATGGCTCCTGGCTCCACGTTTTTAATGCGAATACCAAATGGTTTTACTTCATATTGTAACGACTCCGCAAAGCCCTCAACCGCCCACTTAGTAGCATTATATACACTGTAAATAGGAAAAGTAAGCCGCCCTCCTACTGAAGTAATATTTATTATAGTTCCACTTTTATTAGCCCGCATATGTGGAAGTATGGCTTTGGTTGTTTGCATAACACCAAACACATTTACATCAAACTGTTTTTGAATCTCTTTTTGTGTCGATTTTTCAAAAATGCCAATTGCACCATAGCCCGCATTGTTTACTAGTACATCAATTTTGCCAAAATCTGAAATTACATTCTCAATGGCAGACATAATCGATTCTTCATTTATAACATCTAACGAGTACAGTTTTAGTGAATCAGTTTCTTCTAGCTCTTTTTCATTTGATGGATTACGCATCGTAGCTGCCACATTCCAGCCTTTGCTAATAAAATACTGGGCAATTGATTTGCCAATGCCTGATGAAGCACCTGTAACTAAAATGGTTTTTTTCATAAGTAGCTTGTTTGGTGTGCAGACGAATGAGCTGTAAATATATTCTACTTTATGGCTATAGGGTTATTGGTTAATGAGCATTCCATTTAGATAACCTACTAACCTGAGTTCGGGATAAGGAATAGCTGCCAGAAAATAAAATAGTAGGTGAGCTTTTTAATATAAAAAGCAAAGATATAATGGATTATTCCCCCCGAGATTTCGGGGTTATCTTCAAAAGATTGCCTGCTAGATATTTTCCCTTTGGGCTTTAACGCCTATAAAAATTTAGATGTAAAAGGAAAAAATAAAGGGTTATCTGATGAGGCTATTTTAGATGCGAGCTTGGTGATATCGTATTTCAATTTTGTAAACCGTATGGCATTATCGCTTGGTGTTACTTTGGAAGAAGATGGTGCGAGTATAAATATTAATGACTAGTAAAGAATTTACTCTAATTCTGTAATGGCAAATTCTAAAACCGCAATGGGTTTATCAGATAAATTGCTAAGGGCTGGGTAAATATCATTCATAATATCGGCAAACTCTTGGTAATCCTCTCCGTTTTTTTGTGGGCCATAAACACTTACACCAAGCCAATCAATGTAATTATCTCCAGGGTAATACAGGTCAATAGTATTCCAAGTTTCATTTGGTTCGCTGTAGGCATCTACGTGAAAAAACCAAGTAATATTACTGGCACCATTTGCATTGCACATATCAATAATATGGCGGTAGGCATCTCTAAATCTTTCTACCCCATCAAACAAGTTAGGGTCTCCATAACCAGAGGTTTCCCCTGCCCCATTATACTGTCCATTCCAAGGGAACCAATTGCCATTAACCTCTGTTCCAAACTCCACCAATAACGGAATATTAGTGTTGGACGCATCAATGGCCCATTGTTTGAGGGCTACATCAAAATCTCCATCTATTATTTTTTGCATGGTATATGTTGGATCTGGGCCTCCCTCATCAAAATTAGACCGTGGCATAATTCGTATAAAGGGCATTTTACCAGCAGAGTTAATTGTACTTACTTCTGCTGAAGGAAACTGAATAGCATCGTACCAATTATTTGAAAAATAAGCCCATACAATATTTTTGTTTACAAGGGTTTCAAAATTACTCATTCGTTCTGCGGTTACCACATCTTCTGTTCCTCCAAAATCGGGGTATGCAGCGTGGTAAATACCCAAAATTGGCGCTAGTAGTTTATTAGCACTAATATTTGCACCAGTAACAAATGTGGCAGAGTTTACTCCATTTTTATAGGCAGCCAAGCTTTCTGACGAAGAGTTGACTTTTAAATAGGAGTTATCAAAATCCTCGTTCCACCAAGAAATGGCCTTTACACTGGGGTAATTGTTGCTTTCTAGGCTTAGAAAAGCATTTTCTATCCATTTAGCCTTTTTGCTTTCGGTAACTGCCTGTTTCTCACAAGAAAAAAAAATGCCTATTATGCCAATTAGTAACGTTGTTAAAAAAATCTTCATGTACTGTTCTTTCTTCCAATTAAACCCATCTGCACGCAAGATATTGCCTTAGCTTATTAAAAAAAACACAACACTCTTTATAACCTGAGTTCGGGATAAGGAATAGCTGCCAACGACAGGCAAAAGCATTAAACGGTTTTTATGTAAGTAGTGCAACTAAAATAGGTATGTTCTATGCAGAAATTAAGTCATTACTTACACAATTATTAGTGCTTCGACATTGATGTTACTCCGTTAATTCGTCTTTAAATTCTATGATTTCTTTTTTAACTCCTTTTCTTATTAGGGGGTATCTTGAATTAACAAATTGATATACAGATAAATAGTTGCATATTGCGATTATAATTAATGGCTATGAATAGATACAAAAAAGCTGGAACTTCCTCCTTATTTTCAGAAGATTT